>Ga0334887_1000700_pt1 | contig 50817 bp, 48 predicted proteins | sample GraSluR1_MG_10_FD_207217 | JGI IMG/M metagenome (GOLD analysis project Ga0334887, IMG submission 207217) | Sludge microbial communities from methane-producing bioreactor in Wageningen University, Netherlands - Granular Sludge_18_07-R1 | ecosystem: Engineered > Bioreactor > Anaerobic >...
TCCTTGCGGCGCTCGCCATCATCTGTTTGGCATCGCCGCTGTACTCCCAACCGGGGCTGGTCCACTTCAGGCCGATATCCTCATCGTCTTCTAGGTCTCTCCCGGATCTCTTCAGCACGCCGACATCGGAACCTCGTTCACGCTCGATTGCGAGCAGTCCGTCAACCGTTGCGGAAAGTCCCATTGAGCCGGAAAGGCTTTCCAGCCAGTCGCCTTCACGGGAACCGCCTTTTTTCAAATGGTGAACGAGCAGGATCGAAGTCTCGTATCTGTCGGCCAGCTTCTTCACTTCGGAGACGAGCCGAACGTCCGTCTCGTACACGTTCTCACCTCGCTTCGCTTGTCCGGCGGGTTTCAATTTTCCCCAAGTATCACAGACCGTAAGACGTGGGCGCTTGTCCCTGATGTAGCTTTCGAGCACGGCAAGCCCTTCTTCGTCGAGCCGTGGGAATTCAACCGTCAGATCGAGATTAGCCGGTATCCGGGACGTGTCCGGGCAGACCTGAGCAAGCCGCTTTTGCAGTCGGACGTAGGTGTCCTCAAGAGAGAGGATGAGCACCCGCCCCTTCGTGGTGCGTTGTCCGAGAAACGGCCGTCCGCTTGCGACGGCAAGGGCAGCTTGCAGAACAAAGAAACTCTTGCCCGTCTTCGGAGGGGATGCCAGTACGGACAATCCTTCCGGTATAAGCTGGCAAATCGACCATGACGGAGAGCGGAGAGGCGTTGAATACAGATCCTTCGCACTCATCACGTGCAGTTGAAAGACGGGCTTTTCCGATGCCGGTTCCTTTCTCTTGCGGCGGGTCTGCCATTGATCTTGAAATTTCTGCTTCACGATCTCTGAGCCGTGTCTTTGTTCGAGGTCTAACCAATCGTCTTTTTCCCGTGAACCTTCTGGAATCGTCACCACCGACGCACCAAGAGCCGCCGCCAAATCTGCGCCCTTCCTGCCCGCTTCGTCGCAGTCGGGACATACGGCAATCTCCCGGTCAGGATGCAGGTATCGAACAGTCTGATACATGCCGGCAAGCTGCGGTGCTGAAAAGGCGACGTACACGGGCCAGTTGGTCAAACGGTGCAAGGAGTACCCGGTGCTCAGTCCTTCGGATACGAGTATCGGCTTGCTTCCGTCCGTAGAGCCGATCCGGAAGATGCCGCCTCGCTTGCCCGTCTGGAATTTCGGGTACTTGCCGTCTTTGTCGGCGTGCCTCGATATTCTCTCCACGCCTGAGAGTTCGCCCGTGTGCGGATCTCGCTGTGGAATGAGCAATTCGCCGTTTGCCGGGTTGACCCTCAGTCCGTCGAGCGGGAACCCTTTTCGGGCTGCATAGGCGTGTTCCTTCGCCGGGACGCCCTTCTCCCATAGCTGCCGGGCTTCCCGGTCTTCCGGATGAGCGGGAAGAGCCTGCGCCCTTCCTTCCCGGGAAGGCTCTTCGATGCCGAGAGTTCGGCAAAGTTCGGAGAGTAGTCCGTGCTCACCTGTGGCGTAGTCGTGCCAGCATCGTTTTTCCGGGCTGATTGCAAACGACGGATGCCGATCTTCCCGCAAGGGAGAGGATACCAAATAGTCGCCGCCGCTCTGCCATCTGCCACCGGGAAAGGTGGTCTCGATCCACGTTCTCATTCGGGCCACCTGCCGGTCCGGGAGAAGTACGGCTTTCGGCTGTATCCCTGCTCGTAGGTCTGTCGCAGCTCGGCCGGCGTCGGCTCCATGTCGAATAGCAAGCCCTGCCGATACGGCTCCTTTTCCTTGCGGCGCATCGGCTCCGGTGTCGGTGCGGGTTCCGGTGTCTTCGCCGCCTTCGCTTCTTCGAGCGTGTTATGCCAAAGATGAGACGCACAGTACCAGCGTGGTCCGAAACGTGGATCTCGCCAGTTGACGGAGAAGCCCTGCGCTTTGAATACGCTGTACCTGATGAAGAGTTCGGTCCCGTCGGCAAGACACAACTTCATCATCCAGCACTCGTGCTGGTCGAGCTGTTGGATAACGTCGTCGTCGATACCGCCGTATGCGGGCTTGTGGGGATGCTTCCCGGCGTTGGCGTGCTTGCATTTTTTCACGTAGAACCGCTTGGAGGGGTTGTACGAGCCGCCGATAACGGGCTTACCGTTGAAGGTCGTGTAGAAAAGAATGGCGTTGTTCATCGTGTCGCCACCCCTCTCAAGAGGGCTTCACGAAACGCCATTTCAATGATGGTCCCGGTACCGAACGCTGCGGCGATTAGGCGAAGGAGTTGCCTTGTGAGAAGGGGCACCTCCGGATCTGGATCTGATGAATCTGGATCTCCGTCTGAACCTCCGTCACCGTCGCCGCCTGCGTCGTCTTCTTGCCGGTGCTCAGTCGCCGCCGATGCGGACGATGAGCCGCAAGAGGAAGAAGGTTCCCTTCCCGTGCCGGTACGACGTGCGGACCGCCATTGAAGAGCGCTCATCTTCGGAGCGGTCCTGACACGTCTCTCCCTCTTGCGGACCGAGAGCGGCATGGTTTCCCGGTCCGGAGTGGAGGGAACCCACTGCGGCCATGAGGGAACATGCTCCCGTGCTATGTCGATACCGACGACTGTTGAAAATCGCACTTTTGAAAAATCGTAGATCATGCGCACACTGATCATCCTTTCGTGTGTCGCCCGTGCCGAGACGGGCTTTTCTGTTGCGCCTGCCTGCCTACTTCGCCAGTCCCGACGGCTCGAAAAAATCGGCTTCGCTCCCGCCGATCACGCCGAGAATAGCCTTCCGCTGTTGCTCACTGGCAACAATCCGCTTGTTCTCGATGCCGGACAGAACGCTATAATGAAGTCCTATCTCCCGTGCAACGTCCGACTGCTTGATGCCCTTCCGCAAACGTGCAATCTTGATTTCGGTCACCACTTCCACCACCCCCTTTCCGTCGCAGTACATCACTCGAAACGAGTTCCCTATTCGATTGTAGGCCGAGTTGTTTGGTATCCCGCCGGGACATAGAGCTGGTCGAGCGGATGAGTTCGGCTGATGTACTCCGTATACAGTATATTATCGGATGTTTGGTGTTGATAGTCAAGCCCTGTATTACGATTTTTTTATAAACTTTTTCAGATTGACCATATCTACAAGCCATGTAGATACAACCGTTTGGTAGCATATTTAACGCATTCGAGCGGTTATAGCCGAATGGCTAAAACGTGCTGCGTTCGCAACTGACGAAAAAACACTGCTTGACAACAATTATGGGATAGACTAGAGTTGCAAAAAGAGGTTACGCAACTTGACATTTAGGGAAGGATGAAAAAATGCTGTACTGTGTGTCCGACGCACAAAAAAACCCTCCACTTCTGGAGGGCTTTCAAGCTCGGTCATATCAACGATTATTGTACTTTATTCAGAATCTTTAGGCTCCGGAGGCCGATACTCTATCCGCTGAGCTACAGGCGCAAACGATGCCCCGAAAGGCGAAGCCTATTCTACCCTCGAATCTTGATAGCGTCAAGACTGAGAAAGTTGTCGGAAAAATTGCGGTATGGCCTATACTCAAAGTGAAAAAGGGCTATCGCCGATACTCTGAATTTATGTCTCATCGTTTGAGGGTCACGATCGTCACGCCGAAACCGCCTTCACCCGCATCGCCGAGGCGGTACGATTCGACGTATTTCAGCGACGCGCACAGGGCATGAATTTCACGACGGAGAATTCCCTCTCCTCTTCCGTGGATCACCATCACGCTCGTATGCCCGCGGCGCACCGCCTGGTCCAGGTAACGTTCCACGACCGGAATCGCCTCCTGAACGTTCATGCCTCTCACCATGACGGAGGACGGGACCATGTCCGGGGCCTCCGCAACGGTGTCGCGCGGCAGAGAGACTCCCTTGGCCTTCTTGTCGGTCTTCACCAGTTTTTTGACATTGACGTCCATCTTGACTGCACCGACACGGAGAATCGCCTTGTTCCCCTGGAGCTTTTCGACGACGCCTACATAGTCGGTTCCGGCGATCTGGGCCGTTCCGCCGAGGGTCGGGACGAAATCACCCTGCAGGCTTTCCGCTCTGAGCGCTCTCCGTTCCTGCCGCTGCTCCAGTTTTTTCCGCTCCGAGCGTACTCGTTCGCTCTTGTCCGAGATATGCCGGTGGACCGCCGACTTGGACGCGTCGTCAAGGGTGCGGAGGAGTTCTCTGCTGGACGACTCCGCTCTTTCGAGAATCGATTCGGCCTTCCGCTCCGCTTCGGAGAGGATTTTGTCCTTCCGGAACTCGATATCGTGAGCGGCTTCCTCGTATTTTCGGCGTTCCTCGGCGAGGAACATCCGAACGCGGGATATCTCCGCCTGCTCCCTGTCGATCCATGCTTTTTTCTCGTTCAGTTCTCCTATGAGCTCTTCGACCGGAATTTCCCGCTCGTTCAGGACTTTTCGCGCCTTTTCAAGTACTTGGGAGGGCATGCCGTATCGCTGCGCGATGAAAAGCGCGTTGCTCTTGCCCGGAATTCCGAGAAGCATCCGGTAGGTCGGCGAGAGCGTGTCGATGTCGAATTCCATGCTGGCGGTCTCGACGCCGGGGGCGGTGAGCGCGTACTGTTTCACCGGGTTGTGATGCGTGGTGGCGAGAGTGAGTCCTTTTTCCTTCGTCAGGGTGTCGAGCAGCGCGACTCCGAGCGCCGCGCCCTCCTGCGGATCGGTACCCGCGCCGAGTTCGTCGAGAAGGACGAGAGATGTCCTGTCCGCTTGCTCCAGGATGGCTATGATGTTTTTAACGTGCGCGCTGAAGGTGGAGAGGTTCTGTTCGATGCTCTGTTCATCGCCGATATCGGCGAATATCGCCCCGATATTGCCGATCCTGGAATCTTCCCCGGAGGGGATTGGAAGGCCGCACCACGCGAGGAAGACGCAGACTCCCGCGGTCTTCAGGACGACGGTCTTTCCCCCGGTGTTGGGCCCTGTGATGACAAGGCTGCGAAAGCTTTCGCCGCACTTTATCGTGACGGGAACCGCTTTCTCTCCGAGAAGCGGATGCCTGGCTTCATGCAGATAAAAAAGGGTTTTTTCCTCGAACCGCGGCAGCCTCCACCGCCGTTTCGCGATCACTTCGGCGGCTGCGTAAAAGAGATCGAATTCCGCGAGGACGTTCTGTGCCTCGGAAATGGGCCGTTCCCGTGCCATTATTCCTGCCGTGAGTTTTCTCAGGATCTTGCGCTCTTCCTCTTCCTCGTCGCGCAGCCGGATTGCGAGGGCATTGTTGAGCGGGACCAGGAGCGACGGCTCCATGTAGATCGAGTTTCCCGAACCCGACCGGTCCACAACCGTTCCCGGAAAGCGGTTCACGTACTCCTGCCGCACGAGAAAGACGAAATGTCCGTTCCGAAAGGCCAGCACCCTGTCCTGGAGCATCTGGGCGACGGCCGGCGTTTCCAGGAAGGACTGCGCGGAACGCCGGATCCTGCGCCGCAAAGAGTCTACATCCTGCCTGATGGCGGCGAGCTCCGGCGTCGCCGTATCGTAAAGCACGCCGTTGTCGTCGAGGACGCCGAGCGACTGGATTTCCGCCGAGAAATCGCGAATGCGCCGGAAGGGAGAATCGAAGGAGGGATAATCGCCGCGGTACCTGGAAAGGATATCGCGCGTTGCGTTCGCAAGCGCCAGAAGGCGGGAGACCGAAAGCAGCTCTTCTCCCGAAAGCATGCCGGATCGTTTCGCGTCCTCGAGCATGGAGGAGATGCGGACTACCTTTGAATTCCACGGCCATTCACCGTTCCTGTCACGATAATCCGTGAAGGAACGGAACAGTTCGATCCGTTCGAGAAGACTCCGCATACCGGAGAGAGGTCTTATCCTGTCGAGCGCATACGTCCCGAGATCGCTGCGGACGGAGGATGCGAATATCCGCAGTATCTTCGGTATTTCAAGGATGCGCGAGACGTCTTCCTTAATCTCCATTCACAGAACCTCCGCCCGCGGGAACAGCGGAGGTCTTTCCTTCCTCCGGAGAAAACAGCGAGGGGAGGTTCAGCTTGGGAAGCGTAAAATCCTCCGGGAAGATATCCCACTCTCTCATGCGGGCCTGAATAACCGGCCAGGCGGCATGGGCGCCTCTCATGACGACACTGGACGCCATCCATTCCGACGGGATGAGCGGTGAATAGGTGGTGATCCCGACGTACAGAAAGAGGATGAGCGCGGCGCCCTTGAGAAATCCCGCTCCCAGGCCGAGTATCCTGTCAAGGAAGGTGAGCGAGGTGAATTTGAGGAACGCCCTCACCATCTTGCAGAGGAGTGCGGCCCCTACGACGGCGCCGATGTAGATCAGCGCCATCGATGCAACGGAGAGAAGGGCCCCGGAGCCCTCCGGCCAGAGTTCGGCAAGCTTTTCGGCAAGGAGGTCGGAGAACTTCCAGGCCGCGATAATTCCTCCCACGGTCCCGAGCAACGAGAAAAACTCCCCGGAAAAACCGCGGAAAACCCCTCGAATGGCGAGGGTCAGCACAATAAAGAGGATGACAATATCAAAAATGGAAGCCACGCTCATATCTCTTCAAGCTCCTCGGCAACAGAGTCGATTCTGGAACGGATCTTTTCAAGGCTCCAGCCGAGCTGGAGACACAGGAGAAGAAGAAGCTTCTCCTGATCAAGGGAATTCTCCAGCCCGCCGGTTATCTCAGCCATGTTTGCCAGTACTCGTGCCAGGCTCTCCTCATCAAGAGAAGTCCTGACGTGATATATTTTTCTGCCGACCTTTATCGTCACGTCCCGCAGAGAGGAAGTCACCTTCCGAGGCTCCTTTCTCCTCCGTTCCCTACAAGCTCGGGCATCAGAGAAGAGATCTTTTCATAGATAGCCTTCAGCTGTCCTTCTATCTGTGTTTTTTCCTTTTGAAGGGCGAGCTTCTCCCGTTCGATCAACTCGAAGTTCCGCTGACTCTCCTTTCCCGTGCGAATAATCTCGAGATCCTTTTCGGCGAACTTGCTCTTCAGTTCGTTCAGCTGGGCTCGGAGCTGATCGCGCTCGGCCCGCAGAGACGCCACCGTCGTGCAGAGTTTGTCGACGAGCTGTTCGACGTTAGCGGCCGTGGTCATTCCGGCATCCCTCCTATCGAAGTGTATATCCGCAGGATATCATCCTGTCGCGAACCTTGTCGTTCACTTCGTCCACTTCTCCATCGGTAAGCGTTCTGTTCTCCTGTTTGTAGGCAAGGGAGAAGGCCAAACCGCGGAAGCCGTCCGGAACGCCTTTTCCCGCGTACACGTCGAAGAGGCGCACATCCTGCAGCAGGGAGCCGCCCTGCTCGCGAATGTTGCCAACCACCCGTTCCATCGATTCCTCCAGGGGAACGAACATGGAGATATCCCTCAGGACCGGCGGGAATGCGGAAAGTTCCTTGAACTCCGGAAGGGACGGCGACTCGAACGGTTCAAGATCCAGCTCGAACGCAAAGAGAGGAGCACAGTCAAGTTCTTTCTCGATGGACGGTTTGATGCGGAGCAGGTAACCGACGGGGTTCTCTTTGTTGTACAAAATAGCCGTCTGTCCGCGGTGTCCGAAATGTTCCTCCCCCTGGTCGAATCGGAGAGAAACGCCCCTGCTCTCCGCGAGGGCGAGAATGTCGGCCTTCAACGTGAAGAGGTCGTCGGCGTCTCCCTGGCCGTAAGGAAGACGGGGATCCCTTCCGCCGTAGACGACGCCGCATATCCGCTCTATCTCCTCGTGCCCTCCTTCCTCGAGAGGAAGAAAGACCCTGCCGAGTTCGAAGACGCGGACCGCCGTCTTCCATCCGGAGGAAACGCTCAGCTCGACGCTCCGCAGAAGCCCGGGAAGAAGCGTCGTCCTCATCCGTGACTGCTCGGCGCTCAAGGGGTTCGCCAGCACGAGCGGGCGGGCACGGCGGTCGGACGGAGGAAGCCGCAGGAGGTCCACGAAGGACGGGGAGAGGAAGCTGTAGTTCACAAGCTCGACATATCCCCTGGAGAGCAGCGTCGAACGGATTTCTCCTTTAAGCCGGGTCACCGGCCCGATGTTCCCTCGTCCGTAAAGAGCCTGGGGGAGGCGGGGCTCCATCGTCTCGTTATAGCCGCGGATTCTGCCGACCTCTTCTATGAGATCTTCCTCGATTGAGATATCAGGTCGCCATGACGGAACGGAAAACGTCTTTTCCCCGGAAGTCGAAGCGGTCTCGACGAGGCCGAGACGCAAGAGGATCGAGGAGGCCTCCTCCATGTCCTCCGTGAGGAGGATTTTCTTCAAGGTCGCCCTGGTAAGCGTGACCGTCCTCTCCTCCGGAAGCGTATTCGAGGCGGAGCGGATGGAATATCCCGCTTCGGCCGCGCCCCACTCCTCGAGGAGCGAGAAGATGTACTTCAGGGTCCGCTCGGCAAGGCGGGAATCGACGATACGGGCGTAGCGGAAGGCAGCCTCGGATGAGATTCCGAGCCTGCGGGAGGTCCGGCTCACACGGATCGCGTCGAAGGTTGCAGACTCGAGAAAGACATGCCGCGTCTGCGGAAGGATTTCGCTGTTCTCGCCTCCCATGACGCCGGCGATACCGACCGCGAGACCGCCGCTCGTGATGAGCATGTCGCCGCTGTCGAGACGATGATTTTTGCCGTCCAGGGTCCGGGTCTCCTCGCCTTCGCGTGCGGATCGGACCGTGATCTCCGGCGAGGGAAGCCGTTCCGCGTCGAATGCGTGCGTCGGCTGTCCGAGCATGAGCATCCCGAGGTTCGTCGCGTCGACCATCGCGGATATCGGGCGCATGCCGAGAAGGGTAAGCAGGATGCGCGTCCGGAGCGGCGAGGGACCGTTCTTCAGCCCGGTGATGAGCCCGAGACAGTAGAGGGAGCACCCTTGGTCCTCGAGCGTAAGCCCGCGGAAGGATACCGGCCATTCCGGATTCTCGTCCCGGCGGGGAAAGGATGTGAGGTCCTTTTTCCATTCGGTCCGGGGGAAGAGGGCGTATACTTCACGCGCGACGCCCAGCATGCTCAGGAGGTCGCCCCGGTTGGGAGTCACGGAGAGATCGAGAATCGCGTCGTCGAGTCCAAGGAGACGCTTGACATCCTCTCCGGGCGAGGTGTTTCCCGGCAGGCGAAGAATGCCGAATTCATCGGCAGCCTCCGGAATACCGAGCTCATCGGCGGAGAGAAGCATGCCGCAGCTTTGGACGCCGTCGAAATCCCGCGTTCCGAGGACCGTTCCATTCGCGAGGACCGCGCCGGGGCGTCCCCAGGGAACGATATCGCCTGCGGACAGGTTCGGCGCCGCGGTCACGACGACCTCCGGTCCGTGCGTGTCGTCCACGGTGGCGAGAAAGAAAGTATCTTTGACCGGATGTCGTTCGAGCTTCCCGATGCGTGCGGAGAGCACGCCCTTGAGCGGCCCGCACGGATAGTCAATGGATTCCACTTCGCATCCTGTAAGCGTCAGTCTCTCCGCGACCTCTTCGAGAGATGCCGGAATGGAGAGAAATTCGTTCAGAAGGTTCCAGGAGATCAGCATGAGAAACGCCTCCCCGAGAGAAGATAGGGCACGTTGCCTTCAAAGAGGACGCGCAGGTCGGTCAGTCCGTACTTGAGCATGGCGATGCGGTCGAGGCCGATCCCCCATGCGAAGCCGTTGTAGACCGAGGGATCGATGCCGCCGTACCGAATGACATTGGGGTGGACCATGCCGAGGCCCGCCACTTCGAGCCATCCCGTTCCCTTGCATATTCTGCAGGAGGGGTTTTTTCCCGAGCACTCGACGCACTCGATGTCGAGTTCGAGCGAGGGTTCGGTGAAGGGAAAGTAGCTCGCCCGATATCGGGCTTTCAGCGGCCGGGAGAAGATGGCCGCCATCAGCGCCTCAAGGCACCCTTTCATGTCGGCCACGGATATGTCCTTTTCGACCAGCAGCCCTTCGAGCTGATTGAACATCGGAGAGTGCGTCGGGTCGCTGTCGCGGCGGTACACCTTGCCGGGGCACACGATCCGGATGGGAGCGCCGTGCCGGAGCATCGAGCGGATCTGCACCGGAGAGGTGTGCGTCCGCAGGAGTTTTCCGTCCGGAAAATAGAACGTGTCGGCCATGTCCCGCGCCGGGTGCGATGCAGGGATGTTGAGGGCCTCGAAGTTGTGGAAGTCGTCCTCTATCTCGGGACCGAGCGCCACGGAAAATCCGAGCCCGGCGAGTATCTCGACCACGTCCTGAGTCAGCTGGGCGACAGGATGTATTCCGCCGGTTCCTCTTCCTCTCGGCGGAAGGGTCACGTCGATGCGGTATGCTCGTTCGGCCGCGTCGGATTCCTTCTCCTCGATCTCTCTCCTCTTTCCGTCGAAAATCTCCTCCATCCGGTCGCGGAGAGAATTTACGGCCTGCCCCGCCGCAGGACGCTCATCCTGCGGAAGAGATCCAAGGGTCTTTAAAAAGGAGGTTACGGTACCCTTCTTGCCGAGAAAAGCGACCTTCACCTGCTGAAGTTCTTCGGAAGAAGCTATTGCCGAGATCTTTTCCTGAAATTGTTGTTCGATGGTTTCCAGTTCGCTGCGGATGGATGTCACGTGCCGTTCTCCTCCTTTTTCCTTATTCAGTCTGCTGCCGGGTCCTCTTTTCCGCCGCCCCGTCCGGGAACCGTCCGGCCAGGAACGCGGGGTTCCTGAACCGGCCTGTTTCCTACGTTCCCGCAAAAAAGAAGGATGCGTTCAAAAATATCTTCGGATTTTGGGTACCATGAGGGGAATTATACCACCGCGACAGACAGGACTCCAATGTGGACGAAAAAGGGGTTCCCGCTCCGGTAACCGGCGGGAACCCCGAAAAGAACGCTCTTTCAGGAACAACGACTGATTCCGGAGCAATAAAACAGCGAATTTCCCTCCGGGTCGTGCGGTTATTTCCCCAGCGCTTTCCGGGCCTGCACCGTCAACTGGGTAAATGCGGGCATGTCATGAATCGCCAGTTCGGAGAGCATCTTTCTGTTGATCGTGATCCCGGCTTTTTTCAGGCCGTTCATGAACGAGCTGTAGGACATTCCGCAGGCCCTGGTCCCGGCATTGATCCTGGTGATCCAAAGGCGGCGGAAATCTCTCTTTTTCCGTTTTCTGTCGGTATACGCCCTGGAGAGGGAATGAAGGTACGCCTCTCTGGCTCTACGGTACACGTTCTTTTTCCGTCCCCAATATCCCTTGGTTATCGAAAAAAGTTTTTTCCTCTTTTTATCACTTGCGCTACCACCTTTGACGCGGGGCATCGCACGTCACCTCTTTCATTCAGTGAACTTGTTCTCAGTTGTACGGGAGAAGCTTCTTCAATCCTTCGACACGGGTGTCATCGACATACCCGGAACTCCGCAGCCTGCGGAGTCTCGCTGGGCTTTTGCCCGTAAGAAGATGACCTCTTCCGGCTCTGCGATACGACAGTTTGCCTGTTCCCGTAAACGTGAATCTCTTTTTTGCTCCCGAATGGGATTTCATCTTCGGCATTTCAGCATTCCTCCTTCCCGGAAAATTGCTCAAGATAAAAGCCCGCCGCGTTCAGCGACAGGCGGTTTGAACGTCATCGCATCGTGGAATTATTCGGCCGCCGGACTATTCCGGAGAAGACGGCGCCGCTGGAGCTGCTTGAGTTGCGTTTTCTTTTTTCGCCTCCGCCGGCTTTTTCGGCGCTTTCGACTCGACCTTCACAGGGGGTTTGGTGCTGATCTTCCCTTGTCCCTGCGGAAGCGGTGTCATCATGATCCGCATGTAGCGCCCCTCCATGCGGGGAGGTCCTTCGCTCTTTCCAAGCCCTTCGCAGTCCCTGATGACCCGCGCAAGAACTTCTTCTCCCTTGCTCAGGAAAGACATTTCCCGTCCCCTGAAAAAGACCGAAACCTTGACTCTATGGCCGTCGTCGAGAAAGTTCTTGATCGCCCTCACCTTGAAATCATAGTCGTGCTCGTCGATTTTCGGGCGCATCTTCATCTCTTTCAGAGTCTGGACCTTCTGCTTTTTCCTTGCGTCCTTCTCTTTTTTCTGAAGCTGGTAGCGATACTTTCCGTAATCGAGGATACGGCACACAGGCGGTGTCGCCTGGGGAGCGACTTCAACGAGGTCGAGCATCTTCTCTTCCGCCATACGGATTCCTTCAACGGTCGGAATAACGCCGAGCTTGACGCCGTTTTCGTCGATGACCAGAACTTCCCGTGATGTTATTTCTCGGTTTACTTTAGGATCTCCGTCGTCTTTTCTTGTTACTATAGCCTTTCACCTCCACTGAGAATATGAAAAAGGGCCGATGGAAAACCACCGGCCCCGCATAAGCGCAGACTTTTCTTTCAACCAGGCGAAGGAATTCATCGCAAGGTGAGAGGGTGGCCCCTCTTCTTTCCGATATTTTTCAACCAGAGGATTATAGCACGGAACATTTCATCCTGTAAACCCCTAACTGTCGAATTTTTCGGCTTTCGGTGCGGCATCCTCCTTCTTAAAAAACCAGTGGAATGCGAGGAGGATCGCGAAGAACGCGAAACTCGACATCCGGAGCACCCGGAGAGGGTTTACCATCAGGATGCCCGATACCAGGAAGAGGCCTCTCTCCCAGAAGGGCATCGCGCGTTTCAGCATGCCGATGATACCGCATGACAGCGCGAAGATGCCGAGTATAGCGGTGAACAGGTCAAGGAGATACTTGGGCAGGGCAAAGTCGATGAAGAGCAGGTCCGGGTTGTAGACAAAAAGATACGGCAGCAGCAACCCCGAAAGGGCGAGGCCGAGCGCCGCCATCGCTACCTTGAACGGACGCGCCCCCGCAAGTCCGGCAGCGGTGTAGCTCGTCAGCGCGACAGGAGGTACCACTGCGGACATCGTGCCGTAGTAGAACGCGAAGAAGTGCGCCGCGAGAGGCGGAACCCCCATCTGCTGAAGGGCCGGAGCGGCGATCGTCGCCGTGATGATGTAGCACGGCGTCGCAGGCAGCCCCATGCCGAGGATGATGGCCGCGATCATGCAGAGAATGAGTGCAGCCCAGAGCTGTCCTCCTGCAAACATGATGATGTTCATCGCGATGACCTGCCCCAGGCCCGTCATTCCTACAGCACCGACGATGAAGCCGACGATGGCGCAGGAGATGCCGACCGGCGCCGCGCTCCGCGTTCCCTCGTCGAGCGCGCGGATTACATCGAGCAGTCCCATGCGGGTCGACCGCCTCAGCGATGAGACCAGGATGATGGCGAAGAGCCCGAGGAAGGCGGAGTAGAGCGGCGTGTAGCCGGCCACAAGGAAGTAGATGATGACGACGAGGGGGATCGTCATGTGCCCCTTGTCGAGCATCGTGGCCTTCAGAGAGGGGATCTCGGAGGGAGGCAGTCCGGTGAGCCCCCGTTTTTTCGCTCGCAGGTCAACCATGAACATAATGGCGAGATAGTACAGAAGTGCCGGCGTGAATCCGGCGAGCATGATCTGAACATACGGGATGCCGAGGAATGTGCTCATGATGAACGCCGCCGCACCCATGATCGGCGGCATCAGGATGCCTCCGGTGCTTGCCGCCGCCTCCACGGCTCCCGCGAAATGGGGCATGTACCCCACCTTTTTCATCAGGGGGATGGTGAACGCGCCCGTGGTGGCCACATTCGCCTGGGCGCTTCCCGAGATGCTCCCCATCAGGGCCGATGCCATAACCGCGACCTTGGCGGGGCCGCCGCGGTATTTTCCGGCAAGAGCAAGCGAGAAGTCGTTGAAGAAGTCGCTGGTCCTGGACGCGGCGAGAAAAGCGCCGAAGAGGATGAACATGAAGACGTAGCTTGAAGAGACCATGAGGGTGACGCCGTAGATTCCCTGGTCCGTCAGGGCCATCCGGATGATGATCCGTTCCCAGTTGAACCCGCGGTGGGCGAAAAGCCCCGGAAACATCGGGCCGAACCGGGTATAGGCGAGAAAGAGGAGGCTGAGCGTCGTCAGCGGCAGGCCGACGGCCCTCCGGCTCGCCTCGACGAGGAGCACCATCGTGACGACGGCCACGGCGAGATCAGGGAACGTCGCCTTCAGGTTCGTCTGGAGCAGCCGGTCGTAGGTGAGAAGAAGCCAGAACATGCAGCCGAGGGAGGCCAGAGCGAGGATCCAGTCGGGCATCGACGGGCGGTTCCGCGGCGATCGGGCAAAAGCCGGGTAGAACAGAAAAATGATCGCCATTAGCGTTCCGAGGTGAATGGCGTTCATCTTAACGGCGATCAGCAGCCCGATGCTGTTCATCCAGAAATGGACAAGAGCCGTCGCCACTGTCAGAACAAGAGCGGCCGCTCCTGCGGGGCCGGTGAGCTTGCGCGTGGGGATGGACTCACCCGGCACGAAGAAAGAGATAAAACTTTTCATTAGCATAGGATACGCTCCTCCCGAAAAAGGAGCGGCATGGGATTCCCCCACGCCGCCCGTTTCATGATGATTGCTGCGGAAAACGCGTCCCTAGGGAAGAAGTTCCGCGGGAATGGCGAAGCCCATCTCTTTGAAGAACTTGACCGCGCCGGTGTGAAGAGGCGCGCCTGAAAGGCCGTCGATGGGATTGTCGAAATCGACCTTCTTGAAAGCCGCATGCTCGTTCATCAGGTCATCCTTTTTCGTGAAGATGATCTTCAGCATGTCGTAGACGAGTTCTTCGGGGACATCCTCGCCGACGAGAAGAGCCGACTTGATGCCTGCAACCCGAAGGTCCTTGTCCTGTCCGGGGTACGTCCCCGCCGGGATGAGCACGGCCGCATAAAAAGGAGCGACTTCCTTGACTTTCGCCAGATCCTCCGGGGAGAACTCGAGCATTCCGACCGCCTGGCGGCCTGCATACAGTTCGGCTACGGCGCCCACGGGTACTCCCGCCTCGGCGTTGAACGCGTCGAGCTGACCGTTCTGGAGAGCCTGCGCAGCTTCGCTGTAGCCGACGTACTCGGCGCGGATGTCATCGAAGGTGAGTCCTGCGAGCGCCTTGAGAAGGACCCTGCTGCTGAACTCCGTTCCCGAAGCTGCCGGTCCCACGGCAATCTTCTTGCCTTTCAGGTCGGCCCACGTCTTGATGCCGGAGGAGCCGCTGACGACGAACTGGGTCACGTCCGGCCAAAGCCCCATGACGTACCGCAGGTTTTCTATCTTCTTCCCCTCGTAACGCTGCGTTCCTGTATAGGCGAAACCGGTGATGTTCGCCATGGCAATGGCCATCTCGGCCTCTCCGCGCTGCATCATGTCGAGATTCTCGACGGTTCCGCCGGAGCTCTGCGCGGACCACTTGTATCCCTTGTCCATCAGAGCGGTGTTGAAGTGATTGGCGAGGATTGTGCCGATCGGGTAGTAGGTGCCGCCGGTGGAACCGGTGACGATGGTGACGAAGTTCGTCGAAGCGAACGCCGCTCCGGCGAATGCAAGAAGAAACAGCGAAAGACACAAAAGTGCGATTTTCTTACTCATGATAATCCACCTCTTTCGAAATTTTTTGTTTCTGAACCGGCAAATCACGTTTTTCTTCCTTGATTCCACATTCCGAAATATTTTCCACACTCCGGGTTATCAAAACACTTCAGGATTATATCAGGAGTTTTTTTCCCGTTCAATAGAAATCTTTTTCTCTTTAATGTCAATACAAAAAACGCCGGGCGGGTGTTCTCTGCCCCGGCGTTTTCCGCGAACGAAAATCCGCACTTCGGATTCTCCTGATCGGACGGTTCTGCGCAGGAACGATTTCCTGCGGCATTTCCTAATGCTTCAGCGGGTTGAACTCACCGTCGAGAACTTCCTTGAAGGCTTCCAGAGACATGAATCCGAGATCGCCTTTGGAGCGCTCTCTCGGAGAGACGCCGCCGGTCTCCCTCTCCTTTTCGCCGAGAACGACCATGTACGGGATTTTCTGGGTCTGGGCGTCCCGGATCTTCTTCCCGAGTTTTTCATCCCGCTCATCCATCTCGACGCGGACACCCCACGAACGGAGCGTCTCCGCCGCTTTCCGGCCGTCTTCGAAATACTCCTCCGAGACAGGAAGAATGCGGGCCTGCACGGGCGCGATCCAGTAGGGGAACGCTCCCGCAAAATTCTCGATCAGAATGCCGAAGAAACGCTCCAGGCTTCCGAGCACCGTCCTGTGCAGCATCACCGGACGGTGTTCCTTGCCGTCGGCGCCGATATACTTCAGATCGAACTTCTCGGGCATCTGGAAGTCGAGCTGGATGGTGCCGCACTGCCATGTTCTGCCGATGCAGTCCTCAAGGTGGAAGTCGATCTTGGGACCATAGAATGCGCCGTCGCCCGGATTGAGCTTGTACTCCGACTCCGTCTCTTCGAGGGCCTGCTGCAGAGCGGTCTCCGCGATCTTCCACTGCTCCTCCGAGCCCATGGAGTTCTCTGGGCGTGTCGACAACTCCATGGTGTACTTGAAGCCGAAGACGTCCTTGTAGATGAATCTGCAGAGGTTCATGATGCCGATGATCTCGTCCTTTACCTGGTCCGGACGGCAGTAGAGGTGCGCGTCGTCCTGCGTGAAGCAGCGGACCCTCATCAGTCCGTGCAGCACTCCGCTCCGCTCGTGGCGGTGGACCACGCCAAGCTCGGCCATGCGGAGCGGAAGGTCGCGGTAGCTCCGGATCTGGCTCTTGTAGACGAGCATGCCGCCGGGGCAGTTCATCGGCTTGATGGCAAAGGGACGCTCGTCGATCTCGGTGAAATACATGTTGTCCCGGTAGTGGTCCCAGTGTCCCGACTGAATCCAGAGAGACCGCTCGAGGATGAGCGGAGTGCGGATCTCGCAGTATCCTCTCTTCGTGTGCTCCTTCTTCCAGAAGTCGATCAGGTTGTTGAGGATGACCATTCCTTTCGGGTGGAAAAACGGGAATCCCGGCCCCTCGCCCTGGAGGCTGAAAAGATCGAGTTCCTTTCCGAGGCGCCTGTGGTCGCGGTTCTTCGCCTCCTCCATCCTGTGAATGTATGCCGCGAGCGACTCCTCGTCTCCGAAGGCGGTACCGTAGACCCGGGTGAGCATGATGTTCTTTTCGTCGCCCCGCCAGTAGGCCCCCGCCACGGAGAGAAGCTTGAAGTGGCGGACGTAGGACGTGTTGGGGACGTGCGGCCCCCTGCAGAGGTCCGCGTACTCTCCCTGGACGTAGAGCGTGACGGTCTCCTCCTCCAGTTCGGAGATGATCTCGACCTTGTACGGGTCATTCTTCGCCTCGAACCACGCAATCGCGTCCTGTTTGCTCATGACGCGCCGTTCCACCGGCACGGATCTTTTGGCGATCCGGCGCATCTCCTTTTCTATCTTCGGAAGATCTTCCTCGGTGATGCCGCCCGGAATCTCCATGTCGTAATAGAAACCGTCCCTGATGGAGGGGCCTACACCATACCGCGTTCCGGGATACATCTCGGAGACTGCCTGCGCCATAAGGTGGGCCGCCGAGTGGCGGAGAATGTCGAGCCCCTCCTCCGAGTCCGGGAGGATCGGGGCGATCTCTCCGCCTTCTTCGAGAATCCGGGCGAGGTCAACCGCGCAACCGTTGATCTTCGCCGCAACGGCGCCTTTCTTCAGATCCAGAGAATCAAGGACGTCTCCTGCGATACCGGACGCCGTTTCCACTTTTTTTCCGTTGATGCCGACGAACTGAACCATTCTTCTTCCTCCTCGAATATAAAAATGCCCACACATCTCCATTATGGAGACGACGTGGGCATGTCGCGGTTCCACTCCATTTCCGCACGTGCAGCAGTGCGGCTCTCGTGTCCGCTGTACGGGGCGGACCCCCGACGCCTTGTCCGAATCGGTATTTCGGCGTCAGCTCAAGGGCGGTTTTCGAAGACATTTCCGCAGGAGATCTTTCAGCCGCGGATCTCCCTCTCTGTTCGGGCAGGACGTCTCTACTCTCCCTCTCATCGCGAAAAAACTTATTTTTGAATTTATACCCCCAAAACCGGATTCTGTCAACTCGTTCCGGTACTTCCGAAGCCGCCTTCTCCTCTTTCCGTTTTGCCGAGCGATTCATCCTCGCTCCATTCGACCCGGGTGACGGGAGCGACAACGAGCTGTGCAATCCTGTCGCCGGCGACGATCGAGAAAGGATCTTTTCCGAGGTTTATCAGCAGCACCCGGACTTCTCCCCGGTAATCGCTGTCGATTGTTCCCGGTGCGTTCAGAACGGTCACGCCGTGACGGATCGCCAAGCCGCTCCGGGGGCGCACCTGCGCTTCGTATCCGGCGGGAAGTTCGATACGGATGCCGGTGCCGACGCCTGCGCGCTCCCCCGGCAGAAGAAGCATGTCCTCAGCGGAGCGAAGGTCGGCGCCTGCCGCGCTTGCCGTCGCGTATTCAGGAAGCGGGAATTCCTTCGCCCGTCCCTCCCGGAGTATTTTGACCGTAACCGACATGGAGATCGGACTACCTTCCTCCCGAAGAGTGGCGGCGAGGACCGCCGGATCTCCGATCTCCGCGGTCGCCCCGCCCGCCTCCGGAGGAGCGCTCTCTTTCAGGCTGGGGATTGTTCTTGTTCGCCTCGGCAAGAGCGGCTATGGCCGCCTCTCTCTCCCTCTCTGCGGGAAGCGTCTCCGAAAGGCCTTCCTCGGCGATCCGGCTCTCGTTGTCGAGGATGCGTCTCCGGGTCAGGTTGACGCGCCCCATGTCGTCGATCTCCTTCACCATCACGAGGACCCTGTCGCCGACTTTGAAGACGTCCTCCACCTTTGGAATCCGGTGCGTGCTGACCTCGCTCACGTGAAGCAATCCTTCCTTGCCGGGAAGACATTCGATAAAGACGCCGAACGTCATCAGCCGCGTGACCGTGCCGTGGTAGACCTCCCCCGCCTCAAGGTCCTTCGTCAGGCCCCTGATGATCGAGAGCGCCTCGTTCACCTTCTCCTGGGAGGAACCGCCGATGTAGATCTCGCCGCTGTCCTCGACGTTTATCTTGACGCCGGTCTTCTGGGTGATGCCGCGGATGATCTTGCCGCCGGGGCCGATGACATCCCGGATCTTTTCGGGATCGATGGTGGTCATGAAAATCCTGGGCGCGTTCGCGGAAAGTTCGGCCGGAGCCGGTATTGCGGCTTCCATGACGTCGAGGATCTGCATTCTCGCGGTTCGGGCCTGGGAGAGAGCCTGTTCGAGGACCGCCCTCGTGATTCCTCCAGCCTTGTTGTCCATCTGGAGCGCCGTGACGCCGTCACGGGTTCCGGCTACCTTGAAGTCCATATCGCCGAAATGGTCCTCCAGCCCCTGGATATCGGTGAGGACGGCGACCTTCTCGCCCTCCTTGATAAGCCCCATCGCGATGCCCGCAACGTGTTTCTTCATCGGGACACCGGCGCTCATCAGGGCAAGGCTGCCTCCGCAGATGGAGGCTTGGGAGCTCGAACCGTTGGATTCCAGGATATCCGAGACCACGCGCATCACGTAGGGGAAATCGGCCTCCTCCGGGATCATGGAACGGAGCGCGCGCTCGGCCAAGGCGCCGTGACCGATTTCGCGGCGTCCGGGTCCTCGCATCGGGCGAACCTCCCCTACGGAGAACGGAGGGAAGTTATAGTGCAGAATGAATCTCTTGGCAGGTTCGTCCTGCTTCAGTCCGTCCAGTATCTGGTCGTCCACTCCCATCATGCCGAGTGTCGTCACGACGAGCGACTGCGTCTCGCCCCGGGTGAAGAGCGCCGACCCGTGAACTCTGGGGAGGATGCCCGTCTCGCACGTGACCTTTCGAAGTTCGTCCATCCGGCGTCCGTCCGCACGGACCCGCTCGTCGACGATGAGAGAACGCATTGTCTTTTTCACCATCTCGTCGATAATTCCCGCGATGGTGTCGCCGCTCTCCGGGTACTCGTCCTTGAATCGCACGAGCGCCTTGTCCCTGGCCGCGGAGATGGCGTCTCCCCTCTGTTTTTTTTCGTGGATCCGGACCGCGTCCCGGATTTCCCCCGCAAGGTTTTCCGCCATCCAGGACTCGATCTCCGGGAAGGAGGGGGGAGGAGGAAGGACGATCTTCTCCCGGCCGATAGCAGTCCGCATCTCGTTGAAGAGCCCCACTATCTTCCGGATCTCGCTCTGGGCAAGTTCGAGAGCGTCGACGAGCAGCTCTTCGGAAATCTCCTTCGAGCCGCACTCGACCATCGTGACTCCGTCAAGGTGTCCCGCGACGAGAAGGTCGAGGGTTGATTCGAGCATCTGTTCCTCTGTGGGGTTCACTACGAATTCATCGCCGATACGGCCTATTCTGACCGCGCCGACGGGACCGCCCCACGGAATATCCGATATGGTGAGCGCCGCGGACGCGGCGTTGATTGCGAGGACATTCGGAGGATTGACCTGGTCGACCGCAAGAACCGTCGAGACCACGTGCACGTCATGACGCATGGACTCGTCGAAGAGCGAACGTATCGAACGGTCCACCATTCTGCAGCTGAGAATGGCCGTCTCGGAGGGGCGCCCCTCCCTTTTGATGAATCCTCCGGGAATTTTGCCGGCGGAGTAGAATCTTTCCTCGAAATCGACGAGCAATGGAAAGAAATCGATGCCGGTTCGCGGCTTATCGGTGATGCAGGCGGTGGTCAGGACCGTGGTTTCACCGTGTACCGCGACGACGGCGCCGCTCGCCTGCTTTGCTACTTTTCCCGTGGAAAATTCCAGAGGACGGCCTCCAACTTCAACAGAAAACGTCATTTCCATACTTTTTTCCTCCTCAATCATTCAGCTCTTTTTTTGTATGCGGAGTAAGAATACCACAATTCGAAGAAAAAAAGTGCGAGGACTTTCGTCCTCGCACGGGGAATTGCCCCTGATTTCTCCGATTTTTTTCTTAATGGCGCAGGCCAAGTCTTTCGATCAGCGCTCTGTAGCGGTTGAAATCCTTGTCCTTCAGATAGCGAAGAAGTTTCCTGCGTTTGCCGACCATCTTCAGAAGGCCGCGGCGCGAATGGAAATCCTTCGTGTGGATCTTGAGATGCTCGGTAAGCTCGCGGACACGCTGCGTCAGCATCGCCACCTGCACCTCCGGAGAACCGGTGTCGGAACTGTGAGTCCGGTACTCCGCAATGATTCCCTGTTTCTTTTCTCCCTGCAACATCATCTTCACCTCTTCAACATAATCCCGAAACTCAGAAGAGCGCTCGGCGCAAATCCGGGTAAAGGGTCAGGAGGAATACTACCACTTTGCGGGAAATAAAGCAATTCATTCCGCCCCCGAAATCCGCAGGCAGAGGGGACACCGCCGGTGCTCGACGGTGCACACCGGGTGAGCCTGCAGGAATATAAAAAAGCCCCCGGAAAACCGGGGGCTTTTTTCTTTCTGGTGAATCCGTTACTGGGCGGTTCGGACCGACACGAAGAATGATCTTCCTTCCCTCATGATCAGAAGCACCACGGAACTTCCCCGGACCTCGATCTTGTCGAGGTCCGCAAGACCCGAAAGCCGGGCGCCGTTGACTTCGAGAAGAACGTCGTTCTCGCGAATTCCGGCCCTCTGCGCGGCGGATCCGTCTTCAACCGATGTGACGAGTACGCCTTCGTCCTTGCGAAGGTTGTTCTTTTTCTGAAGCTCCTCCGTAAGAGGCCCGATATCCATTCCGATGGATTTCAGGACCCTGCCTCCGCCCGAAGAGGAAACGGCGGCCTGGCGCTCGTTGCCCGGCATCTCCCCGAGAGTTACGACGACCGTTATGCTCTTTTTCTGGCGGATAACAGAGAGCTCCACTTTTTCGCCGGCAAGCTTCTGGCGGATCTTCATCACGAAATCCTGGTGGTTTTTCACCTTGTTCCCGTCGATCTCCAGGACTACGTCGCCGCGCTGCAGGCCCGCTTTCTCCGCAGGAGAGTCGCGAAGGACATCGCTTATCACGGCTCCGTTCTCCTGCTCGATTCCGTAGGCTTCCGCGAATTCCCTGGTAAGGGGCTGGATATAGACTCCGAGCCATCCTCTCTTCACGCGGCCGAACTCGATGAGATCGTTCATCACCTGCTTGGCCATGTTCACCGGAATGGCGAATCCTATTCCCTGCGCGTACGGAACGATCGCGGTGTTGATTCCGACGACCTCTCCGTTCAGGTTTATCAGAGGACCGCCGCTGTTTCCGGGGTTGATCGCGGCATCCGTCTGCAGAAACCCGTCAAAGTTGATGTTTCCGGCGTGGATGCTCCTGTTCTTTGCAGAAATTACGCCGACTGTGACCGTGTGCTCCAGGCCGAACGGATTGCCGATCGCGACAACCCATTCTCCGACCTGAGTCTTGTCGGAATCCCCGAGATCAAGAACCGGAAGGCCGTTGCCCTCGATCTTGATAACGGCGAGGTCGAACGTCGGATCCTTGCCGAGGACTTTCGCCTCGAAGGTCCGTCCGTCGGAGAACGTGACCGTGATCTTGTCGGCGCCGTCGATGACGTGGTTGTTCGTGATGATATGGCCGTCTTTCGATACGATGAACCCGGAACCTCTTCCTTTCATGGGGACCGTCCGTGAAAACCGACGGAATTCCTCACCGAAGAACTGGCGGAAAAACGGGTCGTTGGCGAAAGGGTGGACAGGGCGGGTTACCGTAGCCTCAACGTCGATATTGACCACAGCGGGCGAGAGATCCCTTGCAATCTTCGCGACCGGATTGCCGGAGAAAGGATCCTGTGCCAGGGCCCTATCCGCCGCAAGAACGAAAGGCAGTGTAACAGCGAGGATCGCAACGAAAATTTTGAGCGTGTCCGGGAGCGCAAGAACGTGTATTCTGGATTTCATGGTGTGTCACCTCCGCATCAAGATGCTCTAATTTTATGCATCCGGCGCAAAGAAACATCGTTTTTTTTACCTATCCGGAAGTACGCAGTTCTCATAGGTTTCGTATACATCTCTTTCTTCGCAGAAGGGAATGCACGAGCCAAAGAAGACTCGCCGCCGCGACAAAAAAGAGAATATTCCGGTTCGTCTGGAGTCCGATGCGGGTAAATTCGACACGGTAGGGATCGGCGAATATCCTGAGAAGCGAGTAAGAAAAGGTGAAGATCGGACAGAGAACCGCTCCTTCAATCCGCCTGTCCTCGCCGTGACCGAGTTTGGTAGCCTCGGTCCACTGCAGCACGGCCGTGATGAGGAGCGCTCCGAATGCATAGTACAGCTGGGTTGGATGACGGAAAACGCCTGCGGGATCGCCAGGGAAATGCACCGCCCAGGGGACGGTCGTCCGTATCCCGGTGCAGCATCCGTTCAAGAAACATCCCCACCGCCCTATGGCGACCGTGAGCGCCGCAGGAACAGCAGCGGCGTCGACGATCTTCCAGAAAGGGATCTTCCGGAAGAACGAGTTGAGGAAAGCCACACCTCCGGCAGCCAGGAACGCCGGTACCGAGGAGAGTCCTCCTTCCCAGAACCTGAGGATACGGACAGGATCGGCCCCGTACAGGTGCCACGAGTCATAGACGCTCCCTGCACGGGCGCCGAGCAGCATTCCGAAAAAACACCATATGATGAGGACACGCGCGGTTTCGTCCTCGATTCCGTAAATCCGTGTCATTCTGCTGCGCGTGGTTGTCACGGCAACCATAAGAGCCGCGGTCCACAGCAGGTAATAGCTGTGGACCGGCATGTCTGCGATATGAAAGAGAACGGGGTACATCAGAAACCCTTTCCGTGGTTTCTTCCGCCGTGGGAATTTCTCCGAAGCGGGTAGATGACGACTTTCCTGGAAGGGGCTTCCCCCACGGACCTCGTCTCAACGTCCGGACTGTCCTTCAGCGCGAGATGGACGATCCGCCGCTCCCAGCTCGTCATCGGTTCAAGATGGGCCGGTCTTCCCTTTCGGGTACACTTGCGCGCCGCGGCGAGAGCGAGGCGCTGGAGGCTCAATTCACGGCGCTCCCTGTAACCGTCGCTGTCGAGGATAATGCGGCGCCCTTCGTCGACACCTCTTGCAATAAGGTTGACGAGGTATTCGATCGCCTTGAGAGTCTCCCCGTACTTGCCGATGATGATGCCGGCATCGGGACCGGAGAGGTTGATCCGGTTCTCTTCCGCGAATTCCGGCGCAATATGGAGATGCATCAAATCAAGTAGGTCTCCTACAAGTTTCTTTCCGCGAAGAAGGTGGAGGGGGGCGACAGGGCGCACCTCCACGCGCAATTTTCTGCCGAGAAGGCCGAAAAAACTTTTTTCTTCCTCGATCACCCTGACTACGATATCATCGGTATCAAGGCCCCATTCGGCGGAAGCTTTTTTTCTTGCTTCTTCCACCGACGTCACGTCGAAAATTAGCAGTTCGTCGTTCACAACAATCCTCCTTCCGTCAGAAGGCACGGTGATTCCGTCCTCGAAAGGACGAAGGCGGGCGGCAGTCAACAGGAGAGGCCATCCTTTTGTGTACGGCCGCCGGGCCGCTATTCACCGGAGAATGTTTCGCAGGATACGGTATCGTGTACCACCGGATGAGCCTGTATCCGCTTCCGGTCCCCGGAAAAACGGGGAGGCGCCGTGCATAGTCCCGGATTGAAACCGCACGCCGCGAAGTTCCGGTCGTCCGGCTCTCCGGAGCATACTCTCCGGGGAGCCGGACGGGAGATCTCCTAGTCGCTGCTCTTGGTCGGTTTATCTTTCAGAAGAACGGGTTTTTGCTGCATTTCAGCCTTGGTCTTCCGTGCCATGCTCAGCTGCTGAATGACGCCGAGAAGCGACGACACCCCCCAGTAGAGCAGGACTCCGCCCGGAAGGCTGAGGCAGATGAAGGTGAGGAAGAGCGGCATGAACCAGTTCATCATGGCCATCTGCGGATTGCCGCTCGCTGTAAGCTGCTGCTGATACCAGGTGAGAAAACCGATTGCGATGAGAAGAAGTGCGTTGGGAAGATACACACCGATGTTCAGAAGCGCGAAAGGATTCGCCATAAGACCGTAGAGGACCGTCATGATTCCAAGCTGGTCTTTCTCAACCGTGAGCTTCAGCGCCTCGCCAAGGGTCGTCAGGACAGAACCGTCAAGCTCGATGCCGAGGAAGCCGACACCCGAAAAATCATAGTTGGTGAGCACCTGGTACAGGAGAATGAAAACCGGCAGCTGCACAAGAAGAGGAAGGCATCCTGCAGCCGGGTTGACCTTGTTCTCCTTGTAGAGGGCCATCATCTCCCTGTTGAGAGTCTCCTTGTCGTCCTTGAACTTCTCCTGAAGCATCTTGATTCGCGGCTGCAGTTTCTGCATTTTCTGCATGCTGGTCATCTGCTTCTTCGTCAGGGGGTGCAGCAACATACGAACAATCAGCGTCAGTACGATAATCGCAAGTCCCCAGGACCCCGTGAAGCCGTGTACAAGCTCCATCAGCCTCATCATAAGGTCCCCGCCCATTTTCCAAATAGAACCCACTATAAATCACCATCCTTGTACGAATAAACCCCGCTCTTCTCTCTTCCGGCCGCCGGGGGGACAGGATCGTATCCTCCCGGATGCCACGGGGCACACTTGCAAATCCGTATGACCGTCAACCAAAAACCCTTCAGGAAACCGTGCTCGGAGAGCGCTTCCATGGCATACTGCGAGCATGTCGGATAAAATCTGCAGTTCCTGCCAAGAAAAGGAGAAAGAAAAAAACGGTACCCTTGGATGAGCCGGATACCCGCCCACGCGGCAACCGTCATCTTCCTTCGAGGCCTTTCATCGGTTCGTCCCAGTTCGCTCCCGGCCATTCCTGATCCAAAAGCCCTCCTTCTTCGAGAAGGCGGGCAAGCTCTTTGTAGACTTCAGCCGAGCCTGCTCTCATTCCCGCGCTGCTGAGTCCCGCCACGATCCATATTTCCTTCCGGATCCACGGATAGAGCCTTCGACATCCTTCTTTCAAAATTCTCCGGCCCCTGTTCCGGTCGTGGGACTTCCCCTGTCTCTTTCCCACCGCGAAGCCGATTCTCGTCCTCCCGTCTTCCGCCTTCATAAACAGCAACCGCACCAGCTCGCCTCTCAGCCGATCACCGGTGCGGAAGACAATGTCGAACTCCCACCCTCTTTGAAGGCGTGAAGACCGAGGAAAAAAGAATCTCAAGGACTATACGGCCAGCCGGATGCGGCCCTTTCTCCGGCGGTTGCGGAGAATACGACGGCCCGTGGGCGAACTGGAGCGGGCCAGAAAGCCCATTTTTCTTTTTCTCGGCCTGTTATGGGGTTGGAACGTTTGTTTCACCAATGACACCTCCTGACGGCAATAAAAAGCGAGCCGTTCAACAACGGCTTTTTTTCAGCCTTGATACTATATCATACACCCCCCGTCGGAGCAACAGCGGAACGAGCAACTACAAGACGACGATATTTCACTTTCGGCAAAGCCGACGGAATCCTCCAGTCAGGACGCGAGAGAACCCTGCCGTCGAGAATCGCGACCCTTCCCCGGTCGGTGCGGCTGCGGATCAGCCTGCCCGCGGCCTGTTTCAGAAGCATCTTCGCCTCGGGCAGCGTGACGTGCGAAAATGCCGCAGCGCCTTCCAGCGCGTTCCTCGCCTGGACAAGAGGATCCGAGGGGTGAGGAAAGGGAATACGGTCGATGATGACCTGCGTCAGCCCGTCTCCAGGGACGTCGACTCCTTCGCGGAAGGAAGCGCTGCCTACGAGCACCGAGGAGGGATCGTTGCGGAAGGATTCGAGAAGCTCGCTGCGGGGTCCCTCGCCTTGTACGAGTACCCGGTAGCCTCTCGGTTTCGATCCGAGCGTCCGGGCGACCTTCCCAAGGAGCCTGTGAGAGGCCAGCAGCACAAGGGTGCTGCCGCCGTTCGCCTCCACCAGTTTTTCGACGATACGGCAGACCGTCTCGTCGTATCGCGGGTTCATCACCTCGTACCCCGTATCGACCACGAGAATCTCCATCTGGTGCTCCAAGTCGAACGGAGATCCGCAGATGAAGAGGCGATCCGGATGAATTCCGGTCTCGTGTTGCCAGAAAGCGATACTGCCGCCGATCGTAAGCGTCGCCGAGATGAAGATCATCTTCTCCGCCGGAGAGCTGAACAATGCCTCCGCAAGAATCTCTCCCGGCGAGACCGGAGCGCTCATCAGGGACGTTTCGCTCTTCCAGTACGCCCAGGAAGGATAGCGGTCCACCTCCGCGCACCATTCAAGACTCCGGCGGATACGCCCGCACTCCTCCATCCATGCCGAGAGTCCGCCGTCCTCCGTATCTTCGGCTTCTTCTCCGCCGCCGGAGAGGGGGACGAAAAAGTTGAAAAGCTCCGCCAGCTTTCCCGAAAGAATTTTCTGCCGGCGGACCATTTCTTCGTTCCGCACGGTGATATTTTCCTTCTTTCCAGGCAGAAGGAGATCCAGAAGCTCGAAAAAGCGGAGAGACTCTTCACGGATCTCCGTTGAGAGAAGGGACGCTTTCCGAGTCTCTTTTCCGCTCTTTTCAAGCCTTCCCATTGTCTCGGCGAGAACTCTGCTCCTGAGAAGGCGGACGACGTCGTCGTCGGACACCGAGACCGTCATGGAGGATCGCGCGGCCTCCGCCAGATGGTGCGCCTCGTCGCAGATCAGGATGTCGAACGATACCGGGAAGGGCTTTCCGGCTCCGAGAACATACGAGAAATAAAGGTGATAGTTGGCCACGATGACATCCCACTCCCGCGCTTCCCGAAGAACGCGCTGAACGAAACACTCGTTCCTCCTCGGACAGCGGAATCCCCTGCAGGAACGCGAAGAGGCGGAAATCCCGACAACCGCCGGCGAATTCGGAGGAAGGGAAAGTTCTGACAGGTCGCCGGTCGAAGTCGACTTCAGCCACTCCTCCAATATCCTCGACGAAAGGCCGCCGTCGCTCCTCGAAAGATATCCCTGCCCGCCGTCGTCGTTTTCAAAAACCTCCTCAGCGCGGGCGCGGCATGCGTAATTCCCCTTTCCCTTGAGCAGGCCGAAGGAGAGGGGGAGACCGAGCAGTTCGTTCAGCCGGGGAAGGTCCTTGAAGATGAGCTGCTCCTGCAATGGAATTCCTGCCGTGAGGACAAGCACCCTCCCCCCGGTCTCAGCAGCCGTGAGCATCGCCGGAACGAGCAGTGCGAACGTCTTGCCGACTCCCGGAGGAGCCTCCGCTGCGAGAATGGATTCGCCCTCGCAGAGAAGAGCCTGCCGGACCTCTTCGGCGAGATGTTCCTGCTCCTTACGGTATTCGAACACCGGGAAACGCTCCCGAAAAGAACCTTCCGGGCCGAAAAAGACGCTCATCGACGGAATCGTCATCGTGTACCTCTCTCTTCGATCGAAAATTACGGGGGAAGTTGCTCCGCCTCTTGCTAATATATCAGAAACCGTGCTAGAATGTCGTGGTTGTTTCGGGAGGAGGTGAGGTACATGCCCAACAAGAAATCAGCAGCGAAAAGAATGAAAACAAGCGAGAGAAACAGGCTTTATAACCGTTTCTGGACGACCCGGTGCAAGAACGCCGTCAAAAAAGTTCTTGAAGCCGTGGAGAGTCAGGATGCGGCTCTTGCTGAAACACGCCTTGCAATCGCCCAGAGCGTTATCGACAAGGCCGTCTCAAAGGGCGTTATGCACGGCAATACAGCGGCGCGGAGAAAATCCATGATCACGAACAGGGTAAAGGGTCTCTCCGGAGCGGTGGAAACCGCCTGATCCCGGCTCCTCCGATTTATGCCCATGAAAATAAAAGCTGAACGAGCAATATGCCGTTCGGCTTTTTTATTGTTTTCCCATCGACGAAGCCATGCACGTCATCAGGAGACTTTCAAAACCGGGCCATCCTTCCGCGAGCGAGGTCTTTTCCTTCCACGAGAGCGCAAGCAGGCCGAACGAAAGCTCCGCCAGCGCCTTCGGCGAATAGTGCCGGAGGGCTTCCCTCCCCATCTTCAGCGGGTAGTCCTTGATCTCCAGTGCGCCGCGCACCCTTTCGCCGTTCTCCGCGGAGAAAATTCCGAGGTAGAGCGCGGGGCGGATCCTGTTGTAGAGGCCGGTCAGAAGAGGAAGCACGCTCGGCTCCGTCCTGAAATGCCCAAGATGGTCGAAGACCTCCGGCGCGGCGCCCCGGCAGAACGCGTCGAGAAATTTGAGCATCCGGTTGCGCCCTTCGTCGAAAGAGAGTTCTTTCACCGTTTCCGCGTCGATTCTCGTTCCCTGCGCATACCTTCCAAGCTTTTCAAGTTCCGAGCGGACTTCTTCCGGGTCGTCGAGCATTTCGACGAGCAGGGCCGCCGCGTCGTCCGAAATCGAAATTTTTTCCTTTGAAGCCAGCGACTGCAGCCATTTCTTGCGCTGCGCGGACCAGAACGGAACGGATTCCCCCTTGAGAAAGACGATCTTCTTCTTCGCCTCGGCGGAAAAGACTCCTTTGCCCGGCTCCCCGCCGAAAACGAGAAGGATGACCTCGGCGGCACCTTCCTCCTCCACGTAGGGCAGAAGATCATCGGGAAAGGGACCCATCAGCTCTGCGGATTTGACGACGGTCACTCTCTTCTCGTCGAACAGCCCGATCGAGCGGCCGGCGGCGATGAGAGCGGCCCACTCCCCTCCCTCGGAGGTTCCGCCAAGCGTCCACCCCTTTCGGGAGAGTCCGTCCAGCGATTCCATGACAAGGCGGCGCCCGGAGGCGCCGCCTGCCGTGATTACTTTCAGGTGGGGCACTACCCTTTCACCACCACGTTGACGAGCTTGTCCGGAACGGTGATAACCCGGAGCACCTGCATACCCTCCAGCCGCTTCTGAACGGACGGAAGCCCGAGAACGCGCTCTTCGAATTCCTCTTTCGAAAGTCCGGCGGGGAGTTCCGCCTTTTCGCGCACCTTTCCGTTGATCTGCAGCACAACCGTGACGGAATCCATCTCCAGGGCCTCCTGTTCCACTTCGGGCCAGGGAAGTTTCGAGAGGGGCTCCCTGCGGCCGGAGAGCGACCAGAGCTCCTCCGTGATATGGGGACAGAAGGGGTTGAGGCAGGAGAGCAGAACATCGACTCCTTCCCTGAAGAGAGCAGCATCCGTATCTCCTTCCGGACGGAAAGAGGCGAGGGAGTTCAGCAGTTCCATAAGACGGGCGACCGCCGTGTTGAACTGTTTTTCATCGGAGATGTCCCTCGTCACGTCCCGGATCGTCATGTGAATCTTCCGCTTCAGGTCGCGCCGCCGGGGCTCCGAGAGGCTTTGCATCGGAAGGGAAGCGCTATTGTTATCCGCGGAGGAGACCAGGAGCGGCAGATTCTCTTCGACAAGCCGCCAAACTCTGTTCAGGAAGCGATTGGCGCCTTCGACGCCCCTCTCGGACCAGTCGAGGTCGTTGCCGGGAGGCGCCGCGAAGAGAATGAAGAGCCGGGCCGTATCAGCACCGTAGGTGTTGATGATTTCGTCGGGGTCGACGACGTTTCCCAGCGACTTCGACATCTTCGCGCCGTCCTTTATCACCATGCCCTGGGTGAGAAGGTTGGTGAACGGCTCTCTGGCGAGGCACAGGCCGAGATCGGCGAGGAACTTGGTGAAGAAACGCGCGTAGATGAGATGGAGGCAGGCGTGTTCGATGCCGCCGATGTACTGGTTCACCGGCATCCAGTAGTTCACTTCGTCGACGTTGAAAACGGCTGTATCGTCCCTGGCGGAACAGTAGCGGAAAAAGTACCAGGAAGAGCAGATGAAGGTATCCATAGTGTCGGCCTCGCGGCGGCCGGGCTTTCCGCACTTCGGGCAGGGAACGGAGAGCCACTCCTGATCCTCTGTAAGGGGAGATTTGCCTCCCTCGACGATCTTGACCTCCGTGGGAAGGAGGACCGGGAGATCCTCCTCCGGAACGGGGACGATTCCGCAGCTTTCGCAGTACACCACCGGAATCGGCGCGCCCCAGTAGCGCTGTCGGGAGATCAGCCAGTCGCGCAGGCGGAAATTGACCTCCCGGGTGCAGATCCCCTTCTCCGCTCCCCACTCGATCATCGCCGGGATGGCCTCGGCGGTGGGCATTCCGTCGAAACCGCCCGAGTTGCAGACAATGCCGTCGTCCTCGAACGCCTTCTCCATGGTGTCGCCGCAGAGGTTTTCTCCTTCAGGCCGGATGACAACCTTCACCGGAATGTTGTACTTTCTTGCGAACTCGAAGTCCCTCTGGTCGTGCGCAGGAACGCCCATGATGGCGCCCGTGCCGTAGTCCATCAGGATATAATTCGCCACGAGGATCGGCACTTCTTCGCCCGTCACCGGGTTCACCGCGGAAAAACCGGTGAAGAGGCCTTCCTTCTCACCACCGACGGCCGTCCGCTCGATGGCGCTCTGCGCGACGCACTCCCGTGCGAAGGCTCGGATCTCGTCTCCCCGGGGAGACATGCAGCACATCTTCTCGACGAACGGGTGCTCAGGGGCAAGGGCGAGGAACGTCACCCCGTGGATCGTGTCGAAACGGGTCGTAAAGGTCTCGAGCACCTCTCCGCTGCTCTTTTCAATGAAACTGAGCCGGGCTCCGTCGGATCGCCCGATCCAGTTGCGCTGCATCGTCTTCACTCTCTCGGGCCATCCGGGAAGATTGTCCAAATCGTCCAGCAACTCCTGGGCATAGTCGGTGATGCGAAGGAACCACTGCTCCAGGTTGCGCTTCACCACCGGGGTGTCGCAGCGCCAGCAGTGCCCGTCGTTGATCACCTGCTCGTTGGCGAGCACCGTGTTGCAGCTCTCGCACCAGTTCACCGGAGCGTTTTTACGGTATGCCAGCCCTTTTTTGAAAAACTGAAGGAAGATCCACTGGGTCCACTTGTAGTAGTCGGGATTGCAGGTCTCGACACGTCGCCGCCAGTCGTAGCTGCACCCCATGTGTTTGAGCTGTTCCGTCATATGCTCGATGTTCTCCCACGTCCACTTGTGAGCGGGAGTATGGTACTTCATCGCGGCGTTTTCCGCCGGAAGCCCGAACGCGTCGAACCCGATCGGATGAAGGACGTTGAACCCCCGTTTCCAGAGGAACCGGGACATCATGTCGCCTATGGAGTAGTTCCGCAGATGCCCCATATGAAGTGCTCCGCTCGGATACGGAAACATCTCCAGGCAGTAGAACTTTTCCCGCCCGGGATCGGCATCCGCGTTGAACGTCCCTTCGCTCTCCCACACATGCTGCCATTTTTTCTCGATGGATTGAAAATCGTAGGCCATTGACCCTTCCTCCTTGATAACAGCGCCCGTTCGCAGGGCAGACACAAACGTCCCTTTCAAGGGACGTCTCCGCAACGGGAGCCGTCCCTTCGAAAGAGACCGTATGCGTCTGCGTTAAACAGTCGTCCGAAAATGGTCGTTTCGTGTATTATAACCGAAATTAGCAGATTCGGCTGCTCTTTATCCTATTTTACAGGAATCGCCGATGCGGCACGCGCCGCGTTTCTCTCCCGGTTAAAAATCCCGCTTACGACTCACCTTCCATCTTCTTCTTGTCCTTTTCGAAGAACATCTCCATGAAGGGCTTCACAAGGTCAAGCGGCAGCGGGAAGATCGTCGTGGAGGACTTGTCTCCTCCGCTGACCTCGCGCAGCGTCTGCAGATAGCGAAGCTGCAGCGTAATGGGCGAACGCTCCATCTGCTTTGCCGCATCGCTCAGTTTCTGCGCGGCCTGGAATTCTCCCTCGGCGTTGATGATCTTCGCGCGGCGTTCGCGCTCGGCCTCCGCCTGTTTCGCCATGGCGCGCTTCATGCTCTCCGGGAGCTCGAGTTCCTTGACCTCGACGGCGCTGACCTTGATGCCCCAGGAATCGGTCCGCTCGTCGATGATCTTCTGCAGTTCGCTGTTGATTTTTTCCCTCGACGAAAGCACCTCGTCGAGATCGGCCGAGCCCACCACCGACCGCAGCGTCGTCTGCGAGAGCAGGCTGGTGGCGAGAATGTAGTTCTCCACCTCGACCACGGAGAACGAAGGATCCATGACGCGGAAGTAGACGACCGCGTTCACCTTGATCGGCACGTTGTCTCTCGTGATGACCTCCTGCACCGGCACGTCCAGCGTCACGACACGGAGGTCCACTCTGACCACCCTGTCGATGATCGGAATCACGATCACAATGCCGGGTCCTTTCGCGCCGACGAGCCTTCCCAGGCGGAATACCACGACGCGCTGATACTCGGGCACTATCTTGATCGCCGACGCCAATATGAACACGACGATGAGAATGAACCCGAAAGATGTTCCCAAGCTGAGCAGCACTTCCAAAAGATCGATTACCATTTTTTACTCCTCCTTTTCCAATGTACTTCCGCCGGAGGCGGACATCCTTGCGGATTCTCCATCGACGACGAGCGTGATGCCGTCAAGCTCCACAACACGCAGCTCGTCACCTTTGAGGAAGGAGGCGCCCGAGGCGCTTCTCGCCTTCCATATCTCCCCGTGGCAGCGAACCAGCCCCTCGGGACGCAGATCCTCGACGACCACCGCCCTCATTCCTTTCATGCCCTCCCGGCCGGAGACAGCTTTTTTCCTGAGAGAGCGGAGCACGAGGAAGAGCGCTCCAAGGAAGAAGAGTCCAAGCGCGAGGCTCATACCGCCGATGACACTCATGGAAACATTCAAAAGCTCACCTCCAGGAGCCCGGAAGAGAATAAGTCCGCCCGTGACCAGGGCGGCAAGTCCGAAGAGGCTCAGAATTCCGATTCCTCCCACCATAAGATCGAGCACCAGCACACCGATTCCCGCCACGAGCAGCACGATCCCCGCCCAGTTGAACGGCAGCATTCGCAGTCCGAAGGCCCCGAGCAGCACCATCACCGCGCCGGACGTTCCAAGGACGAACCCTCCGGGCGACATCACCTCGAGCACGATCATCAGCACTCCGGCCGTCAGCAGGAGGTACGCGATGTCGGGGCTCGAGATGAACTGCAGGACACGTTCGCGCCCCGTCATGGATATCTCGACTGGAGGCGCCGCGTCAGGTGCGAGCGTCCGTTCCTCCCCCTTCACGATCACCGTTCTCCCCCTGGCCCCGAGGAGCAAAGACTCCATGTCGGAGGCCAGCAGATCGGCCGCCCCCTCGGACATCGCCTCCTCGGCGGTGAGCGAGATGCTTCGCGTCACCATCCGCTCGGCGACGTCCGCGTTCCGCTTGCGAAGCTGCGCAAGCGAGCGGATATGCGCCGCGAGGTCGTTCGTGATCTTCCGTTTCATATCCTGGTCCGGAGCATCCTGACCGGAGGCCATCACCGGCTGCGCGGCGCCGACGTTCGTTCCTGGCGCCATGACCGCCACGTGAGCGGCCTGGAGGATAAACGCTCCTGCGGACGCGGCCCGCGCTCCCTGAGGAGCGACCCATACCGCCACGGGAACAGGCGATTCGAGGATGGCGGCCGTGATCGCCCTCATCGAGCTGACGAGCCCTCCGGGCGTATCCATCCGAAAGACGACCAGGCCGCCCTTCTCGGCCGCGGCTCGTTCGAGCACGCCGTTCACGAAATTCTCCATCGAGACTCCCACTGTTCCTTCAAGAGCGGCGGTGAAGATCTTTCCCTCCAGCGGAGCTGCTGAAGGAGCCGCCGCCGTCTCCGGAAAAGCCGGAGAGGCGAACATTCCCAACATCAGAAACACGAGCGCTATTATTGTTCTTTTACGAAGTATCATGGTATCACCGCCTTCAAGGCATCTTTTAGAGTCGCGGCCCTCGCGACTTCCAGCGGGGCCTTTTTTAAATCCTGTTCCCGGGCGCTGAGAACCGCCCTTGTAAAACCGAGTCTCGCGGCCTCCTGCAGCCGGCGGGACAACCGTACCACTGGACGTATCTCCCCCGCGAGTCCGACCTCTCCGAGGAAAATGCAGTCCGCCGGAAGCGGGACATCCCGGACAGCCGACGCAAGCGCGGCGCAGAGTGCCAGGTCGGCAGCCGGTTCCCGGAGAAGAAGCCCTCCCGCGACATTCACGTAAATATCGAAGAGCCCGGTCCCCAGCCCGCAGCGTTTATCCAGCACCGCCGAAAAGAGCTGCAGCTTGTTGACATCGACTCCCCGTGCAGTTCGCTTCGGATAGGGAAAGGCCGTCGCGTTGGCGAGCGACTGGATCTCCGCCACGAGAGGAAGGCTTCCTTCGACCGCCACCGTCATCGCGACTCCGGGGACCGTTTCAGCCGCCTTGTTCCAGTAAAGGCCGCTGACGTCCTTTACCGGAAGAAGTCCTGTCTCCGTCATCTCGAAAACACCGAGCTCCTCGGTGCTGCCGTAGCGGTTCTTTCCCGCCCTGAGCATCCTGTAGGGAGAATAATCCTCCCCGGAGAAGGAAAGCACTCCGTCGACCATGTGTTCGAGAAGCATCGGGCCGGCAATTCGCCCTTCCTTCGTGATGTGCCCCACGAGGACGCCCGGAACGGCTCGCTCCTTCGCGGCGCCGATGCACATCTGGGCAACCGCCCGAACCTGGGCGGGACTTCCGGGCCAGCCGCCCTCACCGTCCGCCCTCATCGCCTGCACGCTGTCCACAACGAAGAAACGCATCCCCGGCAGCGCCTCGAGCGCCGCCGTCATATCATTGGAGCAGAAGAGATGCAGATCACCCGATAGAGCTCCGAGCCTCCTGGCACGAAGGGCGATCTGCGCGGCCGACTCTTCGCCCGAGACGTAGAGAACGGGTCCTGTACGTTCCGCCATCCTGCCGCACGCCTGGAGGAGCAGGGTCGATTTTCCGATGCCGGGCTGCCCTCCGAGAAGAAAAACGCCCCCGGGAATCCAGCCGCCTCCAAGCACCCGGTCGAACTCCGCGGAGCCGGAGGAAATGCGTTCAGGGGACTGAACCTCCGTCGCTTTGAGGCTCCGGACGGACTCCGTCGGCGAAGCTCCTTTTGCGGACGAAAAGAGAACCGTCTTTTCAAGGGATCCCCATTCGCCGCAGGAAGCGCACCTCCCCGCCCATGAAGCGGAAACGGCGCCGCATGCCGAACAGGCATAGCGCACCTGCTCTCCCTTTGCCATCGCTTCCCCTCCTTCTCAGTGTATCTCTCTCTCATTCTCTTGTCGAGAGCTTTACACCCATACAATATAATGATATCATGCCCTGCATGCAAATAGCATCGTGGTAACAATTCATCTTGTTAAAGCGAGGATCTGAAATGATATCAAACGATTGGAGAAAGCTGTCATGAACCGCCTTCCGAGAGGATGCGCCAATGTCGGAGGCGATCTGGCCGCTGCGATGGAAGAGTGCAAAAGAATTTTTCTCTCCCTTTTCGAACGATGGGGGTACAGCCCCTTTCTTCCTTCCGGACTGCAGCTGCTGGAAACGTCGTGGGAGCGACTTCCCTCCCCCTTCCGGCAAAAGCTGATCACCGTCAACTCGCCCTACGGAGAGCCCTGCTGCCTCCGCGGAGACATCACCCTTGCCACCGTGGCCTATCTCGCGTCGCACCACGCGCCGGAGGAGCGCCCCCTGAGGATCTGCTACTCCGACCGGGTCTACATGCGCGCGGAAAAGCCGCGGCTCGCGATGGAATCCTTCCAGATCGGCGCCGAGCTTCTCGGCTGGGAACGGCAGGGAGCGGACGTGGAGATGCTCTTTCTGCTCCTCGAAACACTCGACCGGATCGGTCTGGAGAAGAGCGTCCTGGTTCTGGGGGATGCGACGTTTCTTTCGACGGCCGTCTCCTCCGTCGAATCCTCGGCGGCCGAAAGAATCATCTCCGCGCTTCAGAAGGGGTCTCTCGTGGAATACCGCCGGCTCCTCGAAGAAGAGGACATCCCTGATTTCTACAGGGCGATTCTTCAGCGGATTCCGGATCTTCACGGAGGACCGGAGGTGCTCGCGGAAGCGGAAGCGCTCTGGGGAAAGGGCGCTCCCCTTCAGTCACTGAAAAACATCGTCTCCACCCTCGGCGCTCTCGGATACGGAGAGCGCGTCGCCATCGACCTCTCTCTCATCAGGGAGCTCGGCTACTACAGCGGCCCTGTCTTCGACGTCTATTCCGAGAGCTTCGGCCAGTCGCTCGGAGGAGGAGGGCGATACGACAGGCTTCTCTCGCTGTGCGGGCTCCAGGGGCAGGCCATGGGCTTCGGTCTTGATCTTCAGCGCATCGCCTCCCTTTCCCGCTTCCGGAAGCGAAGATCTCCGGTTATGGCGTGGTTCGCGAACCTCTCCTCCGAAGAGGCCCTGCGGAGAGCCCGATCCCTTGCCTCGGACGGGATGAACATCGAAATGAGCTGGTGCGCCGACCGTGCGTCGTCCCTTCGAAGCGCCGCGAAGAGAGGCTGTTCTTCGTGGGCGGACCTCTCGACCGGCGCGTTCTCGGAGATCTCTCCGGCGCCCGCGGCAGCAGGACTACCGGAAAAGGAGAAGCCATCATGCTGACCATCGCGCTGCCCACAGGGCGCGTCTTTCCGGAAGCGGCGGCTCTTCTCGCCTCTGCCGGCCTTCCGGCATCCTGCCTTGCATCTCCGGGGCGGCGTCTTGTCTTCGAGGAGGGAAATTTCCGCTATATTCTTGCGAAGCCCTCGGATGTGCCCCTGTACGTCGGATACGGAACGGCCGACCTTGCATTCGCCGGAGGTGACGTCCTCCAGGAGAGCGCGCTGCCGCTCGTCGAGCTTCTCGACACCGGAAAAGGAAAGTGCCGCGTCGTCGTTGCGGGGCCTCCCCTGCTCGCCGACAGGTTCAGGGGGCACGCATCCGAGCAGATGTGGCTGAAGGTGGCGACGAAATATCCGCGCATCACGGACGACCATTTCTCCTCGAAGGGAGTCCAGGTCGACATCATCCATCTTCACGGCTCCATCGAACTGGCTCCCAAGCTCGGATTGAGCGACTGCATTCTCGACATCGTCCAGACGGGGAGCACGCTCAAGGCGAACAACCTGGAGGTCCTGGAGCACGTCTCGGATGTCTCCCTCCGCCTCGTCGCGAGCAAAAAGAGCGTCGCCCTCCGCTGGAGCGAGATCCGTTCGGTGAGCAACGCGCTCAAGCCGCTCTGCCCGGTAGAGGCGGAGGAAGCGGGCGGGCGGAGGAAGTATTTTTTCAGACGATCCGGACGTTCCGCTCCCCGTCCGGCGGGAACGACGGAGCTGTGAGACGCCCGGAACGAGCGCGTCCATTCTGAAGGAGGAACAAGGTTATGATCGAGTGCGAAAGGACAACGAAAGAGACTTCCGTCACGCTGCGTCTTGACGCGGAAGGATGCGAATCCGTCGTCGACATTCCGTGCGGCTTTCTGAGGCATATGCTGGAGCTGTTCGCCTTCCACGCGGGAATCGGGCTTTCGGTCGCCGCAACGGGTGATGTCGATGTGGACTATCATCACCTGACCGAGGACATCGGTATCCTGTTGGGAAAGGCCTTCGAAAGAGCGCGCACCGAACGGACACGCCGCCGGTACGGCTGGTGCGCTCTCCCGATGGACGGCTCGCTTGTGCTTTCGGCCGTTGACTTCAGCGGACGGGGGCAGTTCGAATGGAGGGGGGAATTCCCCGCTGAGCGGTGCGGCGATTTCGACCTGGAGCTGATCCCCGAGTTCTGGAAAGCGGTCTGCCGTGAAGGCGGAATTACCTTTCACGCGCAGGCGATGGCGTGCGACAACGCGCATCACCTGGCGGAAGCGCTTTTCAAGGGAGCCGGCAGGGCATTCCGGCAGGCACTGGAACCTGCCGATGAAGTGCAGAGCACGAAAGGAACGCTCGCATGATCGGCGTCGTCGACTACCAGGTCGGTAATACGGGGAATGTCCGCCGCGCCTTCGAGCGTCTTGGAGAGAAGGTCCGGCTGCTGCTCCGCCCGGAGGATCTGGACGAAAGAATCTCGTTGGCCGTCCTTCCCGGCGTCGGAGCATTCGGCCCCGCCTCCGAACGACTCTCCGTCTCCGGATGGAGGGAGGCGCTTCGATCCTGGGCCCTCTCCGGCAAGCCTCTTCTCGGCATCTGCCTCGGAATGCAGCTGCTCTGTGAAAAGGGCCTTGAAGACGGAGAGCATGAGGGGCTGGGGCTGATTCCCGGAGAGGTTTTCCCCCTGAAGGCTTCGAAAATTCCTCACATGGGGTGGAACACTGCGGAATGGACGGGCATGCCGCCGCTCTTCGCCCCGCCGCTGCCGAGCGGTTCTTTCTTCTACTTCGTCCACAGTTTCGCTCTTCCGGAGGGCGCGTTCACCGCGGCACGGACAACGCTTGAAAAAGAAGTCTTCTCCTCGATGGTGATAAAAGACTCCGTCGCCGGATTCCAGTTCCATCCGGAGCGCAGCGGAAGCGAAGGTCTGGCGTTGCTGGGCGAAACCGTCCGATATTTACGAAAGGGGGCTGCGTAGCATGATCGTTTTTCCAGCGATGGATCTTTACGGCGGAGAAATCGTCCGGCTCTCCAAAGGGGATTTCGCCGCAAGGACAGTCTACTCCGCCGATATCGAGGAGACGGCGAAGTCCTTTCTGAAGGCGGGTTCGCAGTGGATTCACCTCATTGACCTCCAGGGGGCCGAGGAGGGAACTCCCCGCCATCTCTCCGTCATCCGGCGTCTCAAGGCCGCTGGGCTCCTCGTGCAGTACGGCGGAGGACTCCGCTCCGAGGAGAATATCGCCGCAGCCTTCGAAGCGGGGGCAGACAGGCTCTATCTCGGCAGCCTGCTCGTCAAGGACCGTTTTCTCGCCGGAAGAGTGTTCGACGCATACGGTCCGAAGATCATTCCGGCGGTGGACATCCGCGACGGCGACGTCGTGATCTCCGGATGGAAGGAAAGGGGCGGAATCTCGCCCGAAGCTCTCCTGGAACGTCTCCGGGCTATCGGGTACCGTCTGTTCCTCGTCACGGCGGTCCATCGGGACGGAACCGGAAGCGGCCCGGACCGGGAAATGTACCGGCGACTCCTCGCGTACTTTCCCGGAATCGGGATCATCGCGGCGGGAGGGCTCTCCTCGATGGAGGATGTCAGGAATCTGAGGGAAGACGGGCTGGAGGGCATTGTGCTCGGCAAATCGATCTACGAGGGAAGCATCATCCTCCGGGACGCGCTCCGGGAGGCGTCGTCATGCTGACCAGGCGTATCATTCCATGCTTGGACGTCCTCGGAGGAAGGGTGGTGAAGGGGGTCAATTTTCTCAACCTCCGCGATGCGGGCGACCCGGCCGAACTCGCCCGGACGTACATGGAGGAAGGCGCGGACGAACTGGTCTTCCTCGACATCACGGCCTCCGCGGAGCGCAGGCGGACGATGCTCGAGTGGGTCTCCAGGGTGGCGGACACGCTCTTCCTCCCTTTCACCGTGGGAGGAGGAATCTCTTCCGTGGACCAGGCCCGCGAAATCATCGCGCTCGGTGCGGACAAGATATCGCTGAACACCGCCGCGGTGCAGAATCCGTCGCTCATCACCGAATGCGCCCGCCTGCTCGGAAGGCAGGCGGTCGTGCTCGCGGTTGACGCAAAGGAGCGGGACGACGGGGACTGGGAGGTCTTCATCCACGGGGGGAGGACTTCCACGGGGCTGCGGGTGCTCGAATGGATAAAGGAAGGCGTGCGTCTCGGGTGCGGCGAAATTCTGCTGACGTCGATGGACAGGGACGGCGAAAAGAACGGCTATGACAACCGGCTGCTCTCGAAGGCGGCGGCTTCGGTCTCCGTTCCGCTCATCGCCTCGGGCGGCGCCGGAAGCATGGAGCACATCCTCGAGACGTTCCGGGCCGGAAGTGACGCCGCGCTTGCGGCATCCATATTCCATTACGGCGAAATCCGTATCGGCGACCTGAAACAGTATCTTGCCGAGCGGGGCGTTCCCGTTCGGAGAACGGAGTGATCGAGTGGACATAGTACTGGATTCCGTAAAATTCGACGAGCAGGGCCTCGTCCCGGTCATCGTCCAGGACATCCTGTCGGGGGAAGTGCTGATGATGGCGTGGGCCAACCGGGAATCCCTGGCCTTGACCGCGTCCACCGGGGAGATGGTCTTCTGGAGCCGTTCGCGGAACGAGATATGGAGGAAAGGGGCGACCAGCGGCAATTCGCTCAAGGTGCTCGAACTGCGGGCCGACTGCGACGGGGACACGCTCCTCGCGACGGTCGAACCCTCCGGCCCGGCATGCCACACGGGAGAGCGCTCCTGTTTCTTCAACCTTCTGACGCCGCCGTGCGGAGGAAAGGGAACCTTTCCGGGCATCCTCTGGCGCTACCTGGAGAAAAGGCGCTTCGACAATCCTTCGGAGAGCTACACGGCCCGTCTTCTCTCGAAAGGCCTGCGGCGGGTCGCACAGAAGGTGGGGGAAGAAGGAGTCGAGACGGCCCTTGCCGTCGCGGCGGGGGATTCGCAAGAAGCCGTCCGCGAAGCTGCCGATCTCGTCTACCATCTGCAGGTGGCCCTGCTGGGCTCAGGCCTGAGTCCGAGGGACGTCTGGGAGGAGCTGGAACGCCGTCACGGCGTCCCCCCCCAAGGGCAGACCACCGCCCTCCCCTCCTGACGGCGAAGGGCTTTCGAGACTTCCTCGAAGGACGGCTCTTCGAGCAGCATGACGGTGCACCGGTCCCGCGATATCGAGGAAAGACGGTGCGAATCCGAGGAGCGGAGAAAAAGCCTGTCCGGATAGCGCTTCCTCCAGGAGGCGAAAGCCGAATGGGAAACAGATGGGGAAAGTTCGAGCGCATGGCACGGAAAGTCGTCGGGGACACGGCCGAGCACCGCCTCGTAGGAGAATGAGGGCCTGTCGATATGGGCAAGGATGACAAGAGCGCCCCGTTCCGCGGCCTCGGACGCGATCTCGTCGACGGAGTAGCCGACACCCTGGACAAGCAACACCTGCTGGAAGTCGAGGATGGAGTTCCGGCTGTCGATCACGAGCTGGTCTCCGAAGACGTCGGGATCGTTCGCGATCGGCGGCATCTCCTTCCAGAGCCATTTCCGGTACTCCGCCGCCGTCTCGTCATCGGGAAAAAGCACGACCACATGAATATCCTCGGCGCTCTGTACCTCCATTCCGGACAGGACGACAGGGTTTCCGGCGGCAGCACCGCGGACCGCGGGGACATTTTCGACGGCGTTGTGGTCCGTCACAGCACAGAGCGCTATACCGGCGGAGCGATATGCAGCCGCGATCTCGGGCGCCCCCATCTCCAGCTCGCCGCACGGCGACAGCACGGTGTGAAGGTGCAGATCGACCCAGAAGTGCGAAAGGCTCATGAAGCTCCCGGCAGCCCCGCTTCCCGCAGAACGCCCGCCGCGTCGAACGCGGACATCGAGGTTACGGCAAGCGTGATTCCTTCGACCGAACACCGGTCAACGAGAGCTTTCTCCGGCGTGCGCCCGGAGGCGATCAGGACAAAGGGGACGTCTTTCAGTACCGCGACGGCCGCAACATTCAGATGCACCTGTATCGTGATCCAGAGCCATCCTTCGCGCGCCTCGGCCATGATGAAGCTGAGCAGATCGCCGGAAAGCGCGCCCGTTATCTCACGGTCCGGACAGCCTTGCGAACAGACCGAGGCTTCCGTGAGACGAATGATTTCAGCTATCTTCATGACGAGGTCCTCCTCCTGTTTCCCCTCGGGTGGATCGTATGGGGAAGTTTCGAGGAGAGGTCCCGAATCTCGCCGCTCAGCTGCGTGATTTTCTCGCGCAGCTTGAAGATGCAGTCGGTCACGTATCCCTGTCCCCGGACGATATCCTCGGCGAGAGCCCTGCACGAGGGCCGTCCGCAGGCGCCGCAGTCGATGTGGGGAAGGTCGGCGTAGATCGAGTCCATCTCCCGCAGTTTCGCCATCGCCTCCTTGATGTCCTTGGAGAGAGGCAGCCGCTCCTTGATCTGAATGGACGAGGCAAGCTTCCAGATCCCCTGCTCGTACCATGTGCGAATCTTCTCCATCTCCTCCCCTGAAGGAAGCCACTCCACTTCGATATTCTCGAGCCGAAGCTGGGAGAGGAAGCGGGACTCGTACGTCCCCGTACCCCCGATGCATCCGAGGTCGCATGCCCGGCATTCGATGAAATCGACCCCTGAAAGACGGCCGAGCTCCAGTTCGTTGAGGAGATCCCGGGTGTTCCTGAGCCCCGAGACAGCGATCGAGGTCATCCCCTTGTCGAAGAATGAGGATATGTGTCGCGACTCCCCGCCTGAGATGGACCAGAGCAGCCAGCGCCTGCTGATTGCCTTCGTCCTGGTTCCCGTTACCTTCACGCTGGAGGCCAGAAGGTCCCGGATAACCTTATGCACGCTCACCACGTACTCCAGAGAGCTCCGCGACCTCCCCACGGGGTTGCGGACGAGCGTCGCCTTGGCCGGGCAGGGTGAGACAAGCGTCACGCTTTCATCCGATTCGGTTTCTGAACGCCAGAGTGAAACCGCCGTTTCAAGGGGGGATTCAACCGGAAGAATCCGCCCCACGAGTTCCGGGTAGTTGATCTGGATCAGGCGCAGGACTGCCGGACAATACGTCGAAATATAGGGAAGGGAATCTCCTCCCTCTCGGATGAGCCGCGCCGCGGAAAAAGCTGCGAGATCGAACGCGGAGGACGCCCATTCCGACAGGTCGAGAAGACCGTGCTGTTCGAGCGCTTCCTTCATCAATCGTGGCCTGGAATAGGCTCCTATCTGCACGTAAAAAGTGGGATCCGCCATCAGCACAAGTCCGTCCCTGTTCTTGATGAGATCCCATTCGTCGTCGTTGACCGTGATCGCCTTGTCCTTGCAGCTCCGGATACACTCCCCGCAGTCGATGCACAGATCGGGAAGAATCCGGACAATACCGTCGATGACGCGGATCGCTTCTGTAGGGCACGATTTTATGCAGTTGGCGCAGCCGCGGCACCTGGATTCACGAATTTTCACTCCTCCGGACATTACCCTCACTCCCTTGCCGTAACAAACAAAGTGGACAGCAGAAAGCCGGTTCACTCATCGTCTTCGCCGAATCCGGACTTGAGATTTTTTAACCCGGCGGAAACCGCACCGAGGCGCGCAGAACCGTTCCTTTGCCGATTTCCGTTTCAATGACCAGCGAATCGGCGTTCCTTTCGATATTGGGCAGTCCCATCCCCGCTCCGAAACCGAGTTCGCGTATTTCGTCGGTCGCGGTTGAATATCCCTCCTGCATGGCAAGATCAACGTCGGGGATTCCGGGACCGGTATCGGAAGTCTCTATCTCGAGGTGATCGTCGTAGACCGTCATTCGTATAGCGCCTCCCCCGCCGTGAATCAGGGCGTTCATCTCCGACTCGTACGCGATGACCGACGCCCTGCGGACGAGATCGGAAGGAATCCCCAACATTTTCAAGGTCGACTTGAACTTGGTCGACGCCTCCCCGATCGCGGTGAAATCTCCCGCCTGAATGGAATACTCCTCCACGTAGGGCTCCTGGGGCACGCCTTACACCCCTCTATTCGGAATGTGGCACGGAAGAATTCCCTTCTGGAAGAGAATGCCGCAGGATTCGAACATGCTCTTGTGGCAGAGAAGAATCGGCATTTGAATCTGGGAGGCCAGCTTGACGGCCGCTTCCTGGGGTTTTTTCCCACGGACGAAGACCACTGCCGGCAGGTCGAGCATCTGCGCCGTACGGACGATCTGAATATTGGTCAGCCCGGTCAGCAGAAGCGATCCCGGGCGGGCGAAAGCGAGAACATCGCTCATCAGGTCGGCGCCGTAGGCGCATTCTATGTCGATCGAATCGAGCAGTTCTCCGCCGCTGAGCACCTCGGCCATTATGTTCATAGCAACATCCCGTAACTTCATCGAATTTCATCCTCCTCGATTATCTTGCAGAGCTGTATCGCGAAAAAAACGCCCCTACGGCAGAAAGTCGGGGCCTCTTACAGGGAAAACCGTGAGCGGGTGGAATTCCCTGCCCTGCACGCTCATGAACGCCACGCTCCTCTCGTAAGGGCGATGCGTCGCAGGATTAATGGAGAGCGTCTGCGATCCGAAGGCGAGACCCTCGACTCTTTTCATCGCTTCCGCAAGCAGCACGGGATCGGATGTACCCGCAAGCCTGAAGGCTTCGAAAAGCCAGGAGCAGGACGTATACGCGCGCCCGGCCATACCCGGATCGCGGACGGTGGTCTTGTTGCGCCTCCAGATTTCTCTGCCGAGAGTGATGAACGTTCTGTCCGTCCGGACGGGAAAATCCTGGTCCGCCGTCACCACACCGTCGAACGAGCGCAGAAGGGGCTGAGGCTCGCCTCCGTACCAAATTTCGAAGGCCCCTTTCCGATGCCGCATTCCTCTCCAGATATCGCGCACCACCATCGATCCGGCCCAGGAAATAAGCACTCTCGCACCGGAAGAGACTGTTTCCGCCTCGATCATGCGGAAGGAATCCATTCCGCCTCCCGGAATCCAGAAATGCGCCGTCTGGAAGCCGCCGGAAAAAAGAAAATCTCCTAGATTCCGCGAAAATCGTTCAAGGGAGGGGTCCAGCTTGTCCCCCAGGATGGCGACAACGCTTTCTTCGGGCAGGATCCGCGAGGCGTACTCTGCAAAGGCGGTGATCCGGAAATCGCGAAAGAGGTCGAGGGCAAAGAGCATGCGGTCAGGAAGGCCGCTCCCGTCCTGGATATTCCCGTTCTCGCCGAATGAGGAGAGAAAGACGGGCCCGGCTCCCGCGAGATGAGGGCGCAGAATCGAAATCTCCCTACCTCCGCCGAAAGAAAGCACGGCGGAAACGTTCCGTTTCCGCCAGTCGGCAACGCGCCCGGCAGCCGTCTCCACAGTGACTTCCGGTTCCTTGTGGAAACGGATATCGCGTCCGCTCACGCCGTCCGCGCTGTCCTTCACCTTCCATTCCGCGAGACGGACCGCTCCAAGAGCGGAAATGCCGGCCTCGCTCTCCCACCCCTCTTCAGGAGGAAGAAGAGCGACCTGCCATATCCATCCGTCTTCAAGGCCGACAACAAGGTCGCGCGTGGCGGCACGGCATTCCGGCACTCCGAAGAGAAAGAAGCCGCATAAAAGGAGGAGACCGCATTGTGCGAATCCTGCCCGCGCCTTCAGCATCCTTGCGAAGCCGATGTCCATGCTACCTCTTGTAGCCGATGATGTCGCGAAGCAGTTTTTTTCTTCCTTCGACGTCTTCCCCGCTTTCTATCCCGCGGGGAGGGAAACCGTCGATGACGCCTGCTACTCCCCGCCCCTGCGCGCTCTCGCAGACGATTACCTGGAGAGGATTCGCCGTGGCGGCGAAAATACGGCAGACCTCATGGCACTCCTTGACACGGTTGAGCACATTGATGGGATAGCCGTTCCTGAGGACGATGAGAAACGAATGACCCGCGGCTACGGACGCCATGTTCTCGCAGGCGATCTTCACGAGTTCGTCGTCGTTGCCGTCGAAGCGAACCAGGCAGTCGCCCGAGGCTTCGCAGAACGCGATGCCGAATTTCAGCGAAGGCGAGGACGTCACAAGGGCCTCGTACAGGTCTTCGACTGTCTTGATGAAGTGGCTCTGGCCGAGAATAACATTGCAATCTGCCGGAAAATCGAGCTGAACGAGCGTCCAATTCTTGATGTCAGACACGGATGTTCCCTCCCTGTTCTTCTCAAAGTTCAAAACCGTTCTGCCTTCCTCTGTCTATAATACAATAGGAGACGGAGTTTCGTCACGACGGATCTCCGCGTGCAGGAGCCAATCCGCAAGGTAGACGAAACCGTCCTTCTTCGCGGAAGGCATGATCACATCGGCGATATCAAACACCTCAGGCGCAGCGTTCTCGGGGACGACGGCGACGTCGGCCTCCCGGAGCATCTCGAGGTCGTTATGGTGATCCCCTGCTGCGACAATGATCTCCGGAGCTTGCGGAAGAGTCTGAAGCCATCTCCTCAGGGCGGAGCCCTTCGAGACACCGAGAGGAAGAATATCGAGGAAGCCTTCCCCTGCCTGGACAATCTCGGCCCTCCCGGAGAACCGCCTGTTCAGGTCGCGCTGCAACGAGCGGATACAGCCGGGGATGCCATGAAAGATCACCCGGAACACATCATGCGGTACAAGGGGTTCGGTCAGCGAACAATCCACCGGAATCCCGACATCGGTAAAAAAGCTTCGGGTCATGGTATCGCCGTTTCGGCAGACTGCTCGTTCGTCTCCTATGATCTGGAGCTCGACAGGGTGTTCCCACCCGGCATGGACGATCTCGAGCGCAAGCGACGGATCCATGGCCGTCTCGAAAAGCGTTTTCCCGGTATAAGGTTCCATCATCCGTCCGCCGTCGTACAGTATCGCGGGCAGAGAGGTCCCGGTTCCGCGTATGTGCGGCAGCGCGGTGGCCAGGATTCTCCCTGTTGCGACCATGATCGCCCACCCCTTCTCGCGAAGCCGGGCGCAGGCCGAGGTCACTTCCGGAGTGAGGCTCTCTCCGAAAGAGAGTGTTTCATCGATATCCGTTACAAGAAGCTTCATTGCCATTTCCAAATCCTCCAGATCGCTAAAAAAAGGGAGCCGTCTCTATTCTCTCCTGCACCGGAGAGAAGCGGCTCCCTGCATTCCAAAAAGGCCGGCCGTGAGCCGGTTAAAACAAAGGGCTAGTTTTTCGCAGCCCGTTTTTTAAGTTCCTGAATGACGTCGTCGGTGATGTCGATTCCGCCGAAGTAGACGGCGGTCTGTTCGATCACGACGGTCACGCCCTTCAACTTCGCAACGGTCCTGACCGCAACCTGGGCCTCCTGGAATATCGGCTGCATCAGACGGCTTTCTTCCATTGCGAATTCGTTGCGCTTCGCGCTGAAGATCTGCGCCTTCTTGTTCTGGTCCGGCTCCTTGTCGACAGCCAGCTTCATTTCGTTCTCCTTCTGCTGGCTGATCTGCTGCAGCTGCTTTGTTACCGCCTCGAAACGGGGGTGCTGAAAGATGATCTTCTGGGAATCTATGACGCCTATCTTCTCATTGGCGGCGGCGATAACAGAAGACGAGATGATGAGAAGAAGAGCCAAAGAAAGAATAATTCCGGTACGTTTTCCTGAAAACATGAAACTACCTCCTCGACAGTCGGTAAATATGGATACGGTAGGAATTCTATACCGAAATCCATTGGAAGTCCAGGTAAATTTACGCAAAATCAGCGATACGGCGGATCTCCCCGGCGACTCTCCGTACATCTTCGTCGGAGATTCCGTAGAAAACCGGCAGGCTGATCTCCCTGGAGTAGTAATACTCGGCGGCCGGAAAATCACCCGGCTTGTATCCGAAGCGGTCTCTGTAGTACGGATGCAGCGGTACCGGCGGATAGTGGACCATTCCGCGAATCTCCTTTTTGCGCAGCTCTTCGAAGAAAAAGCTGCGGCGTTCCGAAGGAACCTGGAGCGGATACAAGTGGTATGCGTGCCCTTCGTGCCGCGGAGGGATGCGGAAAGACGGCATTTCCTCGAAGAAGGAGTCGTAGAGTGCGGCAATCTCCCTCCTCCTCAGCAGGAACTTCTCTATCTTCCGGAGCTGACTGAGGCCAAGGGCGGCGTGAATATCGCTCAGCCTGTAATTGAACCCCAGGATCTGCATTTCGTTGAACCAGGGGCCGTCCGGTTCCCTTGTCATAAACATCGGATCCTTCTCGATGCCATGGGTTCTGAAAAGGCGGAGCCGGCGTGCGAATTCCTCTGAATCCGTCGTAACCATTCCTCCTTCTCCCGTCGTGATGTGCTTCACAGGGTGAAAGCTGAAAGCCGTAAGATGCGCCTCCTTCCCGACGAAGACTCCGTTCCTTCTCGCACCCAGGGCATGGCAGGCGTCCTCCACGACGACCGCTCCGCAGGAGGCGGCGAGTTCCAGGAACGGAGCGATGTCCGCGGGAAATCCGGCGAAACTGACCGGAGCGATCACTTTCGTCTTTCGGGATATCTTCTCCGCGGCCTTTTCAGGATCGAGGCAGAGCGTTGCAGGGTCCATATCGGCGAAGACGGGAACGCCTCCCAGGTAAAGCGCCGAGTTGCTCGTCGCGGCAAAGGTCATGGGGCTGGTAAGGACCTCGTCCCCCTTCTCCACGCCCGCGGCGAAATAGGCACCATGAATTGCAGCGGTACCGTTTGCGAAAGAAACAGCATAGCGTGCACCGACGTAGTCGGCGAAACTCTTTTCAAACTCAGACACAGAAGGCCCCTGCGTCAGCCAATCTCCCTTCAGCACTGCCACCACCGCGTTAATGTCGTCATCGTCGATATACTGACGACCGTAGGAGAGAGATTTCATCGATTCAGCTCCTCTCATGCACATCGTATTGTTGCCGGCCGGCGGTTCTCCGCCGCCGGAAATAATCAACCATTATTCCGGCGCACTGCTCTTTCAGGACGCCCGAAACGACCGAACATCTGTGATTCAGGCGTCCGTCCCGCACAATATCGTACAGCGTTCCGCACGCCCCAGCTCTCGGATCGAAACAGCCGAAGACGAGGCGCGATATCCTCGCCAAGACAACAGCCCCTGCACACATCGGGCAGGGTTCCACCGTCACGTAAAGAACGCACCTCCGAAGATTCCACGTACCAAGGGAGACAGCCGCCCGCCGCATCGCCAGAATCTCGGCGTGGGCGGTAGGATCGGCTTCCTTCCTGTTGCTGCACACGGAGAGGATTTCGCCGTCGCGAACTACCGCCGCTCCCACGGGAACATCCCCGCGTGCCGCGGCTGCTGCCGCTTCGTCCAAGGCACGGAGCATGTAAAATTCGTCATCTGATCCGGGGCTTGTCAGCTGGGAAAATACAGGCATTCCGTCAGGAGAAGGAGGCGTCCGTCAGCAGGGAGTACAGATCGGGGTGCCTGCCGGTGACAATATTGGTCCCCGGAACAACGGTCTTGCCGCGGCTCTCCGAGCGGCGGACAAGAGAAAAGACGGCCTGGGGCTCTCCGGGGAGCGCCGCAGCGGATACCGCACCGGAAGGGGCGACGATGTAACTCTCGCGGGCGGATCCTTCGAAGGACGCGATGATGGTGATTCTGTTCTCCGAAGCACGAGTCCGCGCGATCTTCTCGAAAACAGACCGCTGCCGCTCGTCGCGGAGGGAGGCGAACCACAAGACCGTCTCGGCGCCCTCCAGCATCAGGCAGCGAATCGGCTCCGGATTCCACCCGTCGTCGCCGAACACGACTCCGAATTTTCCTGCGGGAGTATCGACGGGAAGGAAACACCCTTTTTCAACCGACGAAATCATTCCCGAGCGGTCGAAAAATACAGCTCTTTCGGCCTTCCGGTCTCCGTCGCACAGCGCGCACGCCGCCACACATCCCCCCTGTGCAAGAGCAGGCGCGAGGGCGGCGGCGGGGTCGTATCTCTCACCACAACGGACCGGCCCCGGAAGGCAGAGAAACGATCCGCCCTGATCGGTGCTCCGGGCCAGAAAACGCCCCGCGATCTCCAGAAATTCCGGAAACGAGGAGAAGGAAAACTGAGCCGCTCCGAAAAAGTGTTCGTCCTCGACCGGCGAGAGCGGAAGCGACAGGTTTCGGAATGCCTCCGTATCTTCCGTTCTTTTCACGATCGCGCCGTATTTTTCGGGAGTCCGCACCGGACGCGCCGCGGGAACGACGCCGAGGTTCACCGCTGCGAAGAGAATCTCCTCGTCGAGAGATCCTGCCGAAGCGGCTTTTTCGCCGAAAGGATCGATGACGCAGCTGCCGCCGCAGCCGAGAACCGATTCGGCTTCAATTCCGACCTTGTTGGCAACGGCGATCCAGACCCCGTTCTCCGCCGCCCTTGCAGGCAGCATATAGTCGATCTGCGGACTTGAAAGACGGCTCGGGTCCCTGCCGGATGCCACCAGGTTGGTCGGGTCGAGTATCAGCCGGGCGCCTTTCAACGCGAGAATACGGCTAATCTCCGGAATGCGTCCGTCCGCGCATATCATCATGCCGATGGTCCCCCACGGCGTCTCCGCAACATCGAACGATTTCCCCGGGACGACGTACCGTCCGTCGAAATGCCAGAGGTTCGATTTGTAGGTTCTCATACATTCCTCACCGTCGGGCCCCCAGAGGACCGCGGCGTTCCTGAGATGTTCGCCGTCCTCCAGGATCAGGCCTGCGGCAAGATATATCTTCCGCTCCTCCGCTTTCCGGGAAAGGTCGCGGAGGGCGCCTTTCCAGGACCAGCCGGTCCCGATGCCTCC
>Ga0334887_1000720_pt1 | contig 49831 bp, 35 predicted proteins | sample GraSluR1_MG_10_FD_207217 | JGI IMG/M metagenome (GOLD analysis project Ga0334887, IMG submission 207217) | Sludge microbial communities from methane-producing bioreactor in Wageningen University, Netherlands - Granular Sludge_18_07-R1 | ecosystem: Engineered > Bioreactor > Anaerobic >...
AATGCGGCGCCACCCAATCGCGATGAGGAGATCTGATAGGGCGATGGGCCTTCGCAGGATGAAAGTCGACAAGCTGGGAATCGACCTCTTGACCCACGATCCGGTGGTCATCCTCAAAGACGTGGACGGGAAGCACCAGCTCCCGATCCTGATCGGACCCTTTGAGGCCACGGCCATCGCTCTGGCCCTGGAGAAACAGGTCGTACCGCGCCCGCTCTCTCACGACCTGATGAAGTCGATCATCGAGTCCCTGGATGCCCAGGTCGAGAAGATCGTCATCGACGACATCAAGGAGAACACGTTCTTTGCCAAGGTCATCCTGCGAGCCGGTGGGGACCCGGTGGAGATCGATGCCCGCCCTTCGGACAGCATCGCGCTGGCCCTGCGCACGAACTCCCCCATCTTCGTGTCCGAGCAGATCATCCTGGCCGAGGCCCTCGAGGACAAGTCCGCCGAGGACCAGGATGTCACGGCGTTCAAGAGCTACATCGAGAACCTCAAACCCAGCGACTTCCGCAAGGACACCTGAGCCGCCCGGTCGCCCGGCGTGAATTCCGCCTTTACTCCCAGGGAATCTGCGTGATAATGGAGTTGCAGGGAATTCCAGAAAATCGGGGCATCATGCTCCTGGGCACGTCGCCCTGAAAGCATGAATCCCGCAGGAGGCCTTGCACAGACAGGCTGCATCTGACCGTCTCGGGTCCTCCGACAAGCCCGGAGCGGTTGCCAAGGGGCGTTGAAATGGCTTTCTACGGCATCGGCAACCTGTTCGGCAATCTCGTCCGCCCGGATACTCGCGAGAAGGAACAGGCCCGCGAAGCCGAGGAGAAGAAGGCCGAGCAGGAAAAGGCTGCGAAGAGTGAGGACGCCGCCAAGGGCCAGCAGGCTCGGGAAGCCGAGACGGCTTCCCAGGCCGAGGCCCAGAGGCAGCGTCTGCTTCAGTTGCAGGAGAAGGTCGCCCGGCGCCTGGAGGACTTCGTCCGGGCCTCGGGCCGCGAAAAGTCGCAGAGCGCCGACAGCGACACCGAGTCCCTGCTTCGGCAGATGGAGAACGAGCAGGATTCGTTCACCCCCGAAAACCTCCAACGCCTGCGCCAGCTCAGCCAGAGCACCAAGGGGGTCCTGCAGGCCAGCCGCGAGGGCCAGTCCGAATCCCAGGCCAGACAGGATACGGGGCGCCCCGAGGCGGGGCGGCCGCAACCCGGGACCTCGCAGGACCAGGAACTGCTCATGCGCCGGGCTGCCCAGGAACTGAAGAATCAACTGCAGCACACCGAGGCGCAGACCACCGGTCGGGCCCAGCAAGAGGCCCGCGAAACCGGCCGCGACACGGCCACCGACACGCGCTCGCAGAAGGCCCAGGAGGCGCGTTCGCAGTCGACGGCACCCGAGTCCGGGGCGGCTCGCGCCGAGAAGCCGGTGCCAACGCCTGCCCAGCCCGAACAGGCCAAGGCCCAGGCCCCCAAGCCCGAAGCCGCCAGGCCCGAACAGGCCAAGGCCCAGACACCCAAGCCCGAGGCCGCCAAGCCCGAGCAGGCCCAGGCTCCCAAGCCCGAAGCCGCCAGGCCCGAACAGGCCAAGGCCCAGGCTCCCAAGCCCGAGGCCGCAAGGCCCGAACAGGCCAAGGCCCAGGCACCCAAGCCCGAGGCCGCCAGACCCGAGCAGGCCCAGGCCCCCAAGCCCGAGGCCGCAAGGCCCGAACAGGCCAAGGCCCAGGCACCCAAGCCCGAGGCCGCCAGACCCGAGCAGGCCCAGGCACCCAAGCCCGAGGCCGCCAGACCCGAGCAGGCCCAGGCCCCCAAGCCCGAGGCCGCAAGGCCCGAACAGGCCAAGGCCCAGACACCCAAGCCCGAGGCCGCCAGACCCGAGCAGGCCCAGGCCCCCAAGCCCGAAGCCGCCAAGCCCGAACAGACCAGGGGCCAGACTCCTGGTCCCGAGGAAGCCCCTGCTCGCGAAGCCGGCGGCAAGAACCAGTCCGAACCGGCCGCCCCCCGCCCCGAGACCATGCGAGCCCGTCCCCAGAGCGCCGGCAAGCAGGCCTCCGAAGCCCGGACGGAGTCCAAGGCGCCCGAGGGCAAGCCCGCAGAGGGCCAGGAGTCCGCCTCCCGGACGCAGGGACCTGGAACCCCCGCCCGCTTCGCGACGTCCCAGAGACCAGGGGCGGAGGCCCGTCTGCCGGGGCAGGGACCTGCGCAGCCTGAGGAGGCCAACCGCCCGGAGGCGGCCCGACGGGCTGCCCCCCAGGCCGGGACCGAACCGACCAGGTCCAAGGACGCCACTCCGGAGGGTCCACGCACCGCCCGGGGTCAGGAGACGGCCGGAGGCGCGGGCGTGTCCACCGGTGGGACGACCCAGGAGAAGAGCCAGGCCCGACTGGGCGACTCTCGATTCGCCCCCCACATGGATCCCGAGAACCCTGCTCAGGGCAAACCCTCCGACCAGGCCAACCGCACCCCTCAGGGCAACCAGGGCAAGGAGCAGGTGGGCCAAGCAGGCAAGAACGCCCCGGGAACCAGCCCTCAGCCTGAAGGCAAGCTCTCAGGCCAAGGCCTGGGCTCGATCCGGGGCGGTTCATCCGGTCCGATCCCGGGTCGTCCGTTCGGGTCCCAATCGGGGGCGACGCGCTCTGGGGACCAGGCCCACCAGCCTGCCCCCCAGAAGACCTCCCCCGATCCGAGCCAGGCCAACAAGCCGCCCCAGGCTTCCACCCCCAAGCCGGAAGGAGGCGTCTCGACCCTGGGCCTGGGCTCGATCCGTCCGGGTCTGCCCGAAGCCGACTTCAACCGGCCGCTTGCCGGGCCTTCCCCCGGAAGTCGGGAAGCAGATCCCCCTGCGCGGCAGACGGCCCCACCTCCCCCGGAGCCCCAGGATACGCTGGAAATCTCGCTGCCCCCCCGAGCCTCCAGGGGCGGGGGGCTTCCCGGGCACCCCGGTTCAATCGGAGCCCCCGGAGCCTCGGGCGCGGCGCGGGTCCCCACGTCGCCCCGGGTCGTCGCCGAACAACCCACCGCAGGCACCGGCAACCCTCCGCCGCCGGCCGAACCCGAGGCCCAAGGCATGGGCCTCCAGAGCATCCCGGCCATCGGAGCCTCTCCGCGCCCGCTGCCCGGACTGACACCCCGTCCAGTCGGTGGCCCCCTGGCCCCGGATCCCCAATCCCCGGTGGCTCCCGACAGGATGCCAGCGCAGCTCCGGCGTGGCCAGATCCAGCCCGAGATGATTCCGGGTGCCTCCAACCCCAACGTCCCCCGCCCCGTGCACCTGGGGGCCATTCGACTTCCTGCTCCGGATGGTCGGGATGACTCGGGGAACCGGAAATCCGAGCCCACCGACGACTTCGGGATCGAGAGCGTGGACACGATCGGCCGAGGCGCGCCCCCACGCCTGACCCCACGACCGGGGCTCCACCTGCCCGTGCGAGGGCCACAAGGCCCCCGCCCGGAACGAGGTCCCGTCGGGCGTGTCGAAGGCTGGCTTCCCGAAGACGGTCCGACGGATTCCAGCACCCGTGGCGGGCCGAGGGGCGCTGGCCCGTCCGCCTCCGACCCGGGCATCGAGATGGGAGGGCTCTCCCTTCCCCGAGTGAGCACCCCCAGGCCCCCCGCGCTGCCCCTCTTCCAGAAACCGGAATTCCTGGACCTCAAGGCCCCCCGAGCCGACCACGTCCACCCGTCTGCCCCCCAGGACGGGCTGGTCATGGACGATCCCCTCCACCCCGCTCCCACACACCTGAAGTTCAAGACCCTGGAAGGCTCGCCTTTCCGCTCTCCGAACCAGACGGTGCCGGAGACGCCCCGGCCCGAGCGCCCCTTCCGTCCCTTCTCGCCGCTCCCCAAGGGAGACTGGGGCGCCAGCCGACAAGAGGCCGTCGGTCCCGCTGCTCCTGGCACCGGTCCCACGCTGCCTGGGGCGCCGGCACAACGACCAGCCCCGGGCCAGACCTCACCCCACATCGAGATCCTGCGGCCGCGGTCCGGCGGGATTCAAGGCCGGCTTCTGCCCGGTTTCGGCATGAACCCGGACCAGGGCCTGGTGGGCCCGAACCTGCGCCCAGGGCCCTCGCCCCTGGCGACCGACCCTTCCGGTGAAGCCTTCCAGGTCCAGATGGCGGGCCGGATCCTGAGCGGGGAATCCCATTTCGTGGCCAGCACTGCCGGCTTCGCAGGCCGGACGGCGGGACCCGCGATCCCGGCCGAGGTGGGGGCCACGATCGCCTCCGCCACGCGCCAGGACGGACGGACCGACCCCGTGGGGCAGATGCGCGCGGGCCTCCCCCGCGGTCCGCTGACCGGCGGACGCCCGGTCGTCTCGCAGATCCCCATCTACCAGCCCGTCCTGGACCTGATCTATCAGATCCGCGGCAAGGCCAAGGTCGAGCAGGAGAGCAGCCCGATCAAGATGACCTTGTCGGGCTCGGTGGGAACCCTCGAGCGGCAGGCCTACGTCCCACGAGAGGCCCCTTCGGCCCTGCCCGGTCCGCAAGCTGCCGCCTCCCGGCAGACGCCGACCGGCGCCGAGGTGCGCCCCCAGACCCAACACTTCCAGCCGGCGCAGCGCGAGACGGCTGAACCGGCCCAGCGTCGGGTCCACACGGCCTCCGAGCAGAACCCCCTGCTGGGCACCATGACGGCCTCGCTGCGCGGTCCGGCACAGCCCGTGCGTCGAGAGTCTGCGGCTGCAACCCGCGTCGAGGGCGCGCACGCCAAGGCCGAGACCTCGTCGCAGCGGGTCGTGGAGACGGGAGACGCCCCGGGTCGGGGCGGTGGCGGCGGGACCGCTGGAGGCGAGCGCGGATCGGGCGGCCAGGGCGGCCAGGGCCAATCGGAAGGTGGGCCCCCCGGAAGCCTGTCCGAGATGCAGTCCCGGTTCCGGGTACAGACCCTGCGGGCCTCGGCGACCCATGAAGCCTTCCGGATCAGCATGACCCGGATGCAGAACCCCGTCGGAGCCCGACACAGCGAGATGGCGACCCGCTACGCCACCACCTCGATCCCGACGCTTCTGAAACGAATCTACCGCAGCCAGGATCTGGAAGGACTGGACGAGGCGGAAGCCGTCAACAGCCTGGCCTTGATGCTCAAGCTGAGCGGCGAGTTCACCTATGACCACTCTGCCCGGGTGCTGGACTTCGCCATGGAACTGGCCGATGAATTGGGCATCGAAGACCGGGAGATCCGCCATCAGGTCGGCCTGGGGGCCATGTTCAAGGATATCGGCGAAGCGGGGCTGCTGCTGGCCCAGCAACCGGACGAGCAGATCGACGAGATCTCCAGGTTCATGTCTTCACAGGACATGCGCCGGGCCAGCCTGCTGCACGACATCGGGAAGATCCAGATCCCCCGGGACATCCTGTGCAAGCCCGGCCGCATGACCGACGAGGAATACCAACTGATGAGGATGCATCCCATCTACGGGGAGCAGATGATCTACCCCATCCTCTCGTTGCGCCACCTGTGCCCCACCATCCGCGGCCACCACGAACGTTGGGACGGCAAGGGCTATCCCGACGGACTGAAGGGCGAGCAGATCCCGCTTCCGGCGCGGATCCTGGCGGTGGCGGACGTCTTCGACGCCCTGCACGCCGAGCGCCCCTACAAGTCCAGCATGGAGGTGGACCAGGTCCGCAAGCTCCTGTCCGAAGGCAAGGGAACGCATTTCGATCCGGAGTGCGTCGAGGCATTCCTCCGGGTCCTGGATCGCCGATTCCCCCAGGCAGGTCGCCGACGTCCCCAGCGAGTACGGGCACGCTAGCAGGCAAATCATCCTCCGGTCGATCGCCCTCCCCCAGAATGGGCCAGAAGGCAAGCAAACATGGCCATTCCAGGCTATAGACCCGATTCACCATTGTCTTGAGAACACAAACAAGAAGCGGGGCCATCTCGCGGAAGGTGAATCGGCCGTGGACAAGTTCAAGGACGCTTTGGGAATCGCCGGGTCCGGCAAGTATCTCTACCAGGCAGGGCGGGCATTCTCCGGGTTGCAGACCACGACCCGGCTGACCGCAGGTTTGGACCTGGCCTCCGGAGCCGTGGGGCTGAGCAGTGCTCAGGGCCTGACCGACGTCGCCAAAGCGCTCTCGACCGAGACCAAGGGCCTGGTCGGCGCGGCCAGGCTGTCTGAAGCCGGCAAGATCGCAAACTACGCCTCCAAGGCCGCTCCCATCGTTGCCAAGGGCTCTGCCCTTCTGGGAGCCGTCCTGGGCGGAGTCGAGATGGCGCGCGGGGCCAGGGCCCTCAAAGAAGGCAAGAAGACCGAGGGCGCCGACCGCCTGGTGGCGGGGGCCTGTGACGTGGTGACCTCCAGTGCCCTGTACGTGGCGGCCGCCAGTGGAGCCACCGTTCTCGGTCTGCCCATCGCAGGGGTGGCCCTGGCAGTCGCGGGGGTCTCTCAGGCCGGAAAGTATGCCCACAAGTATCGTGCTCCGCTGGGCCAGGCAGCCCGAAGCGTCGGGGGGAAGATGGCTGAAGGAGCCGGACTGGCCCGCAAGGGTGCCCTCTCGGCGGCGACGCGCCTGAAGGCGGGCGCCCAGGGCCTGCGAGCCGGGGCCCGACGGACCGGCGAGAAGATTGGAAACAAGGTTGGGGAACGGATGGACCAGGTGAAGGACGGCGCCAAGGCTTGCCGCACGGTGCTGTCCGAGGGGCTGAACCGGATCAAGAACCTGTTCGACTGAAAGCCCCTCCCGGCGAGCTGCCGGCGCAGTTGGGGCGGGCAGAAAAGCCCGCCCCGATTGCGTTTCCGACCAGGATGTTCAGCTTTGGGCCTGGTCGCGCAGGATCTGCTGCGCAGCAGCCCTCGTGCTCTCGGGATCGTGAAGGGCCAGGATCACCCGACCCAGGTCCCGCGTGGCGGCCTCCAGATCCCGCCCGGCCTGCACCATCGTCTCGGGTCGGGCCCCGTCAAAGGCCAAGGAGGCCACAAAGGCGGTCTCCAGGCTGCTCGCAGCGCGGGTCAGCCAGGCCCGGACGGCTTGTTGAAGCTGCTCGACTCGGGCCCGATACGCCTCCAGCGGAATCTCGCCCTCCATCACCGCACCGGCCAGTCGACGCAGCAGGTCCGACTCGCCTTCGAAGGGATGGCCTGCCGCATCCTCCTGCAGGCCCTCCAGCAGGCTTTGATAATGCTCCTCGGCCCGTTGCGCCACCAGCATCCCGACCTGCAGACGAGTCCGGTCGGCCCGCTCGCCAAAAGCCTCCAGCTCGGAGAGGGCCGCGCGGAACAGACCCCGGGCCACCTTCAACGCATTCCCGACCTCCCGGGTGTAGGCCGGCGTCGCCTCGGGAACTCGGCCGAGCTCTGCAGCCAGGGCGGCGAAGACCTTCTCGAGACCTCGAGAGGCCTGGCGCATCCTGCGGGCGAACTCCTTGGCAGGCAGGGTCCCGGAGAGCGCCTGTTCGACCAGGCGCTCCAGACCAGCCAGCGTCTCGCTGTGAGGCCTGCCCGCCGACGACCCCAGGACCCCGACCAGACCTTCCGCGAAGGATTCATCCAAGACCGCCGCCGGGTCCAACACCGAAGGACGCTGCGCTCCGCACGAAAGACACTGTCGAGCGGAGACGGGGTTGGCAGTGCTGCATCGAAAACAGGTCCAGGACGGGGGCACCGTGTCCTCCATGGGAAGGTCGTCGGCAGGGGCTTATACACGCCCCCCCCATTCGCCTGCCCGACCTCCGGGACCAGGGCGCCAGGATTCCCCGAGCCTCCCGCGAAGGCGAATCCGGCCGTCGCCCCCCGTGGAGACGGCCAGGTGGAGGTTCATCAATCATGCAGCACAGTGCCGAAATCGGAGTCTTCGGTGGTTCCGGCTTCTATCAGTTCCTGGACAACGTCCAGTCGGTCTGGATCGAGACGCCCTACGGGCCTCCCAGCGACCAGATCGCCCTGGCCGAGGTCGCCGGGCGGCGCGTCGCCTTCCTGCCCCGACACGGCAGGGACCACCGCTACCCTCCGGCCCAGGTTCCCTATCGGGCCAACCTCTGGGCCATGAAGCACCTGGGCGTGAAACGGCTGATCGGTCCCTGCGCCGCAGGCTCGCTGCAGCCCCACGTCGCGCCCGGCAGCTTCGTGCTGTGCGATCAGTTCGTGGACCGGACCTCCGGTCGGCCGGACACCTTCTACGAAGGTCCCATCGCCACCCACATCAGCGCCGCCGAGCCCTACTGTCCTCAACTGCGCGGCCTGGCCCTGGAGATCGGCCGGGATCTGGGCATCGAGGTCCACCCCACAGGGACCATGGTGGTCATCCAGGGACCGCGCTTTTCGACGCGGGCCGAGAGCCGCTGGTTCCAGGCTCAGGGTTGGGAGGTCATCAACATGACCGGCTACCCCGAAGCCATCCTGGCCCGTGAACTGGAGATGTGCTACGTCAACGTCTCGCTGATCACCGACTACGACAACGGGGTCCCCGGCCACGAAGCCCCCGTCTCGCACGAAGAGGTCCTGCGGACCTTTACTGCCAACATCGAGAACGTCAAGAAGATGATCGTGGGCCTGATCGAGCGGATGCCTGCAGAGGCTTCCTGCGGGTGCAACCGGGCCCTTTCGACGGCGCGCTGAAGTCTTAGGAACCTAGGGTTCTCGAAGCGTCCAGGAGAGACCATCATGCCGACGCAAGTCGGAGTCTCGCTCCGCACGGCGGGCAGCCTCCACCACTTCGACCCGGGCGAACTGGACCTGGAGACGGGCGACTGGGTGGTCGTCCCCACGCCACTGGGCCTGGAACTGGGTCAGGTCGTCCTGGTCGTGCAGACCCCGGGAGCCGAGCCCGCCAAGGACCTGCCCCAGGTGCAGCGCCGAGCCCAGGAGCAGGACTTCCAGCAACACCACCGCGGCCGCCTCCAGGCTGCCGAGGCGTTGGCCTTTTCCCGCGAGAGGGTCCGTCACCACGGCCTGGCCATGAAGATGCTGCAGGCCGAGGCCTCGCTGGACGGCCACCGGATCCTGCTCTACTTCAGCGCAGAATCCCGGGTCGACTTCCGGGTCCTGGTCCGAGACCTTTCCACCACCCTGCACAAGCGGATCGAGCTGCGCCAGGTGGGGCCCCGAGACCGCTCGGCCCTGACCGGGGGACTGGGGCCTTGCGGGCGGGAGTGCTGCTGCTCGTCGTGGACGCGCGAGTTCTGCCCGGTGTCCATCAAGATGGCCAAGGAACAGAACCTGTCGCTGAACCCCAGCAAGATCTCGGGTTCCTGCGGGCGTCTGATGTGCTGCCTGCGCTACGAGTATCAGACCTACCGGGAACTGCGCCGGGGGATGCCCCGGATCGGGGAGACCCTGGACCTGCCCGAGGGACAGGTGCGCGTCGTGGCGGTCAACCTGGGCCGCTGCAGCCTGAAGGTCGAACACCCTGAAGAAGGGACCTACGAAGTCCCACCGGAAAGGGTGAAGGCCTTGGGCCTGGGCCTTCCGCTCCCGGCCGCGGCAGCGCCCGAGGCTGCGAAGAGCCTTCCCCCGGCAGCCCGGAGAGCTTCGGAACCCACGCGCCCCCCCATCCTGGCAGACGAGGAGGCGCCGACCGAATCCACCTCGGAAGGCCCCCGCGCCAGGGCCCGGACAGGCCCCCGCGCCTCCCGTCGCCCTCAAGAACGCAGCCATCCGCCCGCACGGCCGCGTCGCGAGGCTCCTGCCCCATCGGATCAACCCCGACCGGAGACCGGATCCGACCCGTCGGTCTCCCGCGAGGGACCGCCCCCCCCGTCGTCGCGCAAGCGTCCCCGCAAAGGCCGCAAACCTCAGCCAGAGGCCTCTGCGGCTGCCGGCCAACCGGCGAAGAGACCCGCGAAGCGTCGCCCGCGACGAGGCTCCGGACGCACGAAACCCGCGGACCAGACCACCTCGGCCCAGCCCTCGGCCTCCGAAGGGTCGCCGGGACGCGAGGCCGGGCCCTCAGGGCGAGGCCGGCGTCGCGGCCGGGATCGGCGCCCCGGTGGACGACGTCCGGGCGGTCCCGCCCCCGAAAAGCCACCCGGATCCGCCTGATCCGCAGGACTCCAAGACCACGGACCGAAAGGGCTGGACAAGTTCGCGGCGATCCGGAATGAGCGCAGCCAACCTGCGATTCAACGGGTCGAGAAAGGAGAACTCCAGTTGACCGACGAGGCAACCAACCCCGGCGTCGAGGCCGCCATGAAGCTCCTCCAGGAAGCCTTCAAGTTCCTGACTCCCGACGAGAGGACGGCCATCCGGGAGATCCAGGCCGAGGTGGATGCCGCCGCCGAGGGTGGAACCGTCGCAGATCCCCGGCTGGAGTTCTGCTACACCGTGAAGTTCAGCACGGACCGGATCAACAATGGCCAGTTGTTGAGAGCTTGCGAGGCCTACATCACGGCTGCCGAATCCTGAGGTCCGACTTCCCGGCCTGATGACCAGCATGCCCGAATCCCGAGCCTTTTCTGGCATTCAATCGACCCGAAGAAATGCATGAAGAGCCTGGTTGTGCACCTGTCCACAGGCTTATCCACAGGCTCTTCACAGGCGTCCGGCCCATCCTCGCAAGGACGTCGAACCGGGCGACTTCCCCAGATTACCAATCCCAAACGCCCAGGTCAATCGAAAACCAGAGATCCGTTCTTCCCCCATTTCATCGCGATATTCCCGGCCTCAGCCGAGAGAATCTGTTCGGTCGGCCTCAGGCCCCGACCCTGGAGAGTTCCAGGCAAAGGCGCTGAAGCAGGAATCGAGGCTGCACGTTGCGGTGCAGATGGTCGAAGGCCTCCAGGATGGCCTGCAGCGCCCGGTCCAGACTGCGGGGGGAACTCGACGAAGCCAGGGTCCGCAGCGTGTCCAGCCGGTCCACGTTGACGACCAGGGCTTCGTCGCCGCCCACCGACAGACACAGGGCGTCGCGGAACCACGACGTGAGGCTGTCCAGGACTCGCGTCAGATCCGCTTTGGGGTCGCTGGAACCGGTCTTGAGGGCCTCCAGGGCCGCGGCGGTCTCCAAGGCCTGCCAGGTCTGCGAGCCGGGCAGCCCGATCGCCAGGCCCAGGGCCGATTCGCGCAGGTCCCAGATCTCGGCAGCTCCCACCAGTTCCAGGGCCAATCCCGGTGATCCGGAGCTGATCCGAGCGGCCACCGCCGCCCGATCGGGGGGAACGCCCTGCTCGAGCAGGAGATCCGCCACGGCCTGGACGTCCACCGGCCCGAAACGAAGGATCCGACAGCGCGACGTGACGGTCGGCAGGAGGGCATTCTCGCCCCCGGCCACCAGGATCAGGACCAGATGCCCGGGAGGCTCTTCCAGGGTCTTCAGCAGGGCACTCTGGGCCTCGCTGGTCAATCGCTCGGCCTCCGAGAGGATCCAGAACCGATAACCTCCCTCGTAGGGACGCAGTTGAACCGCCGAGATGCCTTCGCGAACGTCGTCGATCCCCACGCTGGCCTTGCCCTCGACACGGTCGATCCGCAACACATCGGGGTGATTCTCCGACTGCACCTTTCGGCAGGCCGGACAGAGACCACAAGGGGGTTCGGGCCCCGTGCACAGCAGCCGGGCGGCCATCCAGGTGGCGGTCAGGCCCTTGCCCACTCCTCGGGGGCCCAGGAAGAGATAGGCCGGGGCGGGAGGACCTGCCCGGAGGGCTTCCTGGAGGCGGCTCCGCAGTGCCTGGTTCCCGAGAATGTGCATGGCGAAGAACCCCGGAGGGGCTACTGAAGGCCTTCCATGTTCAGGGTCAGCCTCCGGCGGTTGGGGATCCGGCGCTGGACCTCGCGCATGACGCAATCCACGATGCGCGCGTGCAGCGCCTCGCGCTCCAGGCTGGCGTCCAGGTAGCGCATGCGCCCGGGCTCATCGCGAACCAGATCCATGTAGCCCTCGCGGACCCGCGCGTAGAAGGCGGCATCCAGACGCTCCAGGCGGTCGGGTCCGCTCTGCTGTTCCCGATAGCGCTCGTTCAGACGGGAAAGGCCCAGCGTCGGCTCGACGTCCAGGAAGAAGGTCAGATCGGGCTGGATCCGCCACAGGCACATGCCGTTGACCTCGCGGATCTGGGTCAGGTGGACCCCTCTCCCGTAGCCCTGATAGGCCACGGTGGCATCCGCGAAGCGGTCGCAGACCACGATGGTGCCCTCCGAGAGGCGAGGCCGGATCACCTGCTCGACGTGCTGGCGCCGGGCAGCCGCAAAGAGGAAGACCTCGGCCAGGGGATCCATGTCCTCGTGCACCGGATCGATCAAGAGCTCACGGATGGCCTCGCCGACGGCCGTGCCCCCGGGCTCGCGGGTCAAACGGACCGGGTAGCCCTCACGCTCCAGGTGGCGGACCAGCATCTCGGCCTGGGTGCTCTTGCCGGCCCCTTCCAGGCCTTCAAAGGTGATGAAGAGGCCTTCGGTGTCATGACGGTTCATCGCTCAAGCCATCCTCTGTCGGCGCTCCGGGCGCCTGCTTGTAGATGCGGACGTGGCGTTGGGGTTCGATCCCCAGGCTGCGCGAGCCGAGGTGGGCTCCCTGGGCCAGCTCGTGTTGGAGTCGGCGCAACTGCAAGACCTGCGGAGAGAGGTCGACCGGCTGACCCGAGCTTTGCACGACGCGAATGGCCTCTTCGGCCTCTCGGGCCGCGAACTCCTTCTGATCGGCCTGGGGCAGGTGGAAGTATTCCTCCAGGAAGGCCTGCATCTGGGCGGTGGTGTTGGCCCGCAAGGCAAAGATCGGCATGTTGCGCTGCCGCATCCGATCGAAGACGGCCGAACGTCGGCGCTCCTGCCCCCGGATGGTCAGCACCAGATCCCCTTCGTCCCAGTTCCGAACGATCCGGGCGGGGACGCCGAGGATTCCGATGGCTCGCGAGAGCCGGTTGCGACTGACCGCATACGGGAAGATCCGGGGGCCTTCCAGGATCTCATGTCCTGGAGGAGGACCTGCCAGGGCGTGCGCGGACTCCTCGCCAGGGTCCCGATGGACCGGCGCAACCCGTGGGGCCGGCACGGCGGGCCGAACCTCCACCTCGCCGTCCTCGTTGCGGGTGCGAATCTCGGGCTCGGGGGTCTGCCCCCGCAGCATCTGGTCGATCGTGCCCGCCACATCTTCGTGCAGCACCAGCGTGGACTTGTCCCGGATCTCGACGATCACCTCGAAGGTGGGTGGGGCCTTGCGCTCCAGGACGGCCTTCTGGGTCTTGCGGCGCCGCGCTTCCTCATCCGAGAGGGTCACCACCTGGATCCCTCCGACCAGATCCGAAAGGGTGGGGTTCATCAAGAGGTTCTCCAGGGTGTTGCCGTGCGCCGTGGCCACCAGCATCACCCCCCGTTCGGCGATGGTCCGGGCCGCATAGGCCTCGGCCTCGGTGCCGATCTCGTCCACCACCACCACCTCGGGGCTGTGGTTCTCGACGGCCTCGATCATGACTGCGTGCTGCTGGTCGGGTTGCGGGACCTGCATCCGTCGGGCCATGCCGATACCCGGATGGGGGATGTCGCCATCCCCGGCGATCTCGTTGGAAGTGTCGACGATGACCACCCGGCGGGTCAGATCGTCGGCCAGGACCCGGGCCACTTCGCGAAGCATGGTCGTCTTGCCCACCCCCGGACGCCCCAACAGCAGGATGCTGCGCCCCGACTCGATCACGTCCCGGAGGATGTCGATCGTGCCATACACCGCACGGCCGACGCGCGCGGTCAGTCCCACCACGTCGCCCGCCCGGTTGCGGATGGCCGAGATGCGGTGCAGGGTGGCCTCGATCCCCGCCCGATTGTCCTTCCCGAAGGCGCCGATCCGGTCGACCATGTAGCGCAGGTCGTCGCGGGTCACGGGGTCCTCGGTCAGGATCTCGAAGCGGCCCGGGAATCGAGCCTCCGGGCGCCGGCCCAGGTCGGTGACGACTTCGATCAGATCGACCAGCTCCTCCTGCCGGGCCTCCAGGCTGCGTCGAACGGCAGGAGGCAGTCTCTCCAGCAGGCGGTCGAGGTCGTCGGTGATGCGCAGGGTTCTGCTCTTCTTCCTGGTCAAGGGCTCTCCGGGTATTCTGGGGATTTGCGGAGGAAGGTCAAGGCGGGTCGGCCACCACCCGGACGGTCTGGAGGGTGGGGTCGGCGGGACCTTCCAAAGGGATGCCGGCTGCCAGGGCCCAGGCCAGGTGGTCCACATGCCCGGCGCAGAAGACCTCGCCCGGACACAGCAAGGGAATCCCGGGAGGATAGGGGGTCAGGAACTCGGCACAGATCCGACCCGGGGCCTGGCTGATGGGGATCACGCAGGTGGAGGCGTAGAAGGCTTCCCGAGGGGTCATGGCTTGTTCCGGAGGAGGGAAGGTCGCAGCCAGGCTGGGGACCCGGGCCGGGCCCTGCCGGCGGGGAAGCCGAGCCAGGGCCCCGACCAGTCGCTCCAGATCCCGGCTTTGATGAGCCGGAGTCACCAGCACCACGATGTTCCTCAGGTCCGACATCTCGACCTGGATCGCTTCGTGGTCGCGCAGGTGGCGTTCCAGGTCCACCCCGGTGTATCCCAGCGCCAGGGCCGAGACCACCAGGCGGGAGCGGTCGTAGCGCGCGCAGCGGTCCGGCCCCGGGCAGCGCAACCCCGGCACCCGGGCCAGGGCTTCCCTGGTCGCCCCGGCCAGATCCAGGGCGCGCTGCCAGTCTCGGGTCCCCTGCAAGGCCACCTGCCTGCGCGCCGAGTCCAGCGAAGCCACCAACAGGCAGTTGGGACTGGTGGACTGCAGCATCCGCAAGGCCAACTCGACCCGGGCCGGGTCCACCCGGTGGCCCGACTGGTGCATCATCGAAGCCTGAGACAGGGCGCTGAGCAGTTTGTGCGCGCTGTGCACCACCAGATCCGCCCCCGCCGTCAAGGCTGATGTCGGCAGGTCTGGATGGAAGACCAGATGAGGGCCCCAGGCCTCGTCCACCAGGACGGGAAGTCCGCGCTGCCGACCCAAGGCCACCAGATCCTCCACAGCAGCAGCCGCCCCGTAGGGGGTCACGCTGGTGAAGAACACTGCACGCGCCTGGGGATGAGCCTCCAGGGCGCGCGCCAGGGCTTCGGGTTCGACGGGATGATGGACACCCATCTCGTCGTCCAGGGGAGACTCGAGGTAGACCGGTCGAGCTCCGGAGAGGACCAGGGCCCCGTGAACCGAGCGATGAGCCGCCCGGGGGACCAGGATCTCCTGCCCGGGCCCGACGGTCGCCAGGATCATGGCCAGGTTCCCACACGAGGACCCGTTGACGAGGAACCAGGTTCGATCCGCACCCCAGGCCCGGGCGGCCAGTTCCATCGACGCCTTCAAGGCGGTCCGGGGACGATGGATGTCGTCCAGGTCCAGCACCTGGGTGGTGTCGGCGGCCAGGGCCAGCGTGCCCATCAGCGCCCGCAGGTCTTCAGGCGCCCCCCGCCCCTGCATGTGACCCGGCATGTGGAACGGCAGGACGCCTCCCCGAGCATAGCCCAGAAGTGCATCCAGGTAGGGGGCGGCCTCCTGTCCGGTCGGTCGACTCAGGCCTTGTTCTCCCGACGGGCCTGGACCTCCAGAAGGTGATCGCGCATATCCAGCAGCAACTCCAGGACGGCTGCACGCCAGCGGCTGTCCAGGTCCGGGCTGATCTCCCAGACCGCGTCCAGGTCCCGTTCAGGGAACTGCGCCAGGATCTGCTCTCGGGTCCGCATGGGGTCTCCTCCTTGGGATGGGTGGGGCGTCCAGATTCGGGCTCCGGGGCGATCGTCCTGTCTTCGGCGCCGAACGTGCGGCGCACGAGGCTTCCCGCCGGGGGGGCGCGCGGGTCTCTTGAAGGGGCCTCGCAGATTCTGCTAGATTTCAGCAGGACAGCCGGCGCGGACCGGTTTTGGAGGAAGGCACCTTGGGCAGACTCAAGAATCTGGCGAACCGGCTTCTATCCGACCCCATCTTCTGGATCCTCGCCGTCCTGGGCGTCATGGTCGGCTTCATCAGCTTCTTCGAGCGATTCACGCAGGTTGGCCTGAACAGCACCTACAACCTGTTCTGACATGTGAGCAGCACCTCGACGGGTGCGTCGGCCGCCACCCCCAGGCGCTGTGCTGCCGAGCCCCGGTTGACGGCGATCTCCAGGTAGTCGGCGGACCCCCAGCAAGCCAGGAGCTGGCCGGAATCCACATCACCATAGGTCGCGCAGACGGGGATCTCGGTCCCGCCCACGCGGACGCTGCTGAGACCGCCCTCCACCTCGCTGCGGTGGAGCAGGGTCACCAGGTTGCCGAAGGCATCGCAGTGGATGACCTGGGTCCGGACGCACCCGTCCTCCAACCGATTGGGCTCCAGGTTCAGCTCGACGTGGTCGTTGACGGGAGTCCCCAGATTCTCCAGGGCCACCCCCCGGGCCAGGTGGGCCGCAGCCGGTGCGAAGAGGTCCCGACCGTGGAAGGTCCGACTGACCTTTTCCAGGCTCCAGGGCCCCGGACGAAGCTCGACCACGGCCACCGGTCGGTCGCGCCGCATCGCCAGCGACAGGATCCCGTTGTCAGGGCCCACGTAGAAGTGTCGTTCGCCTTGGACGGCCAGGGCCCGGCGCTGGCCGCCGACCCCCGGATCCACCACCGCCAGGTGGACGGTGCCCCGCGGGAACCAGTCCACCGCCGTGGCCAGAAGGAACGCGCCTTGCCGGATATCCTGGGCCCCCACCTGATGGGCCAGATCGACCAGTCGCGCCTGGGGATGCAGGCTCAGGATCACCCCTTTGAGGATCCCCACGTAGGGGTCCCTCCCCCCGAAGTCCGTCAGCATGGTCACGATGTCGGAACGCATCCAGCGGCTTTCGCAGACTCCCGCGCGGGTCCCTCCTGGCATGCCGCGAACAGGCCGGCCGGGGCAGGAATTCACAGAACGGTTGCACTTGCCGTCCCTGGGAGATGCTAGACTTCGATCCAAGCCATGCAAGAGATTCGTCCCCTCCCCCCGTTCCGTGTCGCCACGCCCGGCGTGGCTCCCTCTCCGACCGCGCGGGCTGCCCGGGAGGCGGCTCCCCGGACGGATGGCCTGGACCTTCAGGGCCTGCCGCCCCTGCAGACGCCCAAGAAGGCCGTCACCGTTCTGGCCGATTCCTTCGGCTATGCCGAGTTCCCCCAGGCCTCGCCCGACGGCAAGCACGTGATCTTCAACGTGGTGGGCGACTACGACACTTCGCAGATGATCCGGATGAAGGCCGACGGAAGTGACAAACGGGCCCTGCTGACCGGCGAAAGGGTCCGCGCCCGCGACCTTCCCGAGTTCCTGGAAGCCCATCGGGGCCGGATCGACGAACAGGGGACCTGGACCGCCGACGGCCGTTCGGTCTACTACCGGACCAACTCGGGAGGGCACTTCTCGATCGCCCGCTTCGACCTGGACGACGCCTCGGCCCGGACCGTGGTCCAACTGCCCGAGATGAACCTCAAGCACCCCGTCGAGACCGCCGAGGGCTACATCCTGGGCTACGGCGGACCTCCGGATGCCACCTACAAGACCTCCGAGCAGTATTCCGACATCTTCCTGGCCGATCCCCGAACCGGCCAGGTCGAATTCCTGACCCATTCGGACGGCACGGTCTCCTACAAGCACCCCTCGGCGATGAAGGGGGCCATCCTGGCCCACGTCGAGCCGAAACAGGGCGAGGATCCCAAGGCAGATCTGGTGGCCCTGGACCCGGCCGGAGGGCCCGAACGCAACCTGACCAGCACGCCCGATTCCGACGAGCGGCACCCCTTCTACAATCCGCGGATCGACCTGGTTGCCTACCATTCCGACGACTCGGGAGACAAGAACCTGTGGCTGGCGACCCCGGACTTCGACCGCCGGGTCCAGTTGACGTTCTACGGCAAGCCTGCCCAGTCGCCGTCCTGGTCACCGGACGGACAGACCCTGTACTTCGTCAAGAAGGACGCCCGCCAGCCCGAGGGGGAGCCCTTCTACAAGCGCCAGGCCGACATCCGCGCCCTGGATGTCCCCAAGGCCCTCAAGGACCTGCATGCCCAGGCCCGGGAGCGCTGCCGGGAACTGGAGAAGGACGGGGCCTCGGAATCCCTTCAAGCGGCTGCCCGAGAGGCCTTGGAGAACTATCGGTTCTTCCTGGAGCGTGCCCTCGCGACGGATTCCGAGAGCTGAGCGCATCCCGCTGACCCCCTGGCCGCCTCCCCGAAGGCCCGGGTGTGTTCGACTTCACAGCCCCCAGGCCGCCGGGGCTCTAGACTGAAGTCGACCCCCGAGAAGGAGAGGTGCTCTGCGTGTTCCGAGCCGCCGGTTTGTCCGACCGCCTACGCCACCTGCTTCACCCCGTCCGCAGGCTCTGGGGACTCCAGGCCTCGGCCCCGTCTGTGGAACCGGAGGCCCCGAATCTCTTCCAGGAGGCGGTCCACCTGGATCGCATCCTGATCCTCCTGGCGCGCCGAACCGGCCGTCGCGAGGAGCTGCGGCTGATGACGCGACGGATGAGCCTGCGGGAGGTGCACTTCCAGACCCGCGAAGACCTGCGCGAAGGTCAGGCCCTGCACCTGCAGATGCTGCTGGAACCGGGCTTCGCCCTGCGGGTCCAGGCCCATGTGGCCGAGGCCGCCTGGGTCGAGGGCGAATGCCGAGGCCGGCTGCGCCTGTCCTGCGGGCCTTTTGAACAGGGTGCCCTGACGGCCTACCTGGCCAAGCGAAACCTGCGCCGCTTCGCCTGACCCCGGAGCCTGGCTCTTCGGCCTGCCCTGGCATCCGGGCCGTCGCTCCCAACCAGGGCTCTTCCCCGACGCCCTGAATCCGCCGCCTGCCGCAGGATTCGGCGGCGGATTCAGGGACACGGTCCAGGAACTTCCGGGTCGGGATGGAACCCCCGAACGATGGATGCCCACCTGATTTCCGCAGCCTTCTCCGACCGCACCCTCCTGCCCCAGGCCCACGAAGCCGTCCTGGAGACCCTGGCCGCCCTGGACCGGGGCCAGATCCGGGTGGCCGAGAAGGTGGGAGACGACTGGGTGGTCCACACCTGGATCAAGCAGGCCATCCTGCTGTATTTCTCCCTCGCCCGGATGGAGGTCCTCGAGGTCGGCCCCTTCGAATTCCACGACAAGATCCCGCTCAAGAAGGGGCTGGCTGAAGCCAGGGTGCGCGTGGTCCCCCCCGGCGTGGCCCGCTACGGCTCGTTCCTGGAACCCGGCGCCATCCTCATGCCGGGCTACGTCAACATCGGGGCGCGAGTCGGCGAGGGAACCATGGTGGACACCTGGGCCACGGTGGGCAGTTGCGCCCAGGTCGGCCGCCATGTCCACCTCTCGGGGGGGGTGGGGCTGGGAGGGGTCCTGGAGCCGGCATCCGCCCAGCCGGTGATCGTCGAGGATGGCGCCTTCATCGGGTCGCGCTGCATCGTCGTCGAGGGAGTCCGCGTCGAGGAAGAGGCGGTGTTGGGGGCCAACGTGGTGCTGACGGCCTCCACGACCATCGTGGATGTCACCGGACCCGAGCCCGTCACCTGGAAGGGCCGGGTCCCGGCCCGCTCGGTGGTCATCCCGGGCACCATCCCCAAACGCTTTCCCGCCGGAGAATTCGGGGTCCCATGCGCCCTGATCATCGGCCAGCGCAAGGCCTCGACCGACCGCAAGACCAGCCTGAACGACGTGCTGCGCGAGTTCGCAGTCCCCGTCTAGTCATGGATCTCGTCCGCAAGACCTTCGAACTGGTCTCGATCCCCAGCCCGACCGGGCAGGAGCAGGCCCTCTGCGACCACGTCCAGGGGTGGGCCTGCGACCTGGGGCTGCCCGCCCGCCGGGTGGGCCAGAACCTGATCCTGGCCCCGCCTGCCCGCAAGGACCGCCCCGTCGTCGGCCTCTTCGGACACCTGGACACCGTCCCCCCCAGCCCCGAACAGCCCCTGAAGATCGAAGAGGGGCGGATCTACGGGTGCGGCGCCAGTGACATGAAGGCGGGCCTGGCGCTCATGATGGCCGCCACGGAGGAACGGGACCGACAGGGATGCGACCTGGTGGTCGTCTTCTACGCCGGCGAGGAAGGCCCCGACCAGGGGAACGGGCTGCGGGAGGTCCTGGACCTGCTGCCGGACCTGGACCTGGCCGTCATCCTCGAGCCCACCGACAACCGCGTCGAGGCGGGGTGCCTGGGCGGGATCCACGCCCGGGTGGTGGTGGAAGGGCGCCGGGCCCATTCGGCCCGCCCCTGGCAGGGGCAGAACGCCATCTACCGCGCCATGCCCCTGTTGGAACGCCTGCGCGACCGACCTCGCAGGAAGTACGTCGTGGACGGGCTGGAGTTCTTCGAGGTCATGTCCGCCACCATGGCCCACACCTCCAACGCGGCGAATGTGGTTCCCGACCGCTTCGAGCTGAATGTGAACGTGCGCTTCGGCCCCGGGCGCACCGAGCGCGACGCCCTGGAGGAGCTGCGGGAGGTGGTGGGCGACCTGGGCCGGATCGAGGTCACCGACTCCTGCCAGTCGGGAGCCGTCTGCCTGGATCACCCTCTTCTGAGGGAGTGGATCCGCCTTCGCGAGCTTGAGCTGCGGCCCAAGCAGGCCTTCACCGACCTGGCGCGCCTCACCGCCCGGGGAATCCCGGCCATCAACTTCGGGCCCGGCGATCCGGCCCGGGCCCATCAGGCCGTGGAATGGGTGGACGAATCCGCCGTGCGCGAGGGCTACCGTCTGCTCAGCAGCCTGCTCCGAGACGTCTGCCGCGCCGCCCCTCTCTAAGAAGCCTGTGTGAATACCGCGTCGGTCGCCTCGCGCTTCAGGGCAGGCACGAACCCGCCCGCAGGAGGATCACGTGCCGGCGCGTACAAGATCCGGGCTTCCCAATCCAGAGGAGCATCCCATGAACGCGACCGAGATCCGCCAGTCCTTCCTGAGCTTCTTCCGTGAGCGCGGCCACGTGATCGTGCCCAGCGCCCCCGTGGTCCCCCTGGACGACCCGACCTTGATGTTCACCAACGCCGGGATGAACCAGTTCAAGCCGTACTTCCTGGGCCAGGCCACCCCGGCCCACCGCCGCGTGGCGGACACCCAGAAGTGCATCCGGGTCTCGGGCAAGCACAACGACCTGGAGGAGGTGGGACACGACACCTATCACCACACCCTCTTCGAGATGCTGGGGAACTGGTCTTTCGGCGACTACTACAAGCGCGAGGCCATCGAATGGGCCTGGGATCTGCTGACCCGGGTCTGGGGCCTGCCCAAGGAGCGCCTGTACGCCACGGTCTTCGGCGGAGATCAGGAGCGAGGGCTGCCGGCCGACCATGAGGCCGAGCGCCTCTGGGCGGAGGTCACCGACATCGACCCCACCCACATCCAGCGCTTCGGTGCCAAGGACAACTTCTGGATGATGGGCGACGTGGGGCCCTGCGGTCCGTGCTCGGAGATCCACATCGACCTGACCCCGGATGGTTCGGGGGCCTCGCTGGTCAACGCGGGCTCTCCCCAGGTGATGGAGCTGTGGAACCTGGTCTTCATCGAGTTCAACGCCGAGGCCGATGGGGGCCTGAAGAAGCTGCCCTCCTGCCACGTCGACACGGGCGCGGGGTTGGACCGGATTTCAGCCGTGATGGAGTGCACCGGGGGCGGCCGCGACTTCAGCCGCCAGGTCTCCAACTACGACACGGCGCTCTTCCGGCCGATCATCGAACGCCTGGTGGAGATCTCCGGGCGCACCTACACGCCCGGAGTCTCGAACGACGAAGACTCGATCGCCATGCGGGTTTGCGCCGACCACCTCCGGATGGTGGCCTTCTCGATCGCCGACGGGGCCATCCCCTCCAACGAGAGCCGGGGCTACGTGGTGCGCCGGGTCCTGCGCCGGGCGGCCCGCTACGGGCGCAAGCTGGGCCTGATGGATCCCTTCCTGTATACCCTCGTTCCCGTGCTGGCCGAGACCATGGGCGACGTCTTCCCCGAGCTTCGCCGCGAGCAGTCCAAGATCGAGCAGGTCATGCGGGGCGAGGAGACCTCCTTCCACCAGACCCTGGACCGGGGGATCGCGCTCTTCGAGGACGAGGCCGCAGGCCTGGAGGCCGGCGGAGTCTTCCCCGGTGAGACGGCCTTCAAGCTGTATGACACCTTCGGCTTCCCCCTGGACCTGACCGAGGTCATGGCCCGCGAGCGCGGCCTGACGGTGGACGAGGCCGGGTTCCAAGCCCGCATGGAGGAGCAGCGGGCCCGGGCCCGCGCCTCCCAGGTCAAGGTCGCCCAACTGGCCGAGGACGAGGAGATCTGCCTGGAACCCACCCCCTTCACGGGATATGTGCACCTGGAAGAAGAGACCACCGTGGTCGCCACCCTGGGCAAGGGGGACCAGAGGGCCGTGGTGCTTGAAGAGACCCCCTTCTACGCCGAGATGGGCGGCCAGGTCGGCGACACCGGAATCCTTCTGACCGCCGACGGCGAGATCCGGGTGACCGACACCCGCACCCGCGAGCACGTCATCCTGCACCATCTGGCCCCCGAGTCCGGGCGCATCCTGGAACCCGGCGAGAAGGTCGTGGCCCGGGTCGACCGCGAGCGCCGGCTGCAGACCCAGCGCCACCACACGGCCACCCACCTGCTGCACCATGCCCTGCGCGAGGTCCTGGGCGACAACGTGCGCCAGCAGGGTTCGCTGGTGACGCCCGACCGGCTGCGCTTCGACTTCGCCTGCCCCGAGGCCGTGGCGCCCGAGAAGCTGCGCGCCATCGAGAGGCACATCAACCGGCGGATCCTCGAGAACTCCAACGTCGGCTGGATCGAGATCCCCCTCGACCTGAAACCCCCTGAGGTGATCGCCTTCTTCGGCGACAAATACGGCGACCGGGTGCGGGTCCTGAACATCGGCGGGCGCTACTCGGGGCAGATGCCCGAGCCGCTCTTCGACGGCTATTCCAAGGAGCTGTGCGGAGGCACCCACACCCTCCGGACGGGGGACATCGGCCTGTTCCGCTTCCTGTCCGAGGGGGCCATCGCCTCGGGAGTCCGCCGCGTCGAGGCGGTGGTGGGCTCGGCTGCCGAGGAGTCGGTCCACCGCGACCTGGAGCTGCTGGAGCGGGCGTCGGCCCGACTGCACACCACCCCCGCCGAGCTGGAGCGCCGTCTGGAAGCCCTGTTGGAAGGCCAGAAGAAGCTGGAGCGTGAGCTGGCCGAGGCGCGCAAGGCCTCGGCGCGCTCGCGGGTGGCCGACCTGGCGGCCTCGGCCCTGCAGGTGGACGGGGTGCCCCTGCTGGCCACCGACGTGGGCGACGGCGACGCCGACTACCTGCTGCAACTGGCCGACGGGCTGCGCGAGAAGTTCCAGGGCGTGGCCGTTCTGGCCGGGGTCACCGGCGAGCGCGTGGGCCTTCTGGCCCTGGTCACCCCCGCCTACGTCAAGGCGGGATACCACGCCGGCAACCTGATCCGCCAGGTGGCCAGGGAGCTGGGTGGAGGTGGCGGAGGCCGCCCCGACCTGGCCCAGGCCGGAGCCAAGGACGCCTCCCGGCTGCCCCAGGTGCTGGCCGCCGTCCCCGAGATGCTGAAGGCCACCGCCAGGAAGTAGGCGACTCAACCGCCCCGTTTCCTTCCCGATCATGTGGGAGACCCGCACCATCGTGGAGGAAACGGGCGCCGATGGCTTCCCGCTGGAAAGGGCCGGACGCGGGCGGAGCGAAATCCGGGCGGTGCAGGCCAGCCCCGCAAACGACCGAACCGCCCGGTTCGCCCTGCTGGCGGGAGGTTCCACCCTCCTGCTCCTGGGCGGTGCGTTCCTCATGGCCGACCTGGGCCTGGCTTGCGGCCTGGCCCTGAACGCCGCCCTGGCCCTCCTGGGCGGCGGCAGCCTGGCCCTGGGCTGGGTCCTGTTCGTTGAGAAGGACCGCCGGCTGGCGGCGGCTGCCCTGGCGGCGACCCTGGCCTGGCTTCTGGCCGGAACCGCCCTGTCCACCAGGCTGGTCGACTTCTCCTACGACGGCCAGACGGCCCACCTGGTGGCGGCGGGCCTGCTGGCCCGCGGTGAATGGAACCCCTGGGTTCATGTTCCCCACTCGCTGACGGCCCACGGCTTGTCGGCCAACATGCCCGCCTATCTCTCACACAACCCCAAGCTGGGTTGGGTCCTGTCGGGTATCGCGATGCAGACGGTGGGGACCCTGGAGTCGGCCAAGGTCGTGAACCTGGCGGCCCTCTGGATGGCCTTCTGGTGCTGCGTGGCGAGCCTGGCCGCCCGGGCCCCCGGCGCCCGTGGGCTGCGCTTCCTCCTCCCGCTGGCCCTCCTCTCCAACCCCGTCGTCCTCACGCAGGTGGCCACCTCCTACGTGGACGGCCTGGGCTATCTGTTCCTGGCGACGACCCTGGCCCTGGCGGTCTTCCCCGGAACGGGTGCCCTGCCGCTCGTGGCCCTGGCCACGGCGGCTGCGGCCAACGTGAAGTTCAACGCCACCTTCTTCCTGGCCGTGCTGCTGGTCAGCCTCTGGGCCTGGAAGGGCCTGCGCCCACCCCTCACCCGAACGGCGCTGCTGGGCTTCCTGGCCGGAGTTCTGGTGCTGGGCTTCCACCCCTACCTCACCAACTGGCTGGGATACGGCAGCCCGGTGCACCCCTACCAGGCCCAGGCCCTGCGTTCCAGCGAGGGGGACCTGAGCGCCCTGGAGCTGCGATCCGCCTCGGCCACCAGCTCGGACACCCCGCCCCCCCTTCGAGGTCGCAACCGGGTGGAGGCGATGCTGGTCTCGCTGGGTTCGGCTTCCCGCAACGGCGTCGCGCCGGGAGACCTCCAGCCTCCCTGGCCCTTCACCTCGGCCCGGGACCAGTTCCGGGTCTTCCGGATCCCGGATACCCGAATCGGCGGATTCGGACCCTTCTTCCTGCCTGCGCTGCTCCTCTCCGCGGGCGTACTGGCCTGGAGCGTCGTCAGCAGGAGGACGAGCCGAGGGCTGCTTTGCCTGGTCGCAGGTGTCCTGGTCTCGGCGGCCCTCTTCCCCGAGGGGTGGTGGGCCCGCTACGTGCCCCACCTGTGGCTCATCCCCGCGGCGACAGCCGGCTGCGCCCTGCTGGCCACCCCTCGCGCGCCTCGCCTGGTCCAGGGAGCCGGGGCCCTGATCCTGATCCTGCTGCTGGCGACGGGTCTGGCCGTCACCAGGGTCCAGGTCCGCCACCAGTGGAACACCTCGGCGGGAATCCGCCGCCACCTCGTGGAGGTGGCCCGACATGCCCCGCTCGAGGTCTGCTTCGGCCCCTTCCTGGCCAACCGCGACCGCCTGAAGGAAGCGGGAATCCCCTTCGTCGAGGTCCCCTCCTCCAGGGCCTCCACCATGCAGGCCTTCCCCTACTCCGAAGCCCGCTATGCGCCGGCCGGGTGGGAACGCAGGTGAGTCTCGGCGCGTCCCCACGCTGGCGGCCAGGCGTGCAGCAGTCGCCCCCAAACCCAAACTCGCCGAGGAAGACATGCGGGCGGTTCCGGCGAAACATGGCCGGACTTCACCCGACTCCGATCAACCGGAGGGTCTCATGAGCCACCGAGTCAACCTGGGGCCTCAAGGCTTCCTCTACCCGATGCCGGTGACCCTGGTCGGGGCCGACCTGGAATCGGGCCCGAACTTCATGCCCATCTCCTGGATCAACCGCGCGGAGTCCCGCCCCCCCCAGATCATGTGTGCGCTGAACAAGGTCCACGCCACCAACGAGGGGATCCGACAGCACGGCCAGTTCAGCGTCAACCTCCCCAGCGTCGACCAGTTGGCGATCACCGACTGGTGCGGGCTGAAGTCCGCCCACAGGGGAGTCGACAAAGCCGCCCCCTTCACCATCGAACGCCGAACGCTGAGCCATGCCCCTCTGATCGCCGAATGCCCGCTCTGCCTGGAGTGCCGCGTGACCCAGGTGATCGACCTGGGCATCCACGAGCTCTTCGTGGCTGAACTGGTGGCCACCTGGACCGAGAGGCGCTTCCTGGACGAGGAGGGCCGGCCGGACATCACCCGGATGCGCCCCTTCACGCTGACCATGCCCGACAACCGCTACTGGGCCGTCGGCGAGCAGGTGGGCCGGGCCTGGTCGGACGGCCGCAACTTCCAGCCCCCGACGACAGAGGACTGAAGCGGCTCCCCTCAGCACGTCCGCCTGCACAGCCTGGGGCCAGGACCCCGGAGGTGGCCACGCCAGGAAAGGGAGGGCGTCTCATGAAGGTCCCTTTCGGAAGGTCCTGGTCGCCCAGCGGTTCAGGTCGTCCAGATACGTGTGCATGATGGGAATGTCGAAGAGGCTCAGGATCGTGCCGACCAGCAGCCCGCCCACGACCGCCGTGGCCAGGGGTTGATAGGCGTCCAGCCCCGTCCGGGGCGCCAGGGCGATCGGCAGCAGGACCACCAGCGAGATGCCGGCCGTCATGAGGATGGGCCGCAAGCGCTCGGGACCCGCCCGGAGGATGGCCTCGTCTCGGGGCACTCCCTCCTCCCGATAGCGCTGGATCAGGTCGATCAGCAAGACGGCAGTGGTGATGTCCATGCCCGTCAGGACGATGATTCCCAGAATCGAGACCGTGGAGAAGGCCTGTCCGGCCAACCACAGGGCCAGGAAGACCCCGGCCAGCTCCAGAGGCAGGGAGGCGATCATCTGCAGGGGAGCCAGGAACCCCCGGAACTGGATGACCAGAACCAGGTACATCAGCACCAGGGCGAAGGCCAGTCCGCCGACCAGGCGCCGGAAGCTGTCCATCATCTGGGTCATGTCGCCCCGCATCTCCATCCCGTAGCCGGGGGGGAAGTTCAGTGGCTGCACCCCCAGATCGCGATTCCCTCCGTAGGCGTTGGCCACCAGGTTCATGACCACGTCCATGGACGGCAAGTCACCGATCCGGTAGTACCCCGTCACACCCAGCACGCGCCTCAGCCCATCGCGCTCGATGACCGTCGGGGCGCTGCGGCGCTGGACGGTGGCCACCGACTTCAGGGGCACATTGCGGCCGTCCGGTGTGGCCAGGTACAGGTTCTCCAGATCCCGGACGTCCTGGCGCTGGTCCTCATGGTAGCGCACCAGGATGGTGTTCTGCCGCAGGTTGGGCAGCCTCCAGAACTCGTCGGTCAGCCCTCCACGCAGCGAATAGTAGGCCTGCTGGGCGATGGCCGCCGGCGACAGGCCCACCTCCTGGGCCCGCTGGGGGTCGACCCGGATCTGATGGTCTGGAACGCCCAGGGTCCAGGTGGTGCCGGGCTGGTGCAGTTCGGGCATCCGCTCGGCGATGGCCAGCGTCTCCTTCCCCAACCGGTCGAGCTGGGCCAGGTCGGGGCCCACGATGTTGACGTGAATCGGAGCCGCCGCCGTGGCCATGACGTCCGACCCCATCTCCTTGATCTGCAGACGGCGGATGCCGGGAATGGTGGCCATCGCTTCCTGCTGCAGAGAATCCATGACCTGCCAGATGCTGCGGTCGCGGGTGTCCTTGTCCGAAAAGGTCAGCATCATGGCAGCGCCGTTCACCTGCGGCATCTGGTAGCCCGTGTAGAAGGGCGTCCAGCTTTCGAACATGGACTCCTGGCCGATCTCGATGCTGGCCTTCTCGATCTCGGGGTGCTTGAGGATCAAGGCCTCCAGCCTTTCAACCGCCCGCTCGGTCTGGCTGAACGAGGTGCCGGGCTGCATCTCCAGGAAGGCGTTGGCCTGGCCCACGTCGGCCAGGGGCATCATCTCGCTGCCGATGAAGAAGTAGAAGGTGAAACCCAGGATCAGGGTGGCCAGCACCCTGGCAAAGTTGGCGAAACGATGGCGCAGCGTCCACTGCAGGGCCCGGCCATAACCGCGCTCGAGCCGATCCAGGCCGCGCTGGAACGGGTCCACCGCCAGGTACAGCCAGCGCCCGATGGGGTGGTGACGCTCTGCCTCACGCACCGACTCGGGACGCAGGATGTGCGCGCACAGCAACGCCGTCAAGGTGAAGGAGACCAGCGTCGAGGCCACCAGGCCGAAGAGCAGGGGCCACACCAGCTCGACGAACATCAGGCCCACGATGCCGCCCGAGAAGAGCAGCGGAGTCAAGGCCAGCACGATCATCAAGGTCGAGGCGAGGACGACCACCCGCACCTCGGCGATCCCGTCGATCGTGGCCGTGCGCGCATCCTTTCCCATGCGCAGGTGCCGCTCCACCGAGTGGATGTCGATGATGCTGTCGTCCACCAGCCGGCCGATCGACAAGAGCAGCCCGACCAGGGTCCCCGAGTTGAAGGTCATCCCGAAAGGGACCATCATCAGGATGGCCATGGCCAGAGAGGTCGGGACCGTGACCAGCGCGATCAGGGTGCCGCGCCATTCTCCCAGGAAGAAGAGGACCGCCAGGCCCGTCAGGAAGACCGCCAGACCCAACTCGTGCCAGACGTTGTCGAAGAGGATGTCCACGAAGCGGGCGTTGTCATAGGCCACCTCGAAGGTCAGGCCGGGGTTCTCGCGTTCCAGGGCCCGAATCACGTCCATCACGGCCGGCACCACCCGAGCCGAAGAAGCCCCCGGGTTCTGGATGACCGACACCTCCAGGCTCTTGTGCACCTGGCCCGGGGTGCCCGGCTCGTGCTTGAGATAGTGGTAGGCACTGCGACGCTCCCAATGCGAATCCAGCACCTGGGCCACGTCGCGGATGGCGAGGACCCGGGGCGCGAGCGTCTGCGAGGTCCCCACCGGCGTCGTGCTGCGGATCGGGTAGTCCAGCACCTCCTCGGCGCGCCGGGGACGGGTGTCCACGCGCACGATTCCCTCGCCGGAAGGAGAGGTCAGGGTGCCCCCCGAGGCGGAGACGTTGAAGCGATCCAGTGCGTTCTTCACATCCAGGATCGACAGGCCAAAGGCCGCCAGCTTCTGGCGATCCACCACGACCTGGAGTTGGCGGCGGTAGCCTCCGAAGGGGACCACGGAATAGACGTCGGGAACGGCCTTCAGCCGCGCCACCACCGTGTTGTCGGCGAACTCCCGCACTCGGACGGGATCCCAACCTCGGGCCGGGTCCCCCCGCAGAGAGAGCGACAGCACCGGCAGGTTCAAAGGGTCGATGGGCACGATGAAGGAGGGTTTGAGATTGGCGCCGCTGACGGGCAGGCTGGACTGGACGACGTCCATCAGGCTGGAGACCTGGACCAGGACCTTCTCCATGTCGGTCCCGTAGGGGAACTCCAGGGCCACGATCGAGAACCCGTCCTGGGAACTGGAGCGGATGAACCGCAGGCCCTGGACATGGACCAGTTGCTCTTCGATGGGCTTGGAGATCGTGCTCTCCATCTCCAGGGCAGAGAGGCCGGGCATCATGGTGACCACGCCGACCATCGGGCTCTGGACGTAGGGGGCGAAGCGCCGCGGGATCACCTCGGACACCGAGACCCAGGCCAGCCACAGCAGCGCCACGTAAATCGAGATCACCGCGTAGGGATGCTCGATGGACGAGCGGTGGATGTTGTGGATCCAGGACGTGCCGGCTTTCATCGGACAAGAACCTGCCCCTTGAGCATGTCCATGCCGCACGAGAAGTTCAGGGTCTGACCGCTCTGGGGCGTGAACTCGAGGACGACCGGTTGGTTGAGCGGCAGGTCCCGGCGGAGGCCCAGGCTGGGGAAGACGACCTCCGTGCCGCAGTTCTGCTCGTCCACCCGGAGGAAGGTCAGCCGGGCGGGAGCCCCCCCTTTGAGCTCGAGGCGGGCGGGCGTGAAGCCCTGGGACGAGACCCGGATGGTGACGGACTGCACCCCCCCTCCGGCGGCCTCCGCCATGCCCTGGCGGCTGGAATCGACGACGGGATCCCCTTCCTTGAGGTCTTCGTAGCCCGAGGCCACCACCAGGTCGCCCTCCGCCAACCCGGAGGTGACCGCCGCGCGCAGGCCGTCCGAGGGGCCGGGCGTCACCTGGACCCGCCGGGCCTTGAGGTCCTGACCCTGGCCCCGGGCCACCCAGACCCAGGTTCGCGAGTCCTGGGGCACGGAGGACCCTTCCGCAGACGAGGCTCTGGTCAGCAGCGCGGTTGCGGGCACCCACAGGGCGCCCTCGACCCGGCGGGTGACGATCTCCATGTCCACGTAGGAACCGGGGAGGAAGCGGTGCTCCGGGTTGGGGATCAGGGCCTCGACCAGCCCCTGCCGGGAGGCCGGCTCGACGGCCGGGCGGACCGCGCTGAGGCGACCCTCCACGGTCCCCCCGCCGGGTTGGGAAACCCGCACCCCGTCACCGACCTGGATCTCCCGGAGGTCCCTCTCAGCCACGTTGGCTTGCAGGCGGATCGGGTCCACGCGGGCCACCCGCAGAAGGGTCTGGCCGGTTTGCACCAGGGTCCCCGGGCTGACCAGCCGATCGGTCACCACTCCGTCCAGACCGGCCTTCAGCTCCGCATAGCCGCGCTCGGCAGCCGCCAGGGCGGTCTGCGAGCGGGCCATCTCCTGGCCGGCCTCAGCCTCGGCCAGACGGCTGGCTCCGGTCTGATGGGCGGCCCGGGCCGCGTCGACAGAGGCCTGGCTGGCCACCCGTTCCGCCTCGGCCTGGCGCAGTCCGGCTCGGGCCTCGTCCAGGCGGGCCCGCGCCGTGCGCAGGCGGGCCTCCGCGCCAGCGGTCTCGGCCTGGTCGCGTTGGAGTTCCTCCTCGGAAAGCGCGCCCTCCCGGGCCAGCTCCCGCGAGCGGGCCAGGAACTCGGAACGATAGGCCTGCTGGGCCAGGGCGGCCTGCACCTCGGCCTCGGCGTCCCGGATCCGGGTGGTGGCGGCCTCGCGGGCGGCCCGGGCTGCCGCGCTCTGGGCCTCGGCGCGCTCCAGCTCGGCACGCTGCCGCAAGCGCTCGCCCGCGGCCACCGAGCGCGCGCTGTCGGCCATCCGCTCGGCAGCCCGACTGACGGCCAGGCGCGGGCCCAGCCTGCTGACGTCCAGGCGGGCCAGGGCCTGACCCCGGGTCACGCGGTCGCCCAGGTAGAAGGGCATCCACTCGACCACGCCGGTGGTGCGCGCGGTGACCACCTGCTCGTCGAAGGGCAGGGCCTGCCCGGTGTAGCGGAGGACCTCCTCCACCGGACCACGCTGAGTCGCGACCAGGACCACCGGCGTCACCCCCACGGGGGCAGGCATGTCCATCTCCATGACCTGGGCTTCCAGGGGGGTCATGGAGCCAGGACGGCGGAGGTGGCGAACAGCCAGGAAGGAGCCCAGCAGCATCACGCCGATCAGGAAGAGCCCGCCCAGAACCTGTCGGTTGAGGAGCCTTCCGGGTTCGAGGCGCTGACCTGTGGCCCGCATCCTCCAGCCGATCAGCAGGAGGAGGACCAGACCCACGGCGGCCGGCACGAGCCAGCCTGGGAGCCTGCCTGCGGAGACGTCCTCCCCGGTGGCTACCGAGAAGGTTGTCTCCGCCGTGCCGTGGGGGCCGGAAACGGTCACCTGGACCTCGTAGGCGCCCCCCATGGGGAACGCCGCCCGGGCCCTGTACACGCCCGGTTGGCCAGCGACCGGGCGAGCGGTCTCAGGACGCTCCCCCATCTGCATTCCGGGCATGTGGGTGAAGGTGGTCACCTGGACCCCTTCGAGCAGCTTGTCGTCCAGTCTCACGGTGATCACGAGTTCCGCGGTGCCGACCGGGATCACCGACGGGTCGGTGGCCAGCGTGAGGTCGTAGTGTCCCGCCGAGCCGGGGAGTGCCGCCCGGGCCACCCCCGCGAACAGCAGGAAGAAGATCAAGACCGCGCGGTTGAAGTTCATCAGAACCTCCCGGTGACATAGAGAAGTTCGGCTCGGGCCCGACCGGCCAGGGCCGTGGCCTCGGCCAGCGTGCTTCGGGCCCGCCGCTCGGCGGCCACGGCGTCCAGGATCTCCAGTTGGATGCTGCGCCCGGCCTGGTGGCGCAAGCGAGCGATCCTCAGCCCTTCGCTGGCGGCCACCACCTCGGCCTCGGCCAGTTCCATGGCCTGCCAGGCCGCCTGGGCCCGGGCCCGGGCAGCGACGACCTGGGCGGTGACCTCCAACTCCAGGCGCTCCAGCTCCAGCTCGCCGATCTCCTTCTGGGCCTGGGCCCGCTCCAATCGCGCGGCGCGCTCGCCGCCATCGAAGAGGGGCCAGGCGATCCCCAGGCCGACCTGGTAGCCGCCGTCCAGGGGGCCGCCCTGGAAGGCTCCCATCTGCATGCGTTCCGCCATGGCCATGGCATAGATCTGGGGCGAGAACTCGGCCACGGCCTGGGCCACGCGCCGGTCCCGCGCCTCCAGGGCGTAGCGGGCGGCCACCAGGTCGGGCCGGTCGGACAGGGCCGTGCGCAGGTCTTCCTCTTCGGTCGCCTGTGGGGGCGGCTCGGGTGACGCGCTCTCATACTCGAAGTCGGACTGGACCGAGACGCCCAGGGCCGTCTTCAGCTCCGCCTCGGCCACAGCCACTTCGCCCCCGGCCAGCTCGCGCCGCCCCTCGGCGGAGGCGACCTCGGCCTGGGCTCTCAAGAGCACCACCCGGGCGACCCGCCCCTGGTCGAACTGGTGGCGGGCCAGGCGCAGAAGTTCCTGTTGCGCCTGGATCTCCCACGAGGCCACATCCTCGAGCGCCCGGGCGTGTTGAAGGTCGTGCCAGGCGACGCGCACGGCCCGGGCGGCCTGGCGCAGTGCCAGGAAGGCCCTGGCCACCGCCGCCTTCTGGGAATACTCAGCGGCCTGCAGGCGGGCCGCCAGGAGCCCGCCGGTGAAGACGGGCACCATCAACGTGGCGTTCAGACCGACGGCCCCCGGAGGCAGGACCGTCAAAAAGCCCGGATCGGCGCCCGGCGGCGCGGACCAGACCATGGGTGCCGTCCCCCCGGCCCCGACCGCCCCCAACGAGAGCTTGGGCCGACCCATGGCCGCGGCCTCTGCGGTCTCGGCAGCCGCCACCCGGCCCTCGAGCTGTCCCAAGGCGATGGACAGGTTCTCGCGCAGGCCCAGATCCAGGGCTGCGGCGAGGGTGAGGCGGCCCTGGAAGCGCGGGCGGCCCGCGGCATCCAGGCCGACCTGGACCAGGGGTTGGGAGGCCTCCTCCTGAGGCAGCGACATGCCCGGAGGAGGCTTCGGCGTTTCCAGCGGCGCCGCCCGCAGCGGCGAGGCCACCAGAAGCACCAGGGCCAACCCGCTGAGGGCGGCGACGGTTCCGGAGCGCCTGGAGCGAGGCCTGCGGTGCATGGTGTCCTCCGATGGCTCAGGCCCCACCAGGTGGCGACGCCCATCGAGAACCCAGGCCTGCGATGGCGAGCACGACCCGGGTTGGTCTCGGACTCCTCCCGGTCCGAATTCAAGCCTCCCATGAGAAGAACCGCCTCAGGATGGATGGGTTCCGGATTCAGGGCCAGGTGGCGGAGAGCCAGGCACGCGCCTCAATGAGAGCGAGGAGACGGCCTCGTCCGACGCGAAGGCCGCGACCACCATCCCAGGACGGCAAAGGGGAAGAACCTTGCCCGACCCCACCTCAGCGCAGCTCAAAGGGTTCCCGCCGGAAGCCACCTCCGTCTTCGAGAGCCTCTTGAACCTGGAACTCCAGCCCGTCCCTGCCCTGGAGCGCCAGGTCGACCGCCACCTCGCCGATCTCCAGGAGGCCCACGGCCGCAACGAATTCCTCGACCTGGCCATGGCGTGGGAACTGGCCGGTGCGTCCCACCGGCTCCTCGCCCTCAGCCCCACCGCCACCGAGGCGGATCAGAGGCTCATCCAAGCAGCCGTGCTGCATTTCGTGCTGGCCAACGATGCCTCGCCCGACACCGGCTGGCTCTTGGGGCTGGAGGATGACGCCAAGGTCCTGCAGGCCGTGGCCCGGCACTTCGACGCCCGATGAGCACCACCAGGAAGAGCCGCGTCTACGCTCCCGGGGCCCGGGTGGTCATCCGGGACGAGGAATGGATCGTCCGCTCCACCCAGATGACCTCTGAAGGCGGCAATGCGGTCCGCGTGGTGGGGCTCTCCGAGCTGGTCCGGGGCAAGGAGGCGATCTTCCTCGACCAGATCGACACGGTGACCGTCCTGGCCCCCGAACAGACCGACCTCGTCCACGAGTCAAGCCCCCAATACCGGAGGAGCCGGCTCTACCTGGAGAGCCTCCTGCGGCAGTCGCCTCCCACCGACCCCAAGCTCTACCTGGGGCACCAGGCCGCGATGGACCAGGCTGCGTACCAGCTCGTCCCCGCGGCGAAGGCCCTGGCGCAGCCCCGCTCGCGAATCCTGATCGCCGACGCCGTGGGCCTGGGCAAGACCCTGGAGGTGGGCATCCTGCTCTCGGAGCTGATCCTGCGGGGGCGGGGCGATCGCATCCTGGTGGTGGCGCTGAAGTCGATCCTCGAGCAGTTCCAGGAGGAGCTCTGGGCCCGCTTCACCATCCCCCTGGTCCGGCTGGACTCCGTGGGCATCCAGCGCGTCCAGGCCCGGGTGCCGTCGAACATGAATCCCTTCTACAGCTTCGATCGGGTGATCATCTCGATCGACACCCTGAAGAAGGACGCGCGCTACCGGCGCTACCTCGAGCGCGCCCACTGGGACGTCATCGTGATCGACGAGTGCCAGCACGTGGCCGAACGCTCGAAGGGCAAGGGCACCCGACTCTCGCAGCGCGCGCGGCTGGCGCAGTTGCTGGGCCGGACGTGCGACTCCCTGATCCTCACCTCGGCAACCCCGCACGATGGTCGGCCCGAGAGTTTCGCCAGCCTGATGAACCTCCTCGAGCCCACGGCCGTCGCCGAGACCTCGGACTACACCCGGGAGGACGTCAAGGGCCTGTTCGTACGCCGCTTCAAGAAGGACGTGGCGGCCGAGAGCCGCGACTCGTTCCAGGAGAGGCGGATCCACCTCGAGCGCGTGCCGGCCGGCTGCGAGGAGGACCGGGTCTTCGACCGCCTGGCCACGGCCGCGTTCCGCACCGTCGACGGAGGCGGCATCCTGTTCAGGACCACCCTGATGAAGGCCTTCCTCTCCTCCCCCGTCGCCTGCGCCGCCACGCTGCGGGCCCGGATGGGCCACCGCGACGTGCAGGCCCACACCGAGGCCGCACAGCACGACCTGAAGGTGCTGGGCGAGCTTCTGGCACTGGTGGAGTTGGTCCGCCCCGAGCGGCTGACCAAACTGCAGACGCTGTTCGCGTGGCTGGAGCAACTGGGCTACGGCAAGTCCGCGAAGCCCGAAAAGGTCGTCCTCTTCTCAGAGCGGGTCGACACCGTGAAGTTCCTGGAGGAGCAACTCGCCAGGCGCTTCAAGGTCGAGATCGGGGTCTTCTACGGCACCCTGGAGGACGTGAAGCAGCACGCGTTGGTGAAGGACTTCGGCACCGAGGGCGGGCGCGTGCGGATCCTGCTGGCCACGGACGCCGCCTCGGAGGGAATCAACCTCCACTTCCACTGCCACCGGTTGGTGCACTTCGACGTGCCCTGGTCGCTGATCCGGATGGAGCAGCGCAACGGGCGCATCGACCGCTACGGGCAGCGGCACGTGCCCGACGTCCGCTACCTGCTGACCGTGCCCTCCAATGCAGAGGTGAAGGGCGACCTGCGGATCCTGGAGAGGCTGATCGAAAAGGAGCAGATGGCTCACAAGAACCTGGGCGACGTGGCCTGGCTGATGAACAAGCATGACACCGAGAAGGAAGAAGAGAGGGTGGCCCTCGGGATCAGCCGGCACGAGCGCCCGGAGGAGGTCGTGCCGGACCAGGCAGAATTCGATCCGCTGGCGGTCATCCTCGGCGAAATGGATCGCGACTGCGAGGTCGACCCGATTGCCGAGGCCGCCGAGACGGGGCAGATGTTCAGCCTCTACCCGGACGACCTGTCCTTCGCCCGCGAGGCCTTCCAGGAGTTGTCCGGCCTGGAGTCGGGCCGCGTGGAACCGCCGGACTGGCAATCCCACTTGAACGGGTTCATCCTGACGCTCCCGGAGGACCTGGCGCGCCGCTACCAGGCCATGCCGCCCGAACTCAAGCCCCAGCGGGGCGAGCTGAAGCTGACGGCCGACCGGGACCGCGTCCAGAAGGACCTGGCGAAGGCCCGAGAGGGTGAAGGGCGTTGGCCGGAGTGGCAGTACTTCTGGCGCCTGCACCCCGTGGCGGGGTGGCTCAACGACCGGGTGATGGCGAACTTCCATCGCCACGAGGCTCCCGTGCTGAGAGTCCGCCAGGGCCTCCCGCCCGGCACCTCGGCCTGGCTCTTCAACGGCGTCCTGTCCAACCTGCGAAGCCAGCCGGTCATCGTGGCGTGGTTTGCGATCGTGCGCCGCCCCGGCGCCGCCGACGAGGTGATGCCCCTGGAGGAGCTGGCGGCAACGCTGGGGCTGGGGAACGGCTTCGCCAACCACGGAGACCCCGGCGAGGAGGCGCGCGAGCGCCTCCGCAGCGGCCTTCCGGGAGCCGTGGAGCAGGCCCGGCGGCACATGCTCGGCCTGCGCAAGCAGCGCGCGGACGCCCTGCGCCCGGCCCTGCTGGAGAACGAGAAGCAGGTCGGCGAGTGGTTCCGCCGGATCCAGCAGAGGGTCGAAGAGCGGCGCGAGCGCTACCGCACCTCGGCAGGAGCCGTGCGGAGCGACCAGCAGAAGCGCCTGGACACAGAACTCGCCGAGGCCGAGAAACGCATGTCGGACCGTCTGCGCTGGGTCGAGCAGGGGCTCACCACCGTGGCCGAGCCCTACCTGAAGGTGGCGGCGGTGTTCACGGCGGAGGGGTGATGGGCCACTCCCGGCCGGGGCGCTTCTAATTCTTCCCGCCCCCCCTGTCACGTTCTGTCACCGCGACGTGCGATCATGGTGGTCGGAGGTCGACGAACATGGATCTTCTACCTGACCTTGCGGGACACATGACCACCAACTGGGATGTCGAGCGAGCGGCGGTCGCCCTGGCCGAGCGCCTCGAGGCCAACCCGAGCGACGAGGACTGCCGGGAGGCGATCTGGAGACTGCGCGTTCGGTGCGGCCGGTATGGGTACCGGCGACCCAAGCAACTACCGGAGGTGCGACCGTCGGCGGAGGTGGTTGCGGAACGACTGGGTTGCCTGCAGGCCCTGAAGGAGGCCGGCCTTTGCGTCCTCTACCGCGAGGACAAGGAGGCTCTCGACGCCGCCTGGGACGAGATGGCGACGAATAGATATCGACTAGACCTGCACGGACGCCGGGGCGGCGGGCAGGACGAGATGCCGTGGCCGTTCCGCTATCGGGTCCTGGAGCAGGAGGTGGAAGGCACCTGGAAGCCCATGCACCTCATCTTCGAGTCGAGAGAGCTGAGCGGAGTGAAGTCCACGGGGTTCCTGCAGTGCTTCCCAGTGGACGCCTGGGCTCTGGAAGACCTGGAGATCGAGGACTTCCCCGTGCGGGACGACCATAGGTACCGCATAAGCCCCATCCTGGAGGGCCCGGCCGACACCGACCCAAGCGCCTTCCTGACGGACCTGGTCGAACGGGGTGCCACGGCGACGCCCGATTGACCGGGGCTGCGACCAGGAGGCAGGAGGCGCAGCCTGCCTCGACCAACTCCAACCCTCGGGTATACTGAGATGATGAGCCGGGTCGCAGTCAAACCAAGCCTGCTGAAGTGGGCGCGCAACCGCGCCCGCCTTGAGGTGCGTGACCTCGCCGCAAAGTTTCCGAAGTACGGGGCCTGGGAACAGGGCGAGGCCCAGCCGACCTTCAAGCAGTTGGAGAGCTTTGCTCGGGCGACCGCCACGCCCTTCGGCTACCTGTTCCTGGATGAACCCCCAATAGAAGCGTTGCACATTCCGGACTTCCGCACCATCCGCAGCGAAGCGGTGGGTAGGCCCAGCCCAGAACTACTGGAGACCGTCCAACTGATGCAGCGGCGCCAGGACTGGATGCGCGATTTCCTCAAGGAGGAGGGGCAGCGGCCGCTGGCGTTCGTCGGATCATCCTCCCTGCGAAGCAATCCTGACGACGTCGCAGCCACGATGCGCGAGACGCTTGGCCTGCGCGACGGATGGGCCCAGAGAGTCACCACATGGGACGCCGCCCGGAGCTTCTTGCGCCAGGCCATCGAGGATGTCGGGGTTCTTGTGGTCATCAACGGGGTCGTGGGGAACAATACCCACCGCCCTCTCGATCCGCAAGAATTCCGGGGGTTCGTACTGTCCGACGATCTCGCCCCCCTGGTCTTCGTCAACGGCTCTGACGCCAAGGCCGCGCAAGTCTTCACGATGGCCCACGAACTCGCCCACGTCTGGATCGGACAGAGCGCCCTGTTCGACCTGCCGCACCTGTTGCCAGGCAGCGCTGAGGTCGAGAGGTTCTGCAACAAGGTCGCCGCGGAGTTCCTGGTGCCGAAGGCCGAACTGCGCGAGGCCTGGGGGGACGGCCGGGACACGGCAGATCCGTTCTCCGCGTTGGCCCGCCAGTTCAAAGTCAGTTCCGTCGTCATCGCGCTTCGGGCTCTGGAAATGGGGTTGATCGACAGAACCCACTTCATCGAGTTCTACGACGCTCATATGGCGGAGTTCGAAGGCCGACGCGTCACGCAGAAGACGGCGGGTGGTAACTTCTGGAAGACCCAGGCGTTCCGCGTGGGGGACCGCTTCGCTCGGGCGGTCATCGGTGCCACGAAAGAGGGCCGTGTCCTGTACCGAGACGCCTACGCCTTGCTGGATCTGCGAGGGAAGACCTTCGACGCTTATGCAAAGAGGCTGAAGTTGTGAGAAATCAGGCCGGGGCCCTCTTTCTGCTGGACGCCAATGTCTACATCGAGGCCCGAAATCGTTACTATCCCTTCGACATCTGCCCTGGGTTCTGGGAGGCCCTGGCCCTGAACAGGTTGCGCAGCATCGACAGGGTCAAGGACGAGCTGGAAGACGACGAGCTCAATGAGTGGGCCAGGAACAAGATGCCCGCGGAGTGTTTCGCCAAGACAGGCGATCCGGACGTCATCGCGGCGTTCAGCCAGGTCATGCAGTGGGTCCAGTTGCAGCACTACACTGACGGCGCCAAGGCCGCGTTCGCCAGCGTGGCCGACGGCTGGCTCATCGCCTACGCCATGGTCCACGGGCGAGTCCTGGTGACCCACGAGCAACCGGCCCCAAACAGCAAGACGAAGATCAAGATTCCCGACATCTGCCGCAAGTTCGGCGTCCAGTATGTCGACACGTTCGAGATGCTCCGCGCACTCCCAGTCCGCTTCGTCCTGGAGGACCAACAGGCTTCCTGACATCCCACCCGCCCGAAAGGACTCCCCTGGCCATCGGGGAAGGCTCCTGCGCACTGCGGCCATATGCCCGCACAGCAACGGGGAAGGCGCAGAATGGCCCTCGACCTCACGGGTATCAACAACGTCGGCGAGTTCTACTCCCACCACTACCTGGACGCGGTGCTGGAGGGGGACCTGAAGGCGGTTTTCAACCGCTGGAAGGAGCGCGAGCAGGACCACGGCGTGAAGGCCCCCGAGAAGCGCCTGGCGGCCCTGGCGGAGGACTACTTCAAGGCCTCCCACGCCTCCGAGAACCTGCGCGGCCGCGACGAGGACGTGCGGGTCGAGCGCTGGCACCTGGCCCGCGGATTCCACCTGGCGCTCCTGGAGGCCCTGGGCTATCCCCTCCAGCCCGGCGCCGAGCCGCTGGAGGAGGAGGGCTTGGCCGTGCCGGTGCTGACCTCGCTCCGCCGCGACGGGCGCCCCTACCTGTGGGCGGTGGAGGCCCCCTTCCCGGGCGAGGAGGACGAGACCGTCCTGGAGACCTCTCCCTTGCCGGAGCAGATGCCCGCCTCAGCCGTTGGCGCGCGGGTGCCCGAAGAGACCTGGCAAGAGCTTCTGGACGGGGCCATCCTGCGCCAGGAGGCGGCGCCCCGCTGGGTGCTGCTGCTGGGCGGCAAGGATGTCTTCCTGATCGACCGCACCAAGTGGGGCCAGGGCAAGTCTCTCCACTTCGAGATCGCCGAGCTGCTGGGCCGCAAGGACCGCGAGGCCCTGCGCGCGATGGCGGGCCTGCTGCACCGGGACGTGCTGTGCCCGGAGGACGGCACCTGCCTGCACGACCAGCTCGAGGAGAACTCGCACAAGCACGCCTTCGGCGTCTCCACCGACCTCAAGGTGGGCGCCCGCCGCGCCATCGAGCTTCTGGCCAACGAGGCCGTCTGGTACCTGCGCAACGTCAGCCGGGACGCGGTGTTCACCTCGGACGAGCTGGCCGACACCCTGGCCCGCGAGCTGACCGAGGACGCCCTGCGCTACCTGTACCGGCTACTCTTCCTGTTCTTCGTCGAGTCCCGGGCCGGCGAGCTGGAGTTGGTCCCCATGAAGTCCGACTCCTACCGGATGGGCTACAGCCTCGAGAAGCTCCGCGACCTGGAGCAGGTGCCGCTGACCTCCGAGCAGGCGCGCAACGGCTACTTCCTCGACCAGAGCCTGCGCACGCTCTTCCGCCTGGTGAACGAGGGCTTCCCCACCACCTCCCGGCGGGTGGCCAGGCTCCGAGCGCAGCGCAGCGGCGAGCGCCCCCGCGCGAAGGGGGCAGAGGACGTCGACCAGATGCTGCTGGACCTGGGGCTGGAGTTCGGCCCCCAGGGCAAGCAGTTGAAGCTGGACCTCGAGGCCGCGAGTGTCGGGACCGGAAGCGGAGCCCTGGCCGCGAGGGCCGCCTCGAGCGGAACCCAGGCGGTGCTGGGCCTGCAGTGGGGAGGCGACGAGGAGCGGGACGAGGACCTGGTGACGGTTGACTTCACCATCCAGGGCCTGCGCAGCCCCCTCTTCGACGACGCCCGCCTGAACCGGATGGGCAAGGTCAAGTTCCGCAACTTCGTGCTGCAGGAGGTCCTGGAGCTCCTGTCCCTGTCCCGCCCGGGCAAGTCGAAGACCCGCGGCCGCATCTCGTACGCGACCCTCGGCATCAACCAGCTCGGCGCCGTCTACGAGGGCCTCCTCAGCTACACCGGCTTCTTCGCGCGGACCGACGTCTTCGAGGTGCGCTCCGAGAAGGCCGTGGCGGATGACGAGGCCCGCACCTACTTCGTGCCCGTGGAGCGCGCGGACGAGTTCCGGGAGGGGGAGTTCGTGCGCTCTTCAGGGGGCGACGGCAGGGCGTCGCCGGGGTCCGCGATCGGCGACAGCCGATCACCCCAAAGTATTGCCAAGCGGACCCGGCACGCGAAGGGCGCCTTCCTCTTCCGGCTGGCGGGACGCGACCGCGAGAAGTCCGCCAGCTACTACACGCCCGAGGTCCTGACCCGCTGCCTGACCAAATACACCCTGAAGGAGCGGCTGCAGGACGTCACCGCCGACGAGATCCTGACCCTGACCATCTGCGAGCCCGCCATGGGCTCGGGAGCGTTCCTGAACGAGGCCCTGAACCAACTGGCCGACGCGTACCTTTCGCGCAAGCAGAGAGAACTGGGCGTGACCATCCCCTCGGACCAGTACCAGGCCGAGAAGCAGAAGGTCAAGTATCACCTGGCCGTCCACAACTGCTACGGCGTGGACCGCAACCCGCCGGCCACCGAGCTGGGCAAGCTCTCGCTGTGGCTGAACATCCTGCAGACCACGCGCGAGGCCGCGACCCCCTTCTTCGGCGCCCGCATCCGGGTGGGCAACAGCCTGATCGGCGCCCGGCGCCAGGTCTTCAAGCCTGAGTCGCTGACGACCAAGACGAAGGGCAAGCGCTGGCTGGACCTGGTGCCGGAGAAGGTGCCCTTCGGGACCGCGCTCTCGGAGGACGGCATCTGGCACTTCCTGGTCCCCGACCAGGGGATGGTGCCCTTCGACAAGGACAAGGTCGTCGCCGAGCTGGAGCCCGAGAACGTCGCCCGCATCAAGGCCTGGCGCAAGGACATCCTTCGCCCCTACGCGCCCTTCGACGTGGAGTCGCTGAAGCGCATCTCCAGACGGGTGGAGGAGCTCTGGACCGAGCACGCCGCCGAGCGCCAGCGCGTGCTCCAGATCCTCCGCCAGCCCTGCTGGCTCTTCGGCCAGCCCTCTCCCACCGACACCCGCCCCCGTTCAGTGGAGGAGAGCGAGGAAGCCCTGCGGGCCCTGGAACAGCCCAACTCCGCCTACGGCCGCCTGAAGGCCGCCATGGACTACTGGTGCGCCCTGTGGTTCTGGCCGATCCAGAAGGCGGAGCTGCTGCCGAGCCGGGACGAGTGGCTCTTCGAAGTCGAGAGCCTGCTGGACCCAGGCTTCGACCTGGCCAGCGCCTTCCGCGACGTCGATCGCCTCGCCGTGGTCCACGACACCGCCGACCGCCACCGCTTCTTCGCCTGGGAGTTGGAGTTCGCCGAGGCCTTTGCGGGGGCGGGCGGGTTCGACGTGATCCTCGGGAACCCGCCATGGATCAACGTCGAGTGGGAAGAGTCCGGCGTCTTAGGCGACTTTGAACCCATCCTCGGAGTGCGTGCCATGTCGGCTGGTCAGGTCGCCGACGCGCGATCCGGCGCCCTCGCGCAGTTCCCGGCCAGAGTAGCCTACCTGGAAGAGTTCCAGGAGATGGTGGGCAGTCCGGCCTACTTGAACACCCGACAGGCCTACCCTGGCCTCCAAGGGATGCGGACGAACCTCTACAAGAGCTTCCTGGAACGGTCACTCGATCTAGCAGGGAACGTAGGTTGCGTTGGACTGGTGCATCCAGACGGCGTATACGATGACCCGAAGGGCGGGCGCTTCCGCGAGGTCTTGTATGCTAGATTGCGGGCCCACTTCGGATTTACGAATGAGATGTCCCTCTTTGACGGGGTACATCACTATGCGAAATTCGCCCTAAACGTCTTTGGGCCACGAGTTGGCGGCGTTTGTTTCACCCATATGTCGGGGCTATTTCATCCTCTGACAGCCGATCTGAGCCTGAACCATGACGGCGTAGGTCCCGTTCCAGGCATCAAGACCCCAGAGGGCGCCTGGGACCTGCGGGGCCATCGCTCCAGAGTTGTGGAAGTGGACGAGGAGGCCCTGGCCCTCTTCTCCTCGCTGTTCGACACCGCCGGCACACGCGCCGCGGAGGCGCGGCTCCCCGTCGTGCATAGCCGCGAAATCCTCCAAGTGCTGCGTCGCTTTAGGTGCGCGTCTCTTCGCCTCGCCGATATCGCCGACCAGTGGAACGCGACCACCCTATGGAACGAGACCCTAAGTCAACAGGATCGAACGATCCGCCGCGAGACTCGCCGCCCCTCAGACCTCAGCGAATTGGTGGTGAGTGGCCCACATTTTCAAGTTGCTACCCCCTTTGCCAAGTCCCCGAATGACGACTGCAGTCACAGATTGGACTACACGGTCCTCGACCTCGAAGCGCTGTCGGACAATTTTCTTCCCCGAACCAACTACACTCCGGATTGCAGCCCGGCCGAATACCTACAGCGAGTTCCGCGATGGAAGGGCCAACCGCTGACCGCAAGATTCCGCCACGTCCATCGCGAGATGATCGCATCAGGAAACGAGCGCACGCTGATCCCTGCGATCATCCCCCCCGGTCCAGCCCATATCCATACAGTATTCAGCCTAGCTTTCGCAGACGTTGGCCTGCTGACCCTCGTGTCAGGCTTGGCCTGCTCGATTCCCGTGGACTTCTTCATCAAGAATACTGGCGCAGGTCACGCCAACCTTACGCTTACAGGGCAACTTCCGGCCTGGGCCCCGCCCAGCCTCGCCCCCCAAATCCGGGCCCGAACCCTCCGCCTGAACTGCCTGACCACCCACTATGCCCCCCTCTGGGAGGAACTCTTCACCCCCGCCTGGCTCCAGGACGGCTTCACGAAGCAGGATCCCCGCTTGCCGTCCTGGTCCGACCTGACCCCCACCTGGCAGCGCCACTGCGCGCTGCGCACCCCCTACGAACGCCGCCAGGCCCTCGTCGAACTGGACGCCCTGGCCGCCCTCTCCCTGGACATGACCCTGGACGAACTCCTGACCATCTACCGCGTCCAGTTCCCCGTCCTCCAACAATACGAGCGCGAGACCTTCTACGACCAACGCGGCCACATCGTCTTCACCGTGAACCGCGGCCTCCCCGGCGTTGGATTGGACAGAGAGCAATGGGAGCAAGTCAAGAACATTGAGGAGAAGGAATCTCTCCCAAATTTCGCCCGCTCATTCGATCCTCCATTCGAACGGTGTGAACGAGAAGGAGACCTTATTGAAGCGTACAGCCGTTTCGCAGGAGCAAGCGTTGGTCTATCTCGAGAAGCGAGGCAGAAGTGAGTGAGCACCCGTACATAGATGAACTGGTAAGGGACGGACTCGAGAAGTTTCACGCCCAAACTGTCGTCGTGATCATTTGGTTTCCAAAGGATAGACAGGACAGACCCAACGGTTCTGGGGTATTACTGCACGTTGGGCCGCAGCTCTTGGTCGCAACAGCTGGGCACGTATTGAAGAGTGCCGAGGCGAACGGCGGGCCACACATTGTCAGGGGTCAACTGGGGGATCTTGCATCCAAGCCTGACGAACTGATCACCAGTTTCCGGTACAATGCCGATCCGGACGTTGGATACATCCGAATTGCAGCACCTGTCAGTGCTCATAAGTGGGCCGTGCCATTGGGCAGAGTGCAACTGACCCAAGCTTCGCACCACCAGGAATACTTGGTTCAGGGCTGCCCCGGCGTCAAGACGACCGCCGCCCACGGACCTATGTCCCCAAGCCTCGGAGGCAATGAGAATGTTGAATTGGAAAGCAGAACGTATCACATTCAGAGCGTCCAAACACAACTGCTTGAGGCAAAGGCAGACGAGTTTGTTCTAGACTACCCAACGTTGGCGCTTCAAGGAGGGCGCGAGAACGACATTGTGTTCCTGCCTGATCCCGAGGGATGTAGCGGTGGACCCATCTGGGGATTTCCAGACCCTAAGACCTGGTGGGAGACAGGAGAAATGAACAGACTGTTGGAGTTTTCCCGCATTCGCCTCTGCGGAGTTCAGGAATCGTGGTCAGACGCAAGCCGACGCATCTATGGCATTCCTATGGCCTCGTTGATTAAGTATATTCACGAGGAGGAGATTGACTTGAGGCGCTCCATAGAAGAAGAAATTCCTGACTTCCATATTTAGATCATTCAAGCTCGCGCCTGAGCAGCAGAGCGCCATTACAATCGGAGGACGCCACAAAGTGGGGAAACTGAGGATCGTTTCGACAACGCCAGGCTCAAGACAGGCGCAAGCCAATGCCCGCGGCAAGTTGTTCGAGCAACTCATCGCACAGGTCTTGAAGCAATTTGGCTATCAAGTCGATAGAGTCACAAATGTGAACTATGGCGGCATGGAAATCGACATCGAAGGCAGCCATACAGTTACGCGAACGCCACTTTTCGCCGAGTGCAAGTGTTACGACACTGAGGTTGGGAGTCCTCCGGTTCAATCATTCTTCGGAAAGTACATGACTCGGTGGCTCAAAGACAAGAGAAGCCAAGGGATTATGCTTGCGATTCCCGGAATTAACAGTCACGCTCGCGCATTCTACAATGACAATGCAGAAAGCTCCGAGATCACCTTTCGGGTTGTCGAAGAGGATGAAATCATCGAACTCGTGAGAGGGCGCAACTTACTTTCGCCACTCGAACAAGCCAAGGAGACGGCAACGAAGAACGGGGGCTCAGCCCGCGAATGGAACCTCATTTTCTCAGAGAACGGCCTTTACTGGCTACTGTTTGTGATCCCGACGGGCTCAGGCATCGCTTCTCAAATAGCCTTCGTGTCACAGCGTGGAGATCTGATTGTTGACGACGCGACAATAGAACCAATACTTGAGGCGATGCCTGAACTTCGGGACTTTGAGGTAGTGAAGGATGCCCCACAGGTAATACTTACGAGGAAGGCAACTGAAGTTGAGGAGATTGTAGAAGTGCGCGGCAGCACATCCTGCTTTGAGTATCAATTTCCCGCCTCTCCAGAGCACTTTGTGGGCCGAACTGAGGCAATATCGCAAGCAATAGCTTTCGTAGATGAGGTTCGAGCAGGACTAACCTCTAGCCGAGGCATCGTCTTCCTGGCGAACTCTGGATGGGGAAAGAGTTCGGCTGTACTCGCCACTGTTGCTAGGTTATCTGCATTAGGCCACTATGCGATCGCAATCGACTCCCGCACTTGCTCCTCGTCGCAGTTCATGATGCAGGTCGTACGACATTGCTTACGACGGTTCTCTGGAAGCAATCCAGCCATCAGCGGCTTCGATGACGCCGTAGAACGAGTGATTCAGTTTGGCCAAGAGGCCGCTTCGCAAGCCAAAGTGGTCTGCATATTTCTCGACCAGTTCGAGAACGTGTTCTTTCAAGTAGACACACTGCGCCGCCTGCATGAATTGTTCTTGCGCATATGTGACGCCAGAACACCAGTCATTCTTGGCTTTTCCTGGAAGACAGACTTGGTTGGGATGACTTCAGACTTCCCGTATCAGCTCCGAGACACGATTCAGAGCGCTAGCCGACGCATTCACCTGGACCGATTTTCGGAGGTCGAGACCAACCGCCTTCTAGGACTGCTGAGCAAAGAACTTCGCTCAAGGATCCGAGCGGACCTGAGGTTCTTCCTTTCTGAGTTCTCTCAAGGGTATCCATGGCTTCTGAAGAAGTTGTGTGCGCACGTAAAGACGCTACGCGAGTCCGGCGTCCAACAGTCCGAGATAGCAAACACGCTTCTTAACGTCGAGCAACTCTTTCTTCAAGACCTTAACGGGTTGTCTCCCGACGAAGAAGACATACTTCGACGCGTTGCGCGGTCGGCACCGATTTCCGTCGCAGACATGGCGGAGAACTTCGACTGGAATATGGTTCAAAGCCTACTAAACATTAGACTTCTGGTTAGAGTGGGCAACAAGATCGACATTTACTGGGACATCTTCCGAGATTATTTGAACTCGAATTACCTGCCGCCGCAGGAAAACTACATTTTGCGCATGGACATTGGACCCGTCCTTCGAATGATCGAAGCCCTGCAGTCCACCGGTGGCACCGCCAAGATGTCGCAACTTCGAACGGCACTCGGAGTAAATGAACGGTCTCTTGTAAATGTCATTCGCGACGCAAGAATCGTTGGCTTGATCAAAGTGAAGGAAGACTGCCTGGTCTTTCAATTGCAAAGTCGCGAAGGAACTCTAAACGAAATGGTCGCACGACACCTTCACGACAGGCTTAGACGAAATCGCGTTGTTCAGAGTGTTAGCGAACATGCTGCTGGAACCCAGTTGGCAACAATTGAAAGTATCGCAGAACTAATGAAGGACCTATGTCCCTATATCTCAGCATCTTCTGCGACGTGGGTAATCTATGCAAGGTCTATGACGAAGTGGATGCAATTCTCCGGACTAGTCAAAGTGGACGGTTCCGGGCATGTATTCCACCCGGACAAAGCGCCGAATACTGTGACGACATTCTCCGTCGGTCGAAAGGGACCAAGAGTATTCCCGATCCAGTGGGGTCCGGCCGAGGCGGTCCTCCTTCGTTTAGTAGCAGCCGGAGCGAGAAAGGAGAGGCCCGACTTTTCCGGTATGTCACCGAGCACCGTTAAGAAGGCTCTAACAGTACTTCAAGACATCGGGTTCATACATCATGATCCCGGTTTCGTCAGATTCGCCCCCGAAGCACTGGCGTATGCGAACAAACCTGACGACAGACTGAGACTGCTCCGTGATGCAGCAAGGCAGGTGGACAGCTTCAATACATTCTTGACTATCCTCGAAGAATCCGACGACCGTCGATTGCCTAACCAACTACTTGGCGAGAGATTGGCTACTCAGTTGGGCACGAACTGGAGCGCTGGAACCTGCGACGTAAACGCAAAGATTCTGTTGGATTGGGCTAGACACGCGGAACTGGTTCCGCCCCAGTACGATAGGCGGCTTCGATGATGCGCGCTTTCCTTCCCAATGCGACCAGCTTATCTTATAAGAAATCGGGCGTGAAACGGAGTCGTGCGAGTCCGAAGGTAGCCGGAGTTTCATTCTTTCGGCAGGCAGTTGTGTACTGTCTGACCGAGTATTGGCTTGGAGCCGATCGAGGATCGGCCATTTGATCCCCTCCGTCCTCGCCACCCAGCTCCAGTCCACCCTGCTGGACTACCTGCAGACCACCTTCAACCTGTCGGACCAGAAGCTGGAGTCGCGGCTCTGCAACTTCTTGCAGGGGCCTGAGGGCCCGTTGAAGGGCTCGTTCATCGATGTGCGCCTGCCATTCCGAGGGGCCTCGGCGGACGAGGAGGTCCCGACCCACCAACCACCCGAGACTGGACCACCTGCCGCTCCAGCGAGAGGGTCAGGCGCTCTGGTCTCACAACCAGCCGGACATGTTCCAACCGCGAGGAGGACGTGTTCCAGGCATGCGAACACCTTCGTGCGCCCTACGTTGTGAACTGGAACTTCCACTTGCCCGAAACGCACCGAGCCTCGACCCCAAGATAACCAGGAGCCTAGACACGTGTTGCGCACCCTGACCCTCACGAACTTCAAGAACTTCGAGTCGGCCACGCTCTCGCTGGGGCCGCTCACCCTGCTGGTGGGTGCCAACGCCTCGGGGAAGAGCAACCTGCGGGATGCCTTCCGCTTCCTGCACGGCATCTCACGGGGTTACACCCTCGCCGAGATCATCGGCGAGAAGTGGGGCGAGGGAGGGATCCTGCATTGGGAGGGCATCCGGGGCGGGCTCAAAGAGACGGCCTTCCACGGGACCGACTCGTTCCAGATCGAAGCCACGATCAACCTTCCCGGCAAGGGGCGGACGCGAAGCGCCACCTATGCTATTGAACTGCTGCTTTCCGACGGCCGGCCTCCCGCCATCGGAGCCGAGTGGCTGTTGCTGGACGAGTCGAAGGGTTACGTCTTCGACACCCACCCCGACGGCGAGCCTCTTGGCCCCTCGGATCCGCACCACATAACGGTCCGTCTTGCGCAGCCCGCCAGGGGGCCGGATCCCAGGCGTCAGTTTCTAAGTGACCGCCCGGTTCTCACCCAGTTGGCCAACGATTCCAGGTATTCCAAGAAGGTCACAGAGCCTGCTCAGGCGGTGATCCAGGTCTTCGCGGGCATGCGCTTCCTGGACCGTGAGTTTCCGGCAAGCGTGCTTGGCTCGGCCCGCGGCCTCCTGGTAGCCTCGTGAGGGGCAAAGGAGGCCCCTCGCATGCTGGTTTGGGAAGACGGTCGGTTCCCCCAGGACGTTCAGGATCTTGCGCGTCGCGTGGACCGTTGGCGGCGCAAGCGGGTGGGACGGGCACGGATGCCGGAGAACCTCTGGACTGAGGCGCTTGAAGTGGCCTCAGAGTGGGGGCCCCACCAGGCCGCGCAGGTTCTGGGACTCTGCTATTCGACCGTGAAGCGGAGGCTGGAGGCCCAGGGCCCGCTCCCCGCTGATAGCCCCGAAGCATCTGCCGTCCCCGCCTTCATCGAACTCCTGAATCCTATGAAGGGAGGCCAGGTGGCTGGGTGCATCCTGGAGGTCCAGACCCCCAGCGGGAATCACCTGCGGTTGGAGATTAAGGAAGTCTCCGCCCCCGATCTGCTGACGGTCCTTCGGGGGCTGGTGGCCTGAGGTGCTGCAGATAACTCCCCAGATGCGAGTCCTGGTCGCCGTGGAGTCCATTGACGGCCGAAAGGGGATCGACTCGTTGGCCGCCTTCTGTCGGCAGAAGCTGGGGGCGGACCCGTTCTCCGGCTGCGTGTTCGTCTTCCGCAACCGGAGCGGGACGACCATCAAAGTCCTGGTCTATGATGGCCAGGGATTCTGGCTGGCTCAGAAACGCCTCTCACAGGGACGGTTTCGCACTTGGCCATCGGGGGAGGGCGGAGCGGAACCATTGCTGGCGCATCAACTCCAGGTCCTGTTCGCGGCCGGAGACCCGTCCGTGGCTGGGGCGCCAGTCTGGAGGAGGGTCGGGGGCGCCTGACCTGGCGGCGCTGGAATCTCCGGGTTATCCCGAGCATGGACTCCACTTTTGCCCTTTCGGGTCTGGAGCGAGGTGGCCTCGGGTCGGCCGCCAAGCCCGTCAGGCCGAGCGGGCAAGCTGGTCGCAGATGTGCTCCAGTAGCGGGCGTGGAATTTCTACGGATCGGGCGTTTGGAGTGGACTTGAGAAAAATCCTCCC
>Ga0334887_1000722_pt1 | contig 49794 bp, 38 predicted proteins | sample GraSluR1_MG_10_FD_207217 | JGI IMG/M metagenome (GOLD analysis project Ga0334887, IMG submission 207217) | Sludge microbial communities from methane-producing bioreactor in Wageningen University, Netherlands - Granular Sludge_18_07-R1 | ecosystem: Engineered > Bioreactor > Anaerobic >...
GGAACACATGAACTGGATCAAAGAAGAGATCGCCGAATGCACCAACCCCAACAAATTCCAGGGCACCCTGGGAGAAACCCTTCAGGGAGCGGACGTCTTTATGGGAGTCTCCGGCCCCGGCCTGGTCACCAAAGAGATGGTGCAAGGTATGGCTAAAGACTCCATCCTCTTCGCCATGGCGAACCCCACCCCGGAAATCTACCCCGACGAAGCCAAAGAAGCGGGAGCCGCGGTCATCGCCACCGGCCGCAGCGACTTCCCCAACCAGATCAACAACTGCCTCGGCTTTCCCGGCATCTTCCGGGGGGCCCTCGACGTGCGGGCCAGTGTGGTGAACGAAGAGATGAAACTCGCCGCCACCAAAGCCCTGGCGGAACTGGTGGCAGAAAAGGACCTCTCCCCGGAGTGCATCATCCCGGAAGCTCTCGATCCCCGGGTGGTCCCCGCAGTAGCTGCCGCTGTGGCGGAGGCTGCCCGGAAGAGCGGCGTGGCGAGGGTCTAATCGGTGTGTAGGGCGAAAGCCCAAATTCTATAAGGAGGCTGGTGCGGTTATGAAACGAGTGGCATTGTTCTGTATGGTGACGTTGTTGGCGGTAGTTCTGGGAGTATCCTGCGCTTCGGCGGCGAAGGTGCTCAAGCTGGGGCACATTGCGGATCCCTCAAATCCCTATGCCATGGGGGCCCAGAAGTTTGCGGATCTGGTTGCGGAGAAGAGCGGCGGGGAGATAGAGGTTCAGGTTTTCCCCAGCAGTCAGCTCGGAAGCCAGAGAGATCTTGTGGAGGGGCTTACCTTTGGCACGGTGGATGTTGTCCTTACGGGAACCGCTGTGCTGGGAAACTTTCTTCCTGAGATAGCCGTGTTCGATCTCCCCTTCATCTTCCGGGATCGGCAGCATGCCTTTAACGCTCTTGATACTATCGGCATGGAGATGAGCCCTAAGCTGGAGCCCCAGGGGATGAAGATCCTCTGCTACATGGAGAACGGGGTTCGTAACATGACGAACAGCGTGCGGCCTATCAAAGGCCCCGGAGATATGAAGGGTCTTAAGATCCGGGTAATGGAACAGCCCGTCTACATCGAAATGATGAAAGCTCTCGGCGCAAGCCCTACCCCCATGGCCTTCAGCGAACTCTTTACCTCCCTTCAGAAGGGTGTTATCGACGGTCAGGAAAATCCTGCGGCTCATATCTACACCAAGCGTTTCTTCGAGGTGCAGAAATATATCTCTAAAACAGAGCATGCCTACGCGGCGGAGCCCGTGCTTATCAGCCTGATCGCTTGGAAAAGCCTTACGCCGGAGCAGCAGCAGATCGTTCAGGAGGCCGCCGACGAGGCTCGTGACTGGCAGCGGCAGCTTGCCATAGGTGAGGAGTCCGGATTCTGGGAGAAGATCGCTGAAAGCGGCAAGTGTGAGATTCTTGAAGCGGATGAAGTTGATCGCGAGGGGTTCAAAAAAGCAACCGCCAAGGTGTGGGAGATGATGGAAGACCGGATGGGGAAGGATACCATCGAAAGAGTGGTCAACACCCAGTAAGCCTCTCCGTATCTGTTCTACCGAAACATGTACCATACGAAAAAATCCCCTTTCTCCACCACGTACCACACACCACAACCTCTGCGGGGGCTTCAAGCCCCCGCAGCACTCTATGAGGAGGTGGCCCCATGGGGCACATGCTGAACTTCATTGACGGCCTTTTGCGAAAGGTGGTTGTTTTCGCCATAGGACTTATGCTCTCCATCATCTTTCTGCAGGTGGTTATGCGCTACGCTTTTCACTTTACCTTCTCCTTCTCCGAGGAGCTTGCCCGGTATCTTTTCGTCTGGACCGTCTTTCTCTGCATTCCCGTGGTAGCTAAAGCTGGAGGGCATATGGCGGTGGGAGCCATCACCGAACGGGTTCAGGGGGGGTGGCTCAAAGTATGCCGTGTTGCCGGAGGGCTTCTGACGTTGCTTTTCTCGGGTATTTTTCTCTGGCAGGGAATTCGCATGGTGCGTCTTACCCAGTTTCAGACATCTCCGGCGCTGGGACTCAAAATGTCCTACGTCTATCTTGCCATTCCTATCGGGGCGGCGGTGCTGCTGCTCATAACGCTGCTGCAGCTTGCGGCGGTGCTGCGAGGCGAAGGTAATGCAGCCTCTTCCGAAGGGGGGCATGCCTGATGGTTACCTGGGTAATCTTAAGTGTCTTTATTGGGGTGCTTCTCGTGGGGGCTCCTATCGGGGTGGGGCTTGTGCTCTCCTCCGGGGCGGTGCTCTACTTTATGCTGAACATCCCCCTTGTGGTGGTGGCGCAGCGGATGTTCACCTCGGTGGATTCCTTCTCCTACATGGCGGTCCCCTTCTTCATGCTCGCCGGGGCCTTCATGTCTGCCGGAGGGGTAACCAAGCGTATCGTGAACTTTGCAAGCTGCCTTGTGGGGTCCATGGCGGGAGGGCTCGCCCAGGTGGTGGCGGTATCGGGGATGTTCTTCGCCGCCCTTTCTGGTTCCTCCGCAGCTACTACCGCCGCCATCGGATCTGCCATGATCGACGAGATGGAAGAGCGGGGATATGGCAAGGCTTTCGCCGCCGCCGTAGTGGCCGCAGCGGGTACCGTGGGTATCGTCATCCCCCCCAGCATCACCATGGTGGTCTACGGGGTGGTGGCGGAGTGCTCCATCGGGGATCTCTTCTTGGCGGGGTTCATTCCGGGGATCATCATGGGGCTCTCCATGTGCGTGGTGAACTACTTCATCGCCAAAAAGCGGGGGTACCGGGGTAAAGAGGCCACCGTTCCCGGAGAGACCTGGCGTACCTTCAAGGAATGTTTCTGGGCCCTTCTCATGCCCGCCATCATCATCGGAGGGATTTACGGGGGGATCTTTACCCCCACGGAATCCGCCGCAGTGGCAGCGGTGTATGGGGCTTTTATCGGCATGTTCGTCTACAAGGAGCTGCGGTGGAAGGATATTCCCACGGTACTTCTCAAGGCCGCCATGAGCACCACCATGATCATGTTTGTGGTGGGTGGGGCCAACGTCTTCGGGTGGATCCTCACCAATGCACAGGTACCCCACAAGCTGGGGGCGCTCTTTGCAAGCATTACCTCCAGCCCGGTGGTCTTCCTCATCCTGGTGAATCTCATGCTTCTTTTCCTGGGAACCCTCATCAACGCTTCCGCGGCGGTGGTTATCGTTACCCCCATTCTGCTCCCCGTGGCGCTGAGCATGGGGATTGATCCCATCTTCTTCGGGGCCATCATGGTGGTGAACCTCGCCATCGGCTGCATCACCCCTCCGGTGGGGTTGGATCTCTTTGTGGTCTCCAGCATTACGGGGATCTCCATCGACAGGGTGATTCAGGAGGTTATGCCCTACCTTCTGGTACTGCTGGGGGTGCTCCTCTTCCTCACCTACTTCCCCGCAGTGACACTGCTGCTCCCCAACCTTCTGGGGGGTTAAAAGGAGACGGGGGACATCTTTCTATAAGAATTCAGATCCAGACGCCGAGGGGAAGCCCTGTTTAGCTTCCCCTCGGCGATTTTTCAGGCCTGCTGTCAGGCGTACTGTTTGACGAACTCCATAATCTTCTCCCGCAGGGCCTCCCGAACCACTCGGGTGCGGGCGAGGCGGTCCTCATCGCTCCCCAAAAAACTTCCGGGGTCGTCCAGAGGCCAGTAATGCTGGTTATCCGCCTCGGGGAAGACCGGACAGGACGCCGCCTTGCCTTCGTCGCAGACGGTGATGACGTGCTCAAAGCTGTCCTCCTCCTGGAGAACCTCACTGATGCTTTTCACCCTGTTTCCGGAGATGTCGAGGCCGATCTCCTTCATGGCTGTCACAGCGTAGGGGTTTAATGCCAACCCCGAAGTGATCCCTGCACTGTAAACATCGAAAGTGTCTCCTGCAATAGATCTCAATATCCCCTCGCCCATCTGGCTCCGGGCGGTGTTTTGGACGCAGACGAAAAGAACTCTCTCTTTCATGTACCCCTACTCCTCCTTCGATATGCAGATTCTCTGAGGCCATTATAGCGAATCTTCCTCCCTTTGAAGGGTGTCGTACCAAGGGAATACGATATTCACAAGGTTGTTTAAGTTCCAGGATATTTTCAGAGCCTTTCTAGTGGGTTGTTCCACATTATATTGTGCTTTGGAATGGGAGCCTCCGCTTGTGTGTCTCCTCGGCTCCGAAAGTGGCGAACCGCTCCCTTGCTTTGCTGCTCCGAACCGTCGCCACAGACTTCCGCCGACAAGCTGCGCGACTGCGGCTTGCTGGCACGTCCGCCTGCCACCAGGAGGTTCTCCGCGACGCAAAGCTGCACTCGCCGACCACTATGCTCGCGCCTCCGGACACACAAGCTCCAGCTCCCGGATTTCAGCCGAAGTCACAATATAAGCAGGAATGATGCACTAGGCATTTTTCCGCTGTCCCGCCCCGTTAATTGCTTATTTTTACACGTTTTTATGAAAGAAGAAAACGCTTGACTTTGCCACAGTGTTAGAGCTTATACTCACAACAATTCATGTGAGCAAGCTCGCTGCGTAGTGGCGGAGAGTCTGCTAGAAGATAATTTTTTTATGAAAAACGAGGGGAGGGGGATGGAAAGTTCTACGTAAAATTTCCGCAGGAAGGGGCTTTGCTCTTGTGCCCTTTTACCGGTAAATGGAAGAGCAGGGTAGCGGTTCATGGCGAAAATTGAGAAAGAGGAAAGATTATGAGAAGAGGGCTACTGCGCATTCTTGGAGATCACAGCGAAAGCGGAAAGCTTTTCCTGCCGTACCGAAGAGGTCTTTTTTTCGGAATGATGGTTTTCATGTTTTTGATCCCTTTATCAGCCATGGCGGCGGAGGATCACATCCAGCCTCTCGGTTCGGGGTACGAAAACGTGATCGTTCCGAAATACCGGGGATGGATTTCCTTTATGGATACCGACTACGGTCTCAAGAGCTTCCGGGGACAGGCGGATACTCTGGAAACTGACCTCTCGGGTTACTACGGTACGGATATGAAGGTTTCCGCCGCGGGAGATCTGGGAGTGAGTGGCACCGATGACAGCAAAGTATTTTCCCAAACCCAGGCCTTCGGTGTGGTTCCCCAGACCCGGACCCTGGATCAGGATTTCATGGGGATGACCACCTTCAATAACGTACCCACGGGAGTTTTCTGCACCTCCTATCTGACGAAACTGGATGACGACGGAGACGAAACGGAATTCTGGATGGAGCTTACCGGGCGTTCCGAGACCACCGGAACGGTGGGGCGGATCGGCCGGGTTAAGGTCAGCGACATCTATCGGCCCTACTTTAAGTATAAATTTAACGCTGATTTGGAACATAAGGATGCTCCTGCTCTCGATCGGAACGTGGCCCACGATATGGTGGCCTGGGATTGGAATCAGGATGGCTATACGGACTGGGTGGTGACCTATCTCACGAACCCCAAGGGAGAGGCGAGTTGGGAGAACATGAAAATTGCCTTTCTCTTCGTGGATGGTCGCTCTCTCTACGAGGCCTGCCGCGGCATCGGTACCGTCCGGGTCTGGCAGGATAAGGATCATTTTCTCGAATTCACCACGGGGGGCGACGTGTACGGCGGACTGACAGCTGTCAAGCCGCCGAACAGCATTCGTGCCGCCCTGGGAGATATGAACGGGGACGGCAACCCCGAAGTGGCAGTCTACTACACCAAGGTACAGGGGTCCGATAACAACGAGAATGACGATCACTACAATCACTTGAGAGTTGCAAATATATTGTATAACGGCAGTGATGCCCCCGTCTGGTCCTGGTTCTACGAGGATGATTCGGACGTGGGCATGTGGAGCCGGCAGTACGACAGCCTTACGGTTACTCTTGGAGATCTTGACGGCGATGGATTTGATGAAATGATTACGCTTCATAGCCGATCCCAGGCGTTGTATCTCCACATTTTTAAAGTGGTGGATGGCAAGGTGAAGAACATCGTGAATGAGGAGGTGGGAACCACCTCGGAATTGGCGGGCAAGTCCACCCCCGCGGTGGAGGCGGCCGTCGCCGATCTGGACGGGGATGGATTCAACGAACTGGTATACGTTCATACCGAATCGGATCATGCTACCAGGCTTCGTATTAAGATTCAGAAATGGCCCGTGGCGGGTGGAGTGGTGGTTCTTTCCGGAGGAGGAACGCAATACAATTATAAACTTACCGATCTCGACAACGACTGGCGCATGGACAGCGATCACGCCCGATTTTCCATGGCCACGGGAATGTTTACCTATCCCGAGACGGAAGTTCTCTCCGATCAGATTGGCCTTGTCACTACCCTGGACGGGTCTTCCGGCAGAAACGGCCTCCGCTGGGGTTTCTTTACCTGGAATGCCTCTTCAGGGCTGAAACTGGTCGCCAAAGGAACCAAGGCGAATGCCCAGCTGGGTTGCAACGTGGTGCCCTTTATGGTTCCTGCGGATCTGGACGACGACAGCATGGTGCTCGGAGAGCCCACGGGTTTCACCGTGTACGATAACATCGAGCCTGTGTTCGTTATCCAGGCGCCGCCTCGCCACTGGGATTCGGTGATGGTGGGAGGAGAGGCGAAGATTATGGACGCCTTCGCGGTGCTCAACGGCTATTCCACCGCTCTGACCGGCAAGACCACCAATGCCCAGGGAGAGAGCGTCACCAAGACAAGTTCCGGAAACTGGGGTGCCTCGGCGGGGGTTACCGTGTCGAAGGTCCATCACCGCAAGGACAGTACGCCGATTCTCACCACGGGGCTGAAATATGCGGGATCCGCGGCTTCGAAGAACACCAATACCGAAACGGTTACCACCAGCGTAAGCCTTTCCGCTACGGCCCAATACGACGACCAGATCTACTATCGGGCGAATACCCACGACGTGTGGCGCTACCCCGTTCTCTCTCCCGCATCCCAGGCTTTCGTGACGGACGGAGATACTACCTACCGCAAATACGTGCAGTTCATCGTTCCCCAGGTGATCGAATCGAGTTTTGTCCCCACCGCAGGCAAGGAGGTGGATTGGTACGAACCCTGGCACAACGGGCTGAACCTCTTCTCCTATCCCCGGCATCTGGAGCAGACCCGGGACTTCCCTCAGGGAGCGTCCAGCAAACCCGACGACGATTTCTGGAAGGATATCAACGGCCTTGTTCTCGCGAAAAGCACGGGGCAGATTATGGGAAACGTGGACAGCACCCAGGCGAATTTCACTATGGAGATCAAAGAACATGAGGAAGACCTCAAGTCTCTCAAAAACACCATCTCCGCCTATGCGAACCTCAATTTCCCCTCCCGGGGCAAATTCATTTCGGTGACGGGTAACTTCAGCCTGAACGGAGATTATTCCTACGGAACGGATACCATTACCACCTCGGACAAAAGCCAGCTTGGAGGTATTACCGTCTCCTGGCCCGGGGTTTCGAGCTACGTAAGTCCTTCGGGTTTGACTCCCTCAGATCAACAGTTCACCGTGGATGCCGCCATCTACACCAGCGATTCCGGAGTGGTCTCCTTTGCCTACGCCGTGTCCAGCCTTTACAAGAAATATTCCGCCCTCTGGGGTGACACATCCCCCTACAACACCACCGCAGATCCCGCTCTCAACCTTCCGCGCCAGTGGGTTATCAACGGAGGGAAGTGGCAGGCAAATCCCTATCCCGGCGATGCGAGCCGGCTACGGGGGATTCTTTTCCAGGAAGCCTCCCTGGTAGCTTCCGGCGGCGTTTATGGAGATGCGTTGCCTATGAATACCGAGGTGCACGCCACACTGCGGGTTTACAACTACAGTTTTGTCGGTACCGAGGCGGTGACGGTGGAACTTAGCTTCCAGCCCATTACATCCACTCACGAGGATCCGGATATTTCCAAGGCTTCTCCGCTGGGTTCCACCACCATTCCCTCCATTCCGGGGCGTGACAGCGGGACCAGCAACAACTGGCAGGATTTCGGCATTGTTTTCACAACCCACAGTACCCAGACCATGGGCTATCTCCACGTGAAGCTTTCCACCGAGGGGGGCAATCTTCAGACCGATAACGATGCGGGGCAGATCCTTGTGGGGGTCTATGATCCCGCTCAGAGCGCCTTCGGAACCCTGCAGGCAGTTCCGGCGGATGGGGGAGGACGCCTCCTTAAGGCTGCCGCCTCGGGAAAGAGTCTCTCTCTCGTGGAGAGTTCTCTGTCCGTGAGGCTCCTGAACGAGGATGGTACACTGGGAGAGGAGACAAATCGTCTCGACCCTGGGCAGACTGCGGTGGTGCAGGCCACGGTCCGCTTTACCGATGCGGAAGGCGGGGAGAAGAGTTCCCTTCTCAATACCTCTGTATATCTGCGCAACGATAAGGGAATTCTGAGTCATAGAGTTCTTCCACTGCTGGAGAACGGCGTGGATTGCCCTGTCCAGATGCTGTATACCGCTCCGGATACCCACCAGATTGTATCCCTCCGGATGATTGCTACTACCCCTCTTCTGCCGGCTGCGGAGGATGAGAATCCTGAAGGGCGCAGCATTGCCACCACTCTCACCGTGGGGAATCCCGATTCCGGAGGCGGTTCCGGGGGATGTGCTTTCGGATTGTATCCGGGAGCGGTTCTTCTTATCCTGCCTCTCTTGTGGTTTTTGAAAAAGCCCCGTATCTGAACATCTTAGAGAAGGAAGGAAGATCCTGAAAAAATCTGCAACAATATGCAAAAACATGCTACAGCAAAGGAGCCGGGGCCTAGTGCCTGGCTCCTTTGCTGTGACAGATTCCTATTTTGGGAATAACACCGAAAAAAGGAGATCCGTGGTAGCACAAATTGAAAAAGCGTGTTACCATCGGTTCGATTTCTAGAACCCCAGATTTATGACGAGGAGTGATTTTTCATGTTTTTTGGTAAAAAAACAACACTTTTTTTTGCAGTCTTCCTGTTCCTTTGGGTTTCTCCCTGTTGTGCTGCGGGGGGAACTGTCACCATTACCGATTCTCTTGGCCGTACCGTGGAGGTTCCCCAGCCCCTGGATCGGGTGATTATCTCCGGCTCTGGAGGATTACGGCTTCTTACGTACCTTCAGGCTCTGGATAGGGTGGTTGGGGTGGATTCTGCGGAGGGGCGCTCGTCCATTATCCAGGCGAAGCCCTATATTATTGCGCATCCTGAACTCAAGGAGCTGCCAATTTTTGGTGAGTTTCGGGGGCGGGATAACCCGGAGCTGATCGCGGGGCTCTCTCCCCAGCCCCAGGTGATCTTTAAGGTCTCTCCCCGGTCTGGGCCTTCTCCGGATGACCTTACCGCCAAGACGAGTATTCCCGTGGTGGGGCTTGAGTACGGCAATCTTGCAAATGAGAAAGAAAATCTCTATACCACTCTTCGCCTTCTCGGTTCCCTTTTGGGTAAGGATGATAGGGCGGAGGAGGTTATCGCCTTTTTTGAAGGCCACATGCAAGAACTTTCCCGTCGGACCGCAGATATCCCCGAGGATCAGCGTCCTTCCTGCTATGTGGGAGGGGTGGCTCACCAAGGCCCCCACGGCTTTAGCTCCACAGAGCCCGGCTATCCTCCCTTTACCTATACGGGGGCAAAGAACATCGCGGCGGATCTTGCCACAGGGAAGTCCGAGAACATCCATATCTCCAGGGAAAAACTTCTGGAGTGGGATCCCGAGGTGATCTTTCTGGATCTCTCCACCCTTACGGGGGGAGAGGAGGCGAACGCCCTCTTTCAGCTTCGTCATGATCCCGTCTTTCAGGCTCTGGGGGCGGTGCAGCGGGGAGCCGTCTACGGGGTGCTTCCCTACAACTCCTACAGCATCAACTTCGGCTCTGTTTTGGCAGATGGCTACTTCGTGGGAAAGGTCCTCTACCCCGGAGCCTTCGAGGATGTGGATCCCGGAGAGATGGCGGACGATATTTATACCTTCTTGGTGGGAAAGCCCGTTTTTTCCCTTATGAACGAAGCCTTTTCGGGGATGGTCTTCCGCCCCCTCTCTCTGGAGGAGTAGCCTGTGCATCTTGAGGGGCATGCCCTTTCCCCGGCATACGAAAAGCATCTCTGGAAAAAGAGGTTTTTCCTGCTTTTTCTCGCCGGAACGAGCTTGGTGCTCCTGGTCTTTTCCGTGGGTACCGGGGCGGTCTCCATTCCTCCTCTGGAGGTAGTGAAGGCGCTTGCGGGAAGGGGGGAGGCGCGCTGGAGCCTTATCATCTGGAAGATCCGGCTTCCTCAGGCTCTGGCGGCCTTTCTGGCGGGGGGTGGGCTCTCTCTGGCGGGGGTGGTGATGCAGTCGGTACTGCGGAATCCCCTGGGATCTCCCTTTACCCTGGGAATCTCGAACGCCGCAGCCTTCGGTGCCGCCTTTTCCATCATTGTTCTGGGCTCCGGGAGCATGCAGAGTAGCGCCGCGGATGCGGTAATCATTACATCTCCCTTTCTCACCACGGGCATGGCCTTTGCCGCCGCTCTGGGGTGTATGGTGGTGGTTCTGGCGGTAGCCTCCGCCAGCCGGGGAACTCCCGAGGCCATGATCCTGGCGGGGGTGGCGTTGAGTTCTCTTTTTACGGCGGGAACCATGTTTCTGCAGTACTTTGCCCGGGATGAGCAGCTGGCGGCAACGGTCTTCTGGACCTTCGGGGATGTGGGGCGAGCGGTCTGGAGAGATATCCCCCTTCTGGCGGGGCTTCTCGGGATCTCGCTACTTCTTTTTTTCTTCCGCCGCTTCGATCTGAACGCCCTGGATTGCGGGGATGAGGCGGCCCTCTCTCTGGGGGTTCCGGCTCCCCGCATACGCCTGGAGGCCATGGTGGTAACCTCTCTTCTTGCGGCGGTCACCGTGGCCCTTCTGGGGGTTATCGGTTTTGTGGGGCTCGTCTGCCCCCATATGCTGCGGCGGATTCTCGGTTCGGATCACCGTTTTCTGCTCCCCGGGTCGGTGCTGCTGGGGGGGATGCTTCTCATGGGGGCGGATGTGGGGGCCCGGCTGATCTTTGCTCCTCGGGTTCTCCCAGTCTCTATCTTTACCGCCTTTCTCGGGGCTCCGGTATTTCTCGCCCTTATCGCTCGGAGGCGACGCCTATGATCCTCTCGGTTCAGGGAATTTCCTTTGCCTATCGGGGCGTTCCCATTCTCGAAGATGTGACGTTCTCCCTCGCCCAGGGGGAGATGGTGGCCCTTTTGGGGCCTAATGGCACCGGAAAGACCACTCTTCTTCGAACCCTCAACGGCATTCTGCATCCCCAAGGGGGGGCGGTGCTGCTGGAATCCCGGGAGGCTGCACAATGCTCTCCCCGGGAACGGGCGAAATTTTTCGGCTACGTCCCCCAGCGGGGGGAGGTGGTGCGGCTTACGGTGTTCGATGCGGTGCTTCTGGGGAGGCGTCCCCATCTGGGGTGGCGGGTAGAGCACGAGGATCTGCATAAAGTGGAATCTGCCCTCTCGGCCCTGGAGCTGGAGAGCTTCTCTCTTCGCTATCTCGACGAGCTGAGCGGGGGAGAGTTCCAGAAGGTGCTTCTCGCCAGGGCTCTGGTACAGGAGCCCAAGGTACTGCTTTTGGACGAACCCACCAGCAGTCTGGATCTGAAAAACCAGCTTACCATGCTGGAGCTGCTGAAAAAAATCGTTCGGGGGCACCAGGTGGCGGCGCTGCTGAGTCTGCACGATCTCAACACCGCCCTGCGCTTTGCGGATCGTCTTCTCTTTCTGAAAGATGGAGTTATTCAGGGGGTGGAGGCCCCCGGGGAGGTTCCGGAAGAGCTGGTACACCAGGTGTACGGGGTTCCGGTGCATCTCATCTCTCATAAGGGAATTCCCCTGGTGGTACCCTGCTGAAGGGGAGAGTATACTGTCCCTCTGAAGGTATATTTTTTTGGGGGGAGCGATGGGGTGTGGCGCATCCGGTTCTTGTCTTTGTGATTTTTGGGGTGGTCTATCTTGGAATGATTCTGGGGAGGTTTCCTCGGCTTGCTCTGGATCGTACGGGGATCGTTCTTCTCGGGGCCATCGTGCTTCTTGAAGCCGGGGCGGTCTCCCTCGACGAGGGGGATTCCGGGATTGATGTTCCCACCATACTGCTCCTCTTCAGCTTTATGATCATCTCAGCCCAGTTCCGTCTGGGAGGGTTTTACACCAAGGTCTCCCGGCATATTGCAGATCTCCCCCTTCCTCCGGAGATGCTTCTGGGGGTGGTGATTGTTACCGTGGGGCTTCTTTCGGCGCTCCTTACCAACGATATCGTATGCCTCGCCGTGACGCCTGTTCTCGGCTGGGGGTGTCTCCGGCGAGGGTATAACCCCCTCCCCTTTTTTCTTGCCCTCGCCTGTGCCTCCAATATCGGCTCTGCTCTTACGCTCATCGGCAATCCTCAGAATATGCTCATAGGGGAGTATCTCTCCCTCTCCTTCCGAAGCTATACCCTCTTTGCGGCACTCCCCGTGGGGCTTTCGCTGCTCTTTCTCTGGGGGGTGCTCCTGGTTCTCTTCCGGGGAAAGTGGAGGCGGGAGATTACCGGTGTGCTCCCCCCGGAGGAGCACCCCTTCGACGGATGGCAGACTTTCAAAGGGTGTCTGATACTCACTGTGGTAGTAGGGCTCTTTCTCTTTTCTTCTCTCCCCCGGGATCTCACCGCCCTGGGGGGAGCGGGGGTGCTCCTCCTCAGCCGGAAGATGGCCTCCCGGCGCACCCTGGAGCTGGTGGACTGGCAGCTACTCATCCTCTTTCTGGGGCTCTTTGTGGTGAATCGGGGGTTCGAGGCGGCGGGGGGGCTGGAGATGCTGGAAAATCTGCTTGCATCTTCGGGCATTTCTCTCGCTTCGCCGCTCTGGCTCTACGGGGTAACCACGGGGCTCTCCAATCTTGTCTCCAATGTCCCCGGAGTGATGCTACTCCTCCCCCTGGTGCGGGAGATCCCCGGAGCGGGGGAGATGCTTGCTCTTGCCAGCACTTTCGCGGGGAACCTGCTGCTTCTGGGGAGTATCGCCAACATTATCGTGGCGGGAGAGGCGGAGCGGATGGGGGTTCCCTTTACCTGGAAGGAGCATGCCCGGGTGGGGATTCCCGTAACTCTCGGAAGCCTTGGAGTGGGGCTTCTCTCCACGTTTTTTCTGTAAGCCGGCGGCCCCCCCAGCTCCTTAGAGCGGTTTTACAAATAACGTGTCACGTGCTGTTTCACGGAGCCTCCGCTTGTGTATCCCCTCTGCTCCGAAAGTGGCGAAACCGCTCCCTTGCTTTGCTGCTCCGAACCGTCACCCCAGACGCGCCGTCCAGCTGCGCGACTGGGGTTTGCTGGCACGTCCGCCTGCCACCAGGAGGTTCTCCGCGACGCAAAGCTGCACTCGCCGACCACTATGCTCGGTGCCGGGAACACACAAGCTCCGGCTCTCCTGTTAACATGATGTCACACGGTAACGAGAACCGCTCTAAAGAGAGCGAGGGGCCTTCGGTGGTTGCCGCGTTATTCCTGGGAGTGTCTTTCAAGAATCTCCATAAGCCGACTCCCCTCCACGTTCCCCCCGGAGATGACGATTCCCACCTTGCGTCCCCGAAGATCCGGGGTCTTCTCCAGCAGCGCCCCCACGCTCACCGCCGCAGCTCCTTCGATGATCTGGTGATGCTGGTGGTAGACGAAGGCCATGGCTCTTTCGATGGCCTCCTCGGGGATGCTGGAGGTTCCCGTAATGTTTTGCCGGATATACCCGAAGTTTTTGGCGGAGGCACTGCCACAGAGCCCCTCTGCGATGGTCTCCTCCTCTTCCACGGGGATCACCTTCCCCGCCTTGAAGGCCTCGGGCCATGCGGGGTTTGCCTGGGCATGGGCTCCCCACACCTCAATTCCCGGTTTCAGAGCCCGGGCGGCGGTGAGAACCCCCGAAAGAAGCCCTCCGCCACTCAGGGGGCAGAGAATTGCCTCCAGCTCCGGCTCCTCCTGAAGCATCTCCAATCCCAGCGTTCCCTGGCCCGCCACAATAGGAAGATCCTCGAAGGCGGAGACGTAGGTAAGCCCCTCTTCCTTCTGAAGCCGGAAGGATTCCTCTTCTGCCTCATCGTAGAAATGCCCCGCTACCCGAAGTTCTACAAAAGCCCCTCCCAGATTGCGGATAGCTTGGCGCTTTGTCTCGGGGCACATACCGGGAACACAGATTACTGCCCGAACCTTGAGCATCTTTGCCGCCAGAGCTACCCCCTGGGCGTGGTTCCCCGAAGAGGCGGTGATAACTCCCCGTTTTTTCTCCTCTTCCGAGAGGCTGAACATCCTGTTCAGGGCTCCCCGAATTTTGAAGGAGCCGCAGCTCTGCTGGTTCTCCCACTTCACGAAAACCTCCGCCCCGCTCTCTTGGCTGAGGGGAAAGGAATATTCCAGAGGGGTGGTGCGGATGCGCCCCCGTAAAAACCGGGCCGCCAGAAGAATATCCGTTATGGTGGGCTCTATCTGCTCCATTTGCTCTCTTTGCTCTGTATGCATGTGCTGATCCTCCTTAGTGGCTTAGTGGGTTTGATGCGACAGGCCGGAATCTCTAGGGCACCTCCTCGATGCCCTTCTGTACCCTAGTATTCTTGGGAAGTCCTGTCAAGGAAAACGGTTTTCTTGGGAAAAAAGAAAAATTCCGTAAAATAATGTTTTTTTGTTGTCTTTGATCGCTCTTGGTGGTATGGTTCAGTGAGTAACCTACATTTTTTTAAGGAGGGTGTTCTCATGAAGCGATCCATACTATGGGGTGTAGTACTTGGGGTGATCTTTCTCGCTATGGGAGGGGTCTGCGGTGCGGCGCAGTATGGGGGAACCATGATCTCCATAGCTCCTCTTGTGGTGAATGGAGCACTTGTGCCGGATGGTGTGACAAGCGTTCCCACGATTGAGCTTGTGGGGGCAGTGACCTCTGAAGTTGGAGTGAAAAGTCTTTACTGGGTCAACCTCCGGGGTGGCAAGGGGCAACCGCATCTTTACGTAGGGAAACTGGGAGAGATTGAGCTTAATGGTAAGTGGCGGATTCCTCGAATCCATCTGAAACACGGAAAGAACGAGATCAAAGTGACGGTGGTTCCTCTCCAGGGTAAATCCATTACCGAGAGGATTATTATTCATCGGCAGTAGCTTTTTTGCGTATTCGCGCTGAAGCGTGAAGGTGTGTGAACGAGGTGTAAGAGATATAAAGAGGGACGTATCCCCCGAGGGTGCGTCCCTCTTTATATCTCTTTCTGATACAATCTGGAGCATGTGAAGGATTGGGCAATCTGATGCTGTTTTTTCAAAAATCGGGAGGTAGCCGTGGTAATGCGAAAAGTGGAGATCGTCATCTGCATGGGAAGCTCCTGTTTTGCCCGGGGTAATGACCGCAACCTCAAGCTTTTGCAGACCTTTCTCAAGGAGCGGGAGCTGGAGGATCGTGTCTTTCTTCGGGGGAGCCGCTGCGAGGGGCACTGTATGGTGGGGCCCAATCTCACCATCGAGGGAAAGCTCTTTTCCCGGATCACTCCGGAGGATCTTCAGGATCTTCTGGAAAAAATCTTTTTCCCCGAAGGAGGCCCCAGAATATGACCTTTCCCATCTACACCCAGGAGAACAACTGTCAGGACTGCTACAAATGCCTCCGGGCCTGTGCGGTGAAGGCCATTCAGATCCGGGAGGGGCACGCCCGGATTATCCAGGAACTCTGTGTCCTCTGCGGCACCTGCGTTACCGTCTGTCCCGTGGGGGCCAAGAAGATCCGGGACGATCTGGAGGAGGCCAAAACTCTCGTGGGGGAAAGAAATATTTTCGCATCCCTTGCCCCTTCCTGGGTGGGGGAGTTTCCCGGAGTGGCTCCGGAACAGATGGTGAGAGCCCTGAAAAAATTGGGCTTTACTGGGGTGGGGGAGACCGCCCTGGGGGCTCAGGAGGTAAGTGCCGGGGCGGTGGCTATTCTGCAGGAGGCTCCTCCGGGGCTTTACCTCTCCACTGCCTGTCCGAGTGCAGTGCAGTATGTCCGCAAATATCTCCCCTATCTCGTCCCCTCTCTTCTCCCCCAGGGGTCTCCTCTTCTGGCTCATGCAAGGATTCTGCAGCGTTGCGGTGGAGCAAACGCCCAGGTGGTCTTCTTCGGCCCCTGTATTGCCAAGAAGTGGGAGGCGGACTCCCGCCCCGAGGAGATCCGGCTCACCCTCACCTTTGATGACCTTCGGCGCTGGATGGAAGATGCCCGGATCACCTTCGACGATTTCCGAGAGGGAGACGAAGCTCCCTTCTTTCCCCAAAGGGCCCGGGAGGGGACCCACTATCCCGTGGAGGGGGGGATGATCCGCACCATTGAGCATGTGGGAAAGAGCCGGAAGGTTCGCTTTCTCACCCTCACGGGGATGGCAAATCTTCGGGAGGCTTTGGAGGGGCTGGATCCTGGGCGTTTGCAGTGTCCTCTTTTCGTGGAGTGCCTCGCCTGCCCCGGAGGGTGCATTAACGGCCCCGCCTCCCGGGAAGAACGCCCCGTGCTGGAGCGCTGGATGGATGTGGAGGCCTATGCTCCCGAAGTCCTGGAGCCCTCTTCCTCCTCCTTTGGAGAGACCGTGGAGCAGCACTATCAGGAGGAGATTTTCCCGAAGCCCGAGATCTCCGAAGAGGAGCTTCTCCGGGCTTTTCAGAGCGTGGGGAAGTTTTCCCCCGAGGACGAGATCAACTGCGGGGGCTGCGGCTACGAATCCTGTCGGGAGTTCGCCAAAGCCCTGGTGATGGGCCGGGGAGAGCCCACCATGTGCGTCTCCTACATGCGCAAAAAGGCCCAGAAGAAGGCCAACGCGTTGCTCCGCAGCATGCCCTCCGGGGTGGTTATCGTGGATCGGGATATGAAGATCGTGGAGTGCAACGAGCGCTTTGCCCGCTTTATGGGGGAGGATGTCTACGCCATCTACCAGGTGATTCCGGGGATGAAGGGGTGCGTCCTCTCGAAAGTCTTTCCTCTGGAGCATCTTTTTCAGGGAGTTCTTGAGACGAATGAGGATGTCTCCTGCGACCACTTCCGGCACGGAGAAATGCTCTTCGATATCACCATCTTTTCCATCGAACCCTTCCAGACCGTGGGGGCGGTGCTTACGGACGTTACGAGGCGGGAGCTTCAGAGGGACCAGATCGCCCACCGGGCGGAGGAGGTTATTCAGAGAAATCTCAGCACGGTTCAGGAGATCGCCTGTAAGCTTGGGGAGCACATGGCGGATACGGAGATTCTGCTGCGTTCCATCGCCGAAGGGTATGCGGCGGAGGAGCCCAAAGCCGTGAAGAGGGAGAGCTAGCCCATGGACTCCCTCTTTCTGGAGGTGGATTTTGCCCAGCAGAAGAAGCACGGTGAGGCCATCTGCGGCGATTTCTTTCTGGTGCAGCGTATCCCTGAAGAAAACCGGGTGATTGGGGTTCTTTCAGATGGTCTGGGGAGTGGGGTAAAGGCAAACATCCTCTCCGCCATGACCGCCACCATGGCCATGAAATTTGCCTCAAGCAACATGGATTTGCTCAAGGCTGCGGAGATCATGATGGATGCTCTCCCGGTCTGCCAGGTGCGAAAGATCAGCTACGCCACCTTTACCGTGGTGGACAGCGTGCTCCACAAGTGGACCCGGGTGATGCAGATGGATAATCCGGGGTATCTCCTGCTCCGGGAGGGGGAGATTATGCAGATCCCTCAACGAGAATTTTCCTCCCCCCGCTGGAGCCGCAGAAAGATATACCTTAGCGAAATTTTGAACCGTCCGGAGGATCGGCTGGTGCTTTTCTCCGATGGCATCACCCAGGCGGGGATGGGGACTCGCGCCTCTCCTCTGGGGTGGCAGAGCGAAGGGTGCGTCGCCTTTCTTCGTAACAAGGTTCGGCGCTCTCCCCAGATCTCTGCGGGGGACCTCGGAGAGGCGATACTTCAGGAGGCTCTTCTCAAGGAGCCCCGCCGAAGAGCAGGGGACGACATGACCTGTGGGGTGCTCTACTTCCGCAAACCCCGAAAACTTATCCTTCTCACGGGGCCCCCCTTTCATGCAGAGCGCGACGGAGAGTATGCGGCTCTTCTGGACTCCTTTCCGGGAAAACGGGTGATCTGCGGAGGCACCACATCGGATATCCTTGCCCGGGAGCTGGGACGGGAGATTACCACCGATCTCTCTACCTGCGGATACGGCCTTCCCCCGCTCTCTCGAATGGAGGGGGCAGATCTCATTACCGAAGGTATCCTTACCCTCACCCAGGCCCGAAAGATACTCGCTTCTCCGAAGGATCTCCGGGATGCGGGCCCCGCCTCCCGGCTGGCGACACTGCTTCTGGAGAGCGACATTATCGATTTTGTAGTGGGGACACGGATTAACGAAGCCCATCAGGACCCCTCTCTTCCCATGGATATCGAAATACGCCGGAGCATCATCCGAAGCATGGCGAAGATTTTGGAGGAGAGATATCTGAAGCGGGCCCGGATTCGGTTTATCTGATACCGCGAAGGTTTTTTTTCCCCTCCGCACAGAAAAGGGGTTCTCTCCGTGGATGAGAGAACCCCTTTTCGGTTTCTTAAAAAAACGAGAGAAAAGATTGCGTGAAAAAAGACTACTGGAGATCTGCCCAGCCCTGTTCGCCGTCCCAGTTGAGCACTACCTGGCTGATCTCACAGAGGTTGAGTCCTTCCCAGGTAAGGCCGTCTTCGTCTTCATCGGTGACCATGATGTCCCAGATGCACTGGTTGCGGTCGTAGCCCTCGAAGGAGATGGTGAGGCTGTTGCCGGCGGGGAAAACCTTGCCCTCGATCATGTTATCTTCCCAGGACTCGGAAGCTGCCGAAGAGATATAGAGCCCGTGGAGATCTGCCCCGGTGTTGTTTACGATGGTGAAGTCTTGAACCGCCGCAAAAGCTCCGGAAACTGCCAGAAGAAAGAGAACCGTGCTTGCCACAAGAATACGGGAAATCGATGCGAACCTTTTCATGCTACCACATCCTTATTGTAAGTGTAAAAACCCCTTCTCTCCACTATCGGCGAAGGTCCTTGCGGATTATAGCACCCGGAGAGAAAGTTGACTATATGGCAAAATGGCAGACAAAAAAGATAAAATATTACAAATGGCACAAGATTGCATCACTTATCGTGCGCGTTTTTTGTCTCCTTGAGATGCTCCGTCAGGATCTTCCAGGAGGTATGCCACGCCTTTTTGGAGAGAAGTGTATCCAGCTGCAGGGCATTGTAGAGCGCCATGGCCTGGCGAAAATCCCGAAGATCTACCCCGGAGATCTGGGCGATTTTCTGGAGCCGGTAGTCCAGAGTGTTCCGATGGATGTGAAGGCTTTCAGACGCTCGAACGTAGTTGAATCCTCCATGGCACCAGGCTACGATGGTCTCCCGGAGATCCTGCCAGTCCTTGCGTTCTTTGAGATGTTCCAGAAAAAGATCGCGGTAGTAGAGGGCCTCCTCCCGGGGGACCTGGGAGAGAAGCCGCTCCGGGCGAAGTTCGTCGATGGAGAAGAGCCGTTGCTCTGGTGTCAGAAGAGTTCCAAGCTCCAGGGCCTGCCACGCCTCTTTGCAAGATTGTGAGAGGGCAGAGAGGCTCTTCCCCCGCTCTCCCATGCCTGCGAAGAGGCAGAGTCCCATACCGCGGAAGAGAGATTGAAGGCTGGCAAAGAGTTCCCGTAGACTCTCCTCCCTTCCCAGGTGATGCAGAAGGAGAAAGCGATTTTCCCCCGCCGGAGCGATGAGATCCGCCGCACTGTCGAAAACACTGCGAATGCGCGAGAGGTGAGGGAGAAAGGTGGTGCTGTTGTAGGTTTCTAGGGGCGTCGAACTTGAAGCGGAGCGAAAGAAGGAGAACGCTATCGCCCGGTAGGGTTGATGGGGGAGGTATCCCAGCCGCTCTCCGCGCTCAATGATGGCGTCCTCACCTCCCAGGGCAGGGACGTAGTTGTTCAGGTCATCAAGAAAGTCGCGAACCGCCCGGTTCTGGTGAAACTCCGCATGGAGAAGCGTCTTCTCCCGAAGGAGCATCTCGATCTGTTTCTTTACGATAAGGGCGAAGGGGCGTACCTGCTCGGGGTCTCCCGTAATGGCCATGGCTCCCACCACCTCCCCCGTGGTATTTTCCAGGGGGTACATGATGCCTGGGCGGTTTGCCTCGTAATGTTTTGCCTCTTCCCTGTTGTGGGCAACCCCCTTGCGCTCCGCCATAACCTCCAGGGCGGGGACGTTTCGGGTTCCCAGTCGGGAGGTGTCGCTGGCTCCCACGATAACCCCGTCGGTGTCGGTGATGACCACGTCGAATCCCAAAACCTGGGCGGTGGATTCCGCAATTTCCTGAGCATATCGTTTCATGATAAGGGCACCCCTTTAGTGATGTGGTTCGTTTGGGATCTTCTCGCCGGCTCTGGCATTTTCCAAGGCGGGGGAGTGCTCTCGCTCCTCCCGGGGAGAACTCCTGATCATAAGAGCTTCCTCTGCCGCCAGTCCTTTGGCGGTGTCTTCCAGATGTTCCCGCATGGCCTCCCTGGCCCCTTCCGCATCCTGATCGAAAATGCACTGCACTATCTTGCGATGCTGTCCCAGAATATGCCGCGACCAGATCCGGGGTTTCTCCGAGGCCCGCCGGCTTCGCAGTAAAATTACCGATCGCTCCATCACCGAGGCGAGCCCTTCGTGAAAGCGTACCAGCACCCGGTTATGGGCGGCCCGGATGATGGCATGGTGCAGAAAGGAGTTCCATCGAGCCCCCGTAGCGGCATCCTGTCCCGGAGAGGATGCGGCGAGTTCTTCCAGTGTATCCAAACAGCGCTGCATCTCCTCCATATCCTCCCGGTTTCGCCGGGCCGCCGCAAACCCCGCCGCAGGAATCTCCACGAGATAGCGCATCTCCATAATCTCCGGCAGCATCTCCCCCGGAGCGGGCATCATGTGCTCCAGCCCGGAGGAGAACTCCGGCACCTCCGAAGAGGCAAGAAAAATTCCCTGCCGATCCCGTACATCCAGCACCCCCCAGGCTTCGAGAATGAGAATGGCCTCTCGCACCTGGGGGCGCTTCTCCCCGAGCATAAGTGCCAGCGTTCGCTCCGGGGGAAGCTTACCCCCTGCATCTACAATATCCCCCTGACGGATATGTTCTAGCAACGCCTCCGCCAGAGCGCGTTTTTTAGGATTCATGGTTGTACCTCCTTCACATGGTCTTTTAGAGCGGTTTCACAAATAATATGTCACGTGCTGTTTCACGGAGCCTCCGCTTGTGTGTCCCCTCTGCTCCGAAAGTGGTCGAACCGCTCCCTTGCTTTGCTGCTCCGGCCCGTCGCCTCAGACGCGCCATCCGTGACACGACTGAGGCTCACCGGCACGTCCTGTGCCGGTGCCGGGCCTCCACGACGCAAAGCTGCGCTCGCCGACCACAATGTCGCTGCCGGGGACATACAAGCTCCGGCTCCTGGAGTTCACCGAAAGCCACAATATAAGCAGGAACAGCCCACTAGGGCGAATAGGTTGTCTTTTTCGTATTCCCTGCGGTTGTTTTTTCTTTCAGAGAATGGTACCATAGTTCTATCGAAATTGGTAGACCTTGGTCAACCAAAAGTGGGTGAGTATAGGGTGAACACAACAAAACGCTATGATGTACTTATTGTAGGAGCCGGTGTAGTAGGGTGCGCCATCGCCCGGGAGCTTTCCCGGTACTCCCTCTCCGTGGGGGTGGTGGAGAAGGAAAAGGATGTCTCCTTCGGCACCAGCTCCCGGAACAGCGGGGTGGTTCATGCGGGGTTCAACTATGCCCCGGGCTCTCTTCGGGCGAAGCTCGATGTGGAGGGGAACCGCCTCATGGAGCCCCTTTGCAGAAAGCTCAAGGTAAAGATGTCTCGCATAGGGAAGCTCACGGTGGCTCTCCACAGTCAGGAGATGCCGGGGCTGGAGGCTCTGAAGGAGCAGGGAGAGGCCAACGGCGTGCCGGGGCTGGAGATTCTCGACTCCTTTGCCATGCAGAAGATTCAGCCCGGAGTGGAGGGGGTAGGGGCTCTCTGGTCCCCTTCCAGCGGTATCGTCTGCCCCTACGGGCTTACCATCGCCCTCGCCCGGAGCGCCCGGCAGAACGGGGTGGATTTTTACCTCTCCTGGGAGGTGGCGCATATCTTCCGGGAAGAGTCCGGCTTTATTCTGGAGAACTCCCTGGGAGAGGAACTCAAGGCCTCGGTGGTGATCAACGCCGCGGGGCTCTTTGCGGATCGCATGGCCCGGATGGTGGGGATTGACGACTACACTCTCTACCCCTGTCGGGGGGAGTACTACGTATTGGATAAGCGATTGGAGGGAACTTTGAAGACCCTTCTCTATCCGGCCCCCCGAAAGAACGATCCCGGCCTGGGAATCCATCTCACCCCTACGGTGGATGGCAATATTCTCATCGGCCCCAGCGCAGAGTACACGGAGCTTCCCGAAGATTGGGCATGTTCTGCTTCGGTGATGGAAAACCTTCGAAAGAAGGGAAAGGAACTCTTTCCGGATCTCTCCGCTTCGGATTTTATACGCAACTTTGCAGGGCTTCGCCCCAAGCTCTCCCCTCCCGAAGAGGGGGGGAACCGGGATTTCGTGGTGGAGGATCGGCAGGACGTTCCGGGATTTATCAACCTCATGGGGGTCGAAAGCCCCGGCCTCACCTCGGCCCCCGCTCTGGCCCTTATGGTGCGGGATATGGTGGGGAACCACCTGGAGCTTCAAGAGAAAGCAAACTTTCTGGAGGAGTTGCCGGGACGGGAAAAGTCCTTTGCGGAAAGCTCTCCAGAGGAGCGGGCGGCTCTGGTGGCGGAGGACCCAAACTACGGTGAAATGGTCTGCCGCTGTGAACAGGTAACCAAGCGGGAGATTCTGGATGCCCTTTCGGATCCCCTGGGAGCGCGCACCCTCATGAGCATCAAATACCGTACTCGGGCCACCATGGGGCGTTGTCAGGGGGGCTTCTGCTTTCCCAAGATCGTCAACATCATGACCCGGGAGCTGGGGTATGATCCTGAGGAGATTTCTCTGCGGGATGAGAAGTCCTTCTTCTTCCCCGGTCGGGTGCGGAAGGAGGAGGTCGCTCTATGAGTCTGATGAAGGTAGAAGAGCGGGATCTTGTGATCATCGGCGGAGGCCCTGCGGGGCTCGCTGCGGCGGTCTCCGCCTGGGAGGCGGGGTGCCGGGACATTCTTCTGGTGGAGCGGGATCGGATTCTCGGGGGCATTTTGAACCAGTGTATCCATGACGGTTTCGGCCTCCATACCTTTAACGAAGCTCTCTCGGGGCCGGAGTACGCCGCCCGGTACATTGAAAAACTTGGCCAGACCGGGGTGGAGGTGCGGGAGCAGACCATGGTGCTCCGCCTCGGGGAGGATCGGGTGCTGCAGCTCGCCTCCCGGGGGAGCTACAGCGCCGTGCGTGCCCGGGCGGTGATCCTCGCCATGGGGTGCCGGGAGCGTCCTCGGGGAGCCATCTCCATACCCGGCACACGTCCCAGTGGGGTTTTCACCGCCGGGGCGGCCCAGCATCTCATGAATCTGGAGAACATCATGGTAGGAAACCGGGTCTGTATCCTCGGCTCCGGGGATATCGGCCTCATCATGGCCCGGCGCATGACCCTCGAAGGGGCTTCTGTGGCGGGGGTTTTCGAGATTCTCCCCTACTCCAGCGGGCTTCCCCGGAACATTCAGCAGTGCCTCAACGATTACGACATTCCCCTTCATCTCAGTACCACGGTGCAGAAAATTCACGGATCCCGGCGCCTCGAAGGGGTGACGGTGGCCCAGGTGGGGCCGGATCGCTCTCCCCTGGAGGGTACCGAACGCTATATCCCCTGCGATACCTTGCTCCTTTCTGTAGGGCTCATTCCGGAGAACGAACTCTCCCGGGATGCCTCCATCCCTCTGGATGCACGTACTAACGGCCCCCAGGTGGACTCTCGGTTTATGACCCGGGTGCCGGGGATCTTCGCCTGCGGCAACGTGCTGCACGTGCACGATCTGGTGGATTACGTCTCCCAGGAGGCGGAGGAGGCGGGGCGTCATGCCGCTGCCTGGGCGGGGGCTTCGGAAAGCTCTTGTGAGGGAACGCTGCCGGTGCTCCCCGGGGAAGGGGTGCGCTACACCCTCCCTCAGAAGATAGCCCCTTCGCGAAGCACGGTGCTCTCTCTTCGGGTTACCGCCCCCTGCCGGAATCGCTCGGTGGTGGTACGGGGAGAAGGCAGGGTTATCGCCCGTAAAAGCCTGGTACGCCTGCATCCGGCGGAGATGATACGTATACCCCTGGAGGCAAAAAGCCTCTCGGGAGTTTCCCAACTGGAGGTGGCCCTCGGATGAATTTGCGAGAACTTACCTGCGTGGTCTGTCCCAACGGATGTCCCCTTGCCATAACCTGTAGCAATGATGATCCTCCCCGGGTACTCTCCGTGGAGGGGCATCTCTGCCCCCGGGGGATCCGCTGGGCGAAACAGGAGGTGGAGGCCCCGGAACGCACCATTGCGAGCAGTATTCTCGTTACAGGGGGAGAGATGCCCTTGGCGAGCGTTCGCACGGATCGTTCCATCCCCCTGAAGAAGATTCCCGAAGTCATGGAGGCCATCCGTACGCTTGTTCTTCCCGCCCCCCTTGCTCTCGGGGAGGTGGTGCTAAAAGATCCCGCGGGAACGGAGTGCTGCATTATCGTGACGAGGGCGGTGGCTTCTGCCAAGGTGAGCAGGGAGGAGGTGGCGTAGCTTTTCTCAAAGATGATCTGAAATTTTGGAAGTATGCGGTGTTGTGGCGTGCGGTGGGTTAGGTGGAAAAGGATTCTCTATGTTATGAGGAGGACGTTTTTATGAAAAAGAATATCTGTATGGTGTCGCTGTTGCTGATCTGTGCGCTCTTCGGGGCGTTGCTCTTTGCGAGGGATGCCCAGGCCAAAAGCTATCGTCTGAACCTTGCCACGGCTACCACCGGGGGGACCTACTACCCCCTGGGGAACGCCATGGCGCAGATCTGGTCCAAGAATCTTGACGGAGTGAAGGTGGCGGCTCAGGCTACTGCGGGAACCCCCCAGAATGTGGAGCTTATCCAGGAGGGTGACGTAAGCGTGGCCTTCGGGCAGAACGGGGTTTGCTACTACGCCTATACCGGTACCGGCACCTATGAGGGAAAGAAGCCCATTACGGAGCTTCGGGGTATGCTCTCTCTCTATCCCAACGTGATGCACTTTGTGGCGAAAAAGGGGTTGGAGCTTGATAGCGTAGCGGGTTTCGAGGGAAGGAAGTTCGTTCCCGGAGCCGTGGCGAGCGCTACGGAGATCAACGCCCGGGAGATCATGGGAGTCTACGGCCTGAATTATATGGATAACGCAGGGGATGTGAACGTCAAGGCAGATTTTGTAGGGTACAACGAGGCCTCGGATCTTCTGAAAAACGATCTCACCGATGGAACGCTTATTGCCGGGGGGGCCCCCACCGCGGCGGTGATCGACATGCTCTCCTCGGGGACTGCGGAACTTATCTCTCTGGAAGAGGATAAGATCAACGAAATTTGCGAAACATACCCCTGGTATTTCCCCTACACCATCAAGGCGGACACCTACCCCCGTCAGCCCGAACCGGTGCAGACCGTGGCCCTGGCGAACATCCTCTTCACCCGGGAAGACGTACCGGAGGAACTCATCTACATGCTCGTGAAGGGAATCTACGACTATCATGATCAGCTCGTCTCCTCCCACAAGGCGGCCACCCATACGGTGCTGGAAAATGCCATTAACGGCATGACCATTCCTCTGCATGCGGGGGCAGTGAAGTATTTCCAGGAGCAGAACATTACCGTTCCGGAGAAACTCATCTCTTCCCAGTAAAAGCGTCCGCAGCTCTTTGTTCGGTCGAGGGAGGCCGGAGATCTCCGGTCTCCCCCCGTAGCTTTCCAGGAGGTCTTTCTTTTGAAAAAAGAGAATAACACACCATCAGAGAGAGAAGATCAGAATATCTCCGCCGTAGAGGATGTAGAGAAGGTTTTAGAGAAGGTGGATACGGAATCCCGCTTCCGCAAGCTCGTCGGAAAATGGGCTCTCGTGGCAGCCTTTATCGCCATTGCCATGTCCTGCTTCCATCTCTACACCTCGGGCTTCGGCACCCTTATGGCCATGAAGCAGCGGAGCGTGCACCTGGCTTTTCTCCTGGTTCTCACCTTTCTTCTTTATCCCGCATCGAAGAATCGCTCCCCCAAGGGGCGTCCTTCGGTGCTGGATATGATCTGGATCGGGCTCTCCCTTACCTCAAGCCTCTACATCTTTTTCATGTTCGATGCCTTCAGTATCCGGGGAACCGCCATCCCCCTGGATATCGTCATGGGAACCATTCTCATCGTCTGCGTTCTTGAAGGGGCCCGGCGTACCGTGGGGAAAGAGCTGACCATCCTGGCCATCCTCTTTCTGCTCTACGGCTTTTTCGGAGAGTATATTCCGGGGGTGCTGGGGCATACGGGGTTCCGGTTCAAGCGCATCGTCTACCACTTGTACCTCTCTTCCGAGGGGCTCTTCGGCATCGCTCTGGGGGTCTCCTCCACCTACATCTTCCTCTTCATCCTCTTCGGAGCCTTTCTGAGTGAGACCGGCATGGGGCGCTTTATCAAGGATCTCGCCATGTCCCTTGCGGGGCGCGCCATCGGCGGAGAGGCCAAGGTCTCCATCGTGGCGAGCGGCCTCATGGGGATGATCAACGGTAGCGCCGTGGGAAATGTGGCCGCCACGGGAACCTTTACCATACCCCTCATGCGGGAGGCGGGGTTCCGCCCTGTCTTTGCGGCGGCGGTGGTGGCGGTGGCCGGCACGGGAGGTATGATCATGCCCCCGGTCATGGGAGCCGCCTCGTTCATTATGGCGGAATTCCTCTCGGTGCACTACTCTAAAATCATGCTCGCCGCGGCGATCCCCGCCTTTCTCTACTATCTTGCGGAATATGCCATCATCCATATCGAAGCTGTTAAGTCCGGCATGACCCCTGTGAAAAAAGAAGATGTGATCCCCTTCAAGAAGGTCATGAAGGAGCGGGGGCATCTTCTCATTCCCATCATCGTCATCGTCTGGCTTCTCATGATTGGCCGCACCCCCCTCTATGCCGCCTTCTACGGCATTATCTCCTCGGTGGTGGTGAGCATGCTCCGCAAGGAGACCCGCCTCTCCCCCAGATCTTTTCTCAAGGCCCTGGAAGACGGCGCCCGGGGATCTGTGGGGGTGGGGATGGCCTGTGCGGTGGTGGGGAACATCATCGGCATCACCAACCTCACCGGCCTCGGGCTGGTGCTGGGGGATAACATCGTTTCTTTAGCGGGGGGAACCGTCATCGGCACCATCTTCCTCACCATGGTGGTCTCCATCATCCTCGGCATGGGGCTTCCCACCACGGCGTGCTACATCGTTACCGCCACCATTGCGGCTCCTGCACTGATTCAGCTTGACGTCAATCCCCTGGCGGCGCACATGTTCGTCTACTACTTTGCCTGCCTCTCCAACCTTACCCCTCCCGTGGCCATTGCGTCCTATGGAGCGGCGGGAATTTCGGGACAGCGCCCCTCCGAGGTGGGGTGGACGGGATTTCGCATCTCTTTGGCGGCGTTTCTCATCCCCTTCACCTTCGTCTACAGCCCTCAGCTTCTTCTGGTGGGAGGAACCTTCTTCTCCACCCTATTGGCCTTTACCACCAGTGTTATCGGGGTTATCGCCATCGCTGCGGCTCTTCAGTCCTATTTTGCAGGGCCTCTGAACCGGATTCAGGTGCTTCTTCTCTTCGGAGGATCTGTATGCCTTATCTTCCCGGGAATTGTTACGGACGTGGCGGGTGTGGGCATTACTCTGGGGATCTATGCCTGGCAGAAACTCCTTCGTAAGCCCTCCCTGGCGACGGAAAATTCCTGAAAAAATCATGGTAAGAGAGGAGATGCCTGATCTATGCGTATAGCTACTCTGCGTCTGGGAGAGCGTGAAAGTGCGGCAGTGTCGGGAGCAAAGGGGTACGTTCCTCTGGGGGAGATCTTTTCCTTTCTGGGAAAGCCCTGGACCCCCTCCCTCCAGTGGCTTCTGGAGAATCGGAAGTTCCGGGAGCTGCATCAGTGGTTCCAGGCCGAGGGGGAACATTTTTTCCGGCGGTATGAGGGGCATTACATCGCCCCCGAAGAGGCCCGGTACGCCCCCCTCTATCGGCGACCCCCGAAAATCTGGGGAATCGGCCTGAACTACGTGGATCATGCGGCGGATCTGGCGGAAAAGGCTCCCAATACCGAGCCCGCAAGCTTTATGAAAACCGCCAACACCGTCATCGGCCCCGGGGATACCATCCGGATTCCTCTGCAATCTTCGGGAACCACCGCTGAGGCAGAGCTGGGGATCGTCTTCGGCGATATCGGTCGAGAAGTCTCCCGGGAGAACTGGCTCTCCTGCGTGGCGGGGTTTACCACCGTCATCGACATGACCGCCGAGGATATTCTGCGGAAAAATCCCCGGTATCTCACGCGCTCCAAATGCTTTGACACCTTCTTCAGCTTCGGCCCGGAGCTGGTAACTCCCGATGAGATACCCGAGGTGATGAACCTCAAGGTGGCTACCATCATCAACGGTGCGGTGCATGCGGAAAACGTGGTATCCAACATGACCTTTCCTCCGGACTATCTTGTCTCCTTTCACTCCCAGGTTTTTCCCTGGGAGCCCGGAGATATTCTTTCCACGGGGACGCCCCGGGCGGTACACATCGCCCACGGGGATGTGGTGGCCTGCCGGATCGAGGGCTTTCGAACCCTGGTCAACCCTGTGGAGGATTGCAAAGCGCCATAAAAAAGGCGACAAAGGCCATAATTCCTCCGATGGAGCTGCTGGCACAGCGTAATCGGAAAGGGCCTTTTGCCGCCGAAAGCGTCCCGTGGTGCCCCTGAAAGGCCTCTCACGGTAGCTCCCATTATAGCATATCCGTAGGGGGGCCTTCCGGGGGAACATGTTTCTCTATGTAAAGAAGGAGGATACAGGGTGACCCAGAAAATCCCCTATGAAGATCTTTCCGCCCTTACCCAGGTCATACTGGAGGGGCTCGGCTACCCCAAGGAAAAGGCCCGGATTACCGCCCGAACCCTGGTGGAGGCGGATGCCCGGGGAGTTCCCTCCCACGGGGTGGCCCGGCTTCCCTTTTACCGTTCCCGCATGGAATCCGGAAATGCTTTTCCCGAAGCGGAGCCGGAGATTGTATGGGAGACTCCGGTCTCTCTGGTTGTAGATGGAAAGCGGGGTATAGGCCCTTACAACGCGGATTTCGCCATGAAGGAATGTATCAAACGGACGGAAAAGAGGGGGCTCTGCTTCGCCACGGTGCGGGATTCCAACCACTACGGCATGGCGGGGCTCTGGGCGGAGATGGCCCTGGAGCGGGGGTATATGGGAATCTCCATGAGTACCTCCAACAAGCTGGTGCTCCCCACCTTCTCCCCCGAGCGCCTTTTAGGAACCAACCCCCTGGCGGTGGCTATTCCCGCCGAGGAGGGGGTCCCCTTTCTGCTGGATATGGCCACTAGTGCGGTGGCTCGGGGGAAGATAGAAGTCTGCCACCGCAGAGATACCCCGATTCCCTCCGGTTGGGGGGTAGGTCGCCGCGGGGAGGTTTGCACCGACCCTCACGAAATCGTCTCGCTCCTGAAGGAAGATGCCCCCTGGGGAGGATTGCTCCCTCTGGGGGGGATGGGGGAAACCTCCGGAGGGCACAAGGGGTACGGCCTGGCCCTTCTGGTGGAGTTGCTCTCATCAAGCCTTTCCCTTAACGAGTGGCGCCCCCGGGCAGATGCAGAGCACCCCATTCGGGTGGCCCACTTTTTCGGCGTGTTGGATCTGAAACTCTTCGGAGATCCTCAAAAAATCCTGAGTCACGTCTCTCGGGTGCTGGGGGATATCCGAAAGAAGGAGGATTCTCCCGAAACTCCTCGGGTCTACATCCACGGAGAGAAGGAGTGGGAGCAGCGAAAGCGCAGCCTTGCGGAAGGCATCTCCCTGGATGAAGCCACCCGAGAGATTTTGCGAAATCTGCGGGAAGAGCTTTCCCTTTCGGAGAATTCCTTTAGAATATAGACACGTCCGGAAAAGAGAGGCAAGGATACCTCTTTTTCGAAAAAATACGTCTTTTTGCATACTTTGAGGAGGATCTGTGATGGTGAAAAAAGAAAGCATCTACGAAGAAGCCTTGGAGCTACATCGCAAACACCGGGGAAAGCTCACCGTGGAGAGCCGCATCGAGGTCAACACCATGCGGGATCTTGCCCTGGTCTACACCCCCGGCGTGGCGGAACCCTGCCGGGAGATCGAACGAAACCGGGAGGCCCTCTACGACGTCACCACCAAGCATAACATGGTGGCAGTCATCACCGACGGCAGCGCCGTATTGGGGCTTGGGAACATCGGGGCGGACGCCTCCCTCCCCGTGATGGAAGGCAAATGCGTCCTCTTCAAGCGTTTCGCAGACATCGAAGCCTTCCCCATCTGCATCGACTCCCAGGAGGTAGACGTGGTAGTGGAGACCAGCCGTCTCATCGCCACCTCCTTCGGAGGCATCAACCTGGAAGACATCGCCGCCCCCCGGTGCTTTGAAATCGAACGCAAACTCCAAGAAGTTGTGGACATCCCGGTCTTCCACGACGACCAGCACGGCACCGCAGTCATCGCCGTAGCGGGACTCTGGAACGCCCTCAAAATCGTAGGCAAAAAGATCGAAGACTGCAAAATTGTCCTCTCCGGAGCCGGCGCCGCCGGCGTAGCCATCACCAAACTCCTCCTCTCCGTAGGAGCGGGAGAAATCATCCTCTGCGACCGCACCGGAGCCATCTACCAGGGACGGCAGGAACACATGAACTGGATCAAAGAAGAGATCGCCGAATGCACCAACCCCAATAAATTCCAGGGCACCCTGGGAGAAGCCCTTCAGGGGGCGGACGTCTTTATGGGAGTCTCCGGCCCCGGCCTGGTCACCAAAGAGATGGTGCAAGGTATGGCTAAAGACTCCATCCTCTTCGCCATGGCAAACCCCACCCCGGAAATCTACCCCGACGAAGCCAAAGAAGCGGGAGCCGCGGTCATCGCCACCGGCCGCAGCGACTTCCCCAACCAGATCAACAACTGCCTCGGCTTTCCCGGCATCTTCCGGGGGGCCCTCGACGTGCGGGCCAGTGTGGTGAACGAAGAGATGAAACTCGCCGCCACCAAAGCCCTGGCGGAACTGGTGGCAGAAAAGGACCTCTCCCCGGAGTGCATCATCCCGGAAGCTCTCGATCCCCGGGTGGTCCCCGCAGTAGCTGCCGCTGTGGCGGAGGCTGCCCGGAAGAGCGGCGTGGCGAGGCTGTAGAAACGAGTTCAGAGGTACCTGGGTGCCTGAAAGGAGGAGGGAGCATGGAGTATCTGCTGCCTTATGGACGGAAAAAGCTTTCTTTGCATCTTCCGGAAAAGCATGTTATCGGAGTGTTGGAGCCCAAAGAGACCCGTAAACTGGAATCTCTGGAACAGACCGTGGCGGAGAAGATCGCCCGCCCCGATCGGGGGGCCTCTCTGGAGGAGCTTCTGCAGGCGAAAAAACCCCGGAGCGTGGTCATCATTGTGAACGACCTCACCCGCTCCACTCCCACGGCAAAGATGCTCCCTCCGGTGCTGGAGGCACTCTCACGCCAGGGAGTGGAGCGAGAGAACGTTACCATCGTCATCGCCACGGGAACCCATCGGGGGCTTACGGAAGAGGAAAAGGCTCAGGTAGTGGGGGCGGAGGTGCTCGCCTCCTGCCGGGTGGAAAACCACAACTGTGACGCCCCGGATCTCGTCTCACGAGGAACCCTCTCTACGGGAAACGAACTTTGGGTCAATCCTCTGGTGGCGAAGGCGGAGTTCCGCATCGCCCTGGGGGAGGTGCTCCTTCACTACTACGCGGGATTTGCGGGGGGGCGCAAGAGCATCCTTCCGGGGGTCTCCGGCCGGGACACGGTGATGCGCAATCACGCCATGATGGTGCATCCCCAGGCCTCTCTCGCCCGAATTGAGGACAACCCTCTTAGCATGGAGATGGTGGAATCCCTTACCCTCTGCCCTCTCGACTTTATCGTGAACTGCATCGCCAACTCCCACAAGGAGATCGTGGCGGTGGTGGCGGGGGATGCCAAAGAGGCCTGGAAGAGGGGCACCGAAATCTTCTACGATGTGAACAGCCTTCCTTTGCAGGAAAAGGCGGATGTGCTCTTCGTCTCCGCCGGGGGGTATCCCAAGGATATCAACATGTATCAGGCCCACAAGGCGGTGGAGATCAGCTCCCGGGCCCTTAAAGAGGGGGGGAGCCTGGTGCTCTTTGCGGAGCTTGAAGAGAGCTATGGCCATCCGGTCTACCAAGAGTGGGCCAACAAAGGGCTCTCCGCGGTAGAGGTGGAGGAGGCCATGAAAGAGGGGATCGTCTTCGGAGCCCACAAGCTCTTCTTTCTGGGGCGCCTCTCCCGACATTTCTCCCTCTATCTCTACAGCTCCCAGGATGAAGCCTTTGCGAAAAAGAGCTTCTTCTCCCCCGTGGCATCCCTGGAGACCCTTCTCCCCCTTCTGGAAGAAAAACACGGCCCGGACTACCGAAGCTATGTTATCCCCCAGGGAGGCATTGTCCTCCCCCTGGCGGAAGAGGCCTGAGAGAACTCCAGAACCGTAGAACTCCAGAACCGCAGAACGCTGTTTGCAGCAGAAGCACAAAAAGCCGGGATACCCCAGGAATAAGGAGGTGTCCCGGCTTTTGTCGCGTGTGTTTTCGGGCTATTCACGATAGTGAGTGCGTATTACCATATGCGGTAACACGAGGAGGTTCTTATGCCAGGAGGTGATGGAAGAATGAGCCAGCTGGAAGAGCTGAAAAAAAGAGCCTTCGAAAATTCCGAGGTCGTAGCGGAGTATGACAAGCTGGAAGAAGAATTTGCCCTTTTGGATATGCTTCTTTCCATGCGGACAAGTGCCCAACTGACCCAGGAAGAGGTGGCGGCCCGGATGGGAACCAGACGAAGCAGTATATGCCGCTTGGAAAAGGGAAACACAAACCCCAGTTTAGGTACGCTGCAGCGCTATGCCCGGGCCTGTGGATTTGATATTGCCATCTCCTTTTTGCCTCACCCCTCTGCAAAAGGTGAAGCCAAATCGCGGAGTAAAAGCGTTTTATGCTGAACTGCAAGGCTTGGTGCGGCAACTGGAGTGCGTTTGGTAATGTAAAAGGGACCCACTTTTGGGGTCTCAATGGTAATTGAAAAGGGGGCCACCCCGTAGCCTTTCACCTTATACTGAACCCTATGACGAGATACAACTCTTGGTATCGATGGGCCTGCGAGCCGGCCTGCTTGGGGCTATTGCAACGGAGGGGGTTTCTGCCAAGATTTTTGCCCTCGCCTTCACCGGTTGCGTGACCTTGTGATACCTCAAGTGGGCCCTTTTTGTATTGCCAAACATGAAGAGGCCCCCGGAAAGGAAGTATCCCTCCTTCCAGGGGCCTCTTCATGTTTTTCTTGATATTCTCCTCCAAGGGCGATTTTTCCAGGTGCCTTTAGAGCAGCCTTTTCACCGCCTCCAGCAGTCGATCCACCTCTTCGGCGGTGTTGTAGAGAGAGATCCCTATCCGAGTAACCCCTCCCTTTTCGAGAAGTCCTAGAACTTCGATGGGGCGGATGCCGTAGAAATGCCCGTCCCAGGCACAGATCCCCTTATTGCCGAGTTCCTTGCAGATCTCTACGGGATCTTTTCCTTCCAGCGTAAAGGAGATGGTGGGGGCCCGTCTGGGGGTGTCGAAAGAGGGACCTATAACAGTAATCCCCGGCATGTTCCGCAGCCTTTCGTATACCCCTTTGGCGAGTTTGTGCTCGTATTCGAAGATGTTTTTCATCCCCGAGACAATGCGCTCCCGCAGGGTCTCCCCGGATCCGAAGGAGGCGATGTAGTGCACCGCCGCGGTGGTGCCTGCGATGCCTTCGGTGTTGGGGGTTCCCGTCTCAATGCAGTAGGGGGCGTGCTGATGGGTGGTGCGGAGCCGGAAGGCGGGAAGTCGATCCAGAAGCCCCTCCCTGGCGTAAAGAACCCCCACGTGGGGACCGTAGAACTTGTAGGCCGAGCAGAGCAGAAAATCCACCCCCCAGGCGGTAACATCCAGAGGAAAGTGAGGGGCGTAGTGCACCGCATCCACCAGGAGCCAGGATCCCACCCGGTAGGTGAGCTCCCGGGCCCGGGTGATGTCGTTTACCGTGCCTGTCACGTTGGAGGAGCACCCGAGAGCCACCAACCGGGTGTTTTCGTTGAGCTTTGCCTCGAAATCTTCGTAATCCAGGGTAAAGTTTTTCTTTAAGGCGATCTCCCGGACAATCATTCCTTCGTTTCGAAGAGCCAGCCAGGGGCCTCGGTTCGCCTCGTGATCGAGCTGAGAAATAAGAATCTCATCCCCGGGCTGCAGGTATTTTCCCATGGCCCGGCTGAGGGAATAGTTCAGGGTGGTCATATTGGCCCCGAAGGAGATATTTTCCGCTCCCGGAGCCCCCAAAAAGGCCGCCACGGTTTCCCGTGCATTTTGCATCATGGCGTCGGTCTCGTTGGTGGTGACGAAGAAGCCGTGTTCGTTGGCGTTGCTCCGGCTCAGATAGTTCACCATGGCCTCCATTACCGGCCGGGGCATCTGGGTGCCTCCGGGGCCGTCGAAATAGGCCAGGGGGAACCCCTGGAAGGTCCGTTCCAGGGAGGGAAAATCCTTTCTTCGTATTTCGAAATCCTTGGCAAGCATGACTGAAAAACTCCTTTCGCTTCTCGTGTTGTGCCGGGATCGGCAGAGGAGATATGATTGGATTGCATTATTGTATTCACTATACACCTTGGAGGGAATTTCGAAAAGAGAAAGCCTCTTTCCGAAAAGGAAAAAGGCTTTCTGGGGATGTTGAGATTTGCGATGGATTTGAGTTTTTCTAGGAAACGAAGATTCCCGCTCCGGGACCCAGAGGAAGGTTTATGAAGTTCCGTGAGGTGTAACCAGTAGCAGTGCAAGGGGATTCTCTCCTGGGGGAGAATCCCCTTTGATAGATCTATCGAAGAAGGGTAAAAGGCGTTCCTTCATTGGGAGCAGCATGGGGGTATGTAGAGTTTTATGTTTTTAGCTCGATACGGGGGCCGGAACGGGCAGTCTCCTGCAGGAAAGGTAGAGAATTATCATTCCCAAAGGAATCACAATGCCCTCCACAAGGGGGATTGTGCACCAGACAGCCTCTAAACCGAAAGCCCTTGGCAGAAGGAGCATCATGGGGACAAAAAGTATGATTTGCCGGAGCAGTACCAAAGATCCCGCAATCTTTCCATGTCCGATGGATTGAAAAAATGTTACCGTCATTATCATTGCTCCGTAGAGCGGAAATACCGAATAGAAGATTCTAAAGTTTGTTACCCCTGATGCTACAATTTCCCGATTCCTGATAAAAAGTCCGAGGATGGGTTCCGGGAACAGCATGACGGGAATCCAGAAAATCAGGCCCAGGGCTGTGACTCCCAGCAGGAAAACCCGAATAACCTTTTGTACTCGGTCATAAGCTTTTGCTCCGTAGTTGGTTCCTACTACCGGTTGCAATCCTTGAGCCATACCCCAAAGGGGAATAAACGAGAAGGCTTGGATTCTCAAGGTGGCCCCCATCAGGATGCCCTGTACGTCTCCTCCGTAGTGAAAGGCCATACGATAGAGCAATGTCTGTTGCACCAAGGTGAGTACCTGAAACATCATGGCGGAAATGCCCACCGATAGTACCGCCTTTTCGATTCTTTTCTCGATACGCAGGCGGCCGATTCGAACGACTTCGCTTTTCTTTTTGAAATAGTAAAGCGTAAGTCCCGCAGTAATCAGTTGAGAAAACACCGTGGCCACGGCCGCTCCTTCGATACCCCTTGATCCGAAAGCCAAAATCATGATGGGATCCAGGAGGATATTTAAAATTGCACCAATGATCATGATTCCCATGGCGATGTGCATCCGTCCCTCACCCCGCAGAACCATGTTGGCACTCTGGGCGAAGTTGACGAAAAACGATCCCAGGAGGACCACCCGAAGATAGCGTACCGCAAGATCCAGAATTTCTCCTGAGGCTCCGCTGAGACTTAACAGTGGTTTCGCAAAGACTGTTCCCAAAACCATTATGACCATGGAGAATAAAAAAACATTGACCATGAGGTTGCCCATGATTCCATCCACGGTATCCTTGTCCTTCTGGCCGATAGCACGAGATAGTACGGATGCGGAACCAATGCCGATCAGAGTAGCTACCCCATTGTTGCAGAATGTCCAGGGATAGGCGATGGATACCGCCGCCATAGCTTCCTTTCCGATCATTTGGCCTGCAAAGACTCCATCCATAAAAGAATAGAGCGCGATGATAACCATTCCCACGATAGCGGGTGTGCAGAGTTTGAACATCAGCCTGAAAGGCGATTGCGTCAGAAGTGTTTCTCGTTTATTCATGTTTTCCTCCTTGCAATTAATGAATTTATCACAGCTGAAGGGTGTTATTCTTAAAGTGCCAGGCTCCACCCGGCGGACTGCTGCTGTATGTTCCAGAGCCCTGCGTACCGTCCTTGTAGTCCCAAAAGTTCGTGGTGGCGTCCCTGTTCCAGAAGGCGTCCCTTTTCGAGTACCACTATGTTGTCTGCTCGGCGTATGGTTTTCAGCCGATGGGCTACCACCACCACGGTACGTCCCTGAATGAGCGAATCAATGGCCCGCTGTACCTGAAGCTCGTTCTCCGGGTCCAGAGAGGCCGTGGCCTCGTCCAGTAGCACCACCGGAGCGTTTTTGAGAAAGGCCCGGGCGATGGAGATGCGCTGTTTCTCGCCTCCCGAAAGGGTGCATCCCCCCTCTCCCACCAGGGTGTCGTATCCTCGGGGGAGCTTTTCGATGAACTCGTGGCAGCACGCTCTGTGGGCGGCCTCGCAGATCTCCTCGGGGGTGGCGTCCTCCCGGCCGAAGCGGATGTTATTCTCCAGGGTGTCCTGAAAAAGATAGACTTCCTGGAAAACCATGGATATCTTCTGAAGAAGCTTTTCCGGTTCCATCTGCCGGATGTCCTCCCCTCCCAGGAGGATCCTTCCTTCCTGGGGGTCGTAGAACCGGGGAATCAGCTTGAGCAGAGTGCTTTTACCGCTTCCCGAGGGGCCCACCAGGGCGGTGAGAGAGCCCTGGGGGATATGAAGCGAAACCCGGTGCAGCGCCGGAGTGTCCTGGTAGCTGAAGGAAATATTTTCAAAAGAGAGGTCGCTCTTTTGAGGAGCTTCCCTGGTTCCCGTCATAACGGGCTCCGATTCCAAGGCGAGGATGCGCTCCCCTGCAAGTTCAAAGTAGCGGAGGAGGGCGAAGCTGATGAGGGCGGATGTGAGGGGGTCAAAAATGCGGGAGCCCACGATGAGAAAGGTGACGAAGACGAAGGGGTCCAGCCTCCCTCCCAAAAGAAGATAGCTCCCCGCGAGGATGGCCACGGTGAGCCCCGTGCGGATGCAGGCTATGGCGGGAATTACCATGGCGCCTCCCAGACCTTCGAAGCTGATGCTCTCTTTCATGAAACGATAAAAGGCTTTCTGGAGGCGTTCAAATCGGGAACCCACCAGATTGTAGGCCTTTACTACCCGGATACCGTTGAGATATTCCTGAAGGCGGTTGGCCGCATCAATTTTTGCCCTCATATGCCGATGACCCAGAAGTTTCATAATGCCTCCGGTAGCGGCGAGAATAGCCATGCCCACCGGAAGGGGAAGAAACATGGCCAAGGCCATGCGCCAATCCAGGAAGGAAAGTCCCAGCACTGCCAGAAGAGGGGCTACCAGGGCTCCTGCCATCTGGGGCGCCACGTGAGAGATCCCCTGCTCAAGCAGAGCGAAATCGCCCATCATCATGTTGGCGAGATCTCCGGGATCCCGTTTCATAAGAAAACCTAGAGGAAGTTTCCGTAGGTGCTCCGCAAGCCTGAGGCGTCCTTCCGCAGCCACCTCGTAAGCCCCCCGGTAGCATGCCCGGTAGGCAGGAATTTCTCCGAGAAAGATGATGAGCATATACGCTCCCAGAGCGGCGCAGACCCACCAGAGCCCTCGGATGTCCAGGGTTGCTTCGGGGTGAGAAAACCCCTGGAAGATGAGGTAGACTCCCCGCAGGGCCAGTCCAAAGGGTGCGATGTTGAGTAGATTGGAGATGAGTGTGAGTATAAAGGGTTTCAAAAGCTTGCGGGGATTTCCTGCAGTAATGTTTTGAAGGAATTTCATGCTACTTCTTCTCCTTTCCGAAAAGCCCAGGAATCGGTGTCGCTGTAGATTTCCCACATTTTCGCGTATAACCCCTTCCGGGCAAGAAGGGTTTCATGATCCCCCTGCTCCGCTACGCTTCCTTCGGAGAGCACCACGATGTTTTGGGCCTCCCGGATAGAGTGAAGGCGATGGGCGATAACAATTACCGTTTTGTTTCGAATCAACTCCCGAAGAGCCTGCTGCATCTGGTGCTCGTTCTCCGGATCCGCATAGGCGGTGGCCTCGTCGAGAACGAGTATGGGAGAGTTTTTCAGAATGGCTCGGGCTACGGAGACCCGTTGCTCTTCCCCTCCGGAAAGATAGACCCCCCCTTCACCGATAAGGGTGTCGTATCCTTGTGGGAGTCGGGAGATGAACTCGTGACACTGAGCTGCCCGGGCGGCGGCGTAGATCTCCTCCCGAGATGCTTCGGGGCGTCCCACCCGGATATTCTCGTAAAGGCTGTCATAGAAGAGAAAGGTGTCCTGAAAGACGAAGGATACGGTGTCCATGAGATCTTCCGTAGACATGTTCCGAATATCTACGCCACCAATGCGGATGGCTCCTTCATTTACGTCCCAAAATCGAGGAAGGAGGTTCGCCGCGGTGGACTTGCCCGAACCCGAGGCCCCTACCAGAGCGGTGATGGTTCCCTGGGGAGCTTCGAAAGAGACCTCGGAAAGAGCGGGAACCTTGTCAGGGGATCCTGAACTGTCGTAGGAAAAGGAAACCCTGTCGAAACTCACTCCATGGGAAGCGGGCTTCCGGGGGTGTAAGGGTTCCCGCACCGGAGGCTGCTGGAGGATGGCATCAATTCGGGAGACCCCTTCCTGAATATCCTTAAGAGTGGCAGCAAGATACATGATTTTATAGAGTGGTGCTGACGCCCCGGGAGCCATGATGATGAAAAAGAGCACCGTAAGTCCCAGGGAGGTGTTTTGAGGATCCCGACTTAAGAGCAGAACTCCCACGGGAAGAACGAAGGTGATGGAGGAGGCGAGAATGGTTCGGAAGAGCACGAAACCGTTTTGGAACTGGTCGGAGAACGTGGTTACCATGGTGCGGTATTCTTGAATATCCCGGTGGAATCGGCGAAAAGAGAAGACCGTGCGGCCGAAGATTTTTACCGCCGGCATCCCCCGAACGTACTGGATGGCAGAGGCGTTGATTCGTTCGAGAGAGTCGTAATAGGCTTTCATCATGGTTTTTCCCTTGGGTCCGTACATCATGGAGGCCTGGAGAGCAAATCCCAGAGCTACCGCCCCCAGGGAGGCCAGGGTCATCCAGACATTCATGGAGAACATGACGAAGAACATAATGATTACCGTGGCCACCACGTTGACGAAGTCCGGTATCTGGTGGGCGATGAAAAGTTCGATCTTCTCCACGTTCTGCTCCAGAGTTTTTTTAATGGCCCCCGTGGAGGTGGAGGTGAGATATCCCAGATGAAGCCTTCCGATATGTTCGATTATACGAATCCTGAGCCCGTAGAGAATGCGGAACGCCGCCACGTGGGAAGCCATGGTGCTGACGTAGAGAAGGGACATTCCCCCCAGAAGGCTGAGAAGAATATAGATCCCCCAGCGGACAATCATGGTGTTGTCCATGCCTTGGAGATTGTTCCAGTGCTTCAGCAGCTCCGCGAGAATGTAGTACGCTCCGGCGTAGGGTACCAGAAAAAAAGCGGCGCTGAGAGTCGCAAGAAACCCCGAGATCAGAAGTAGCCCCTTGCGTTCTCCCGCAATTTCAAGAAGTCGCGCAATTCCTTGTTTATTTTTCATGAAAAATCTCCTCTTAAAGACCTTTTCGTGCTTCGATAAATGTCACGGGGCCATGGATTTCTTCTTCCATGTTTTCGATAAGCCTGCTCTGAACGGAGACGAAGCCTGCCTGGAGGGCATGTTGCTGGAAAGCCCCCTCTTCTACAACCATATCCATCCCCTGGAGGAAAATGGCGAGCCAACCGAAAACTCCCGGAGGAGGGGTTGTTCTGTCCGGCGAAAGCTCGGTGGTGGTAATGACAAGAACTCCTCCGGGGGCAAGAGCTTCATGGATCCGGTTCATGATATGCTGTAGTTCTTCTCGTCTCATCCCCAGAGAGAAATTGGCCATGATATGGTCGTAGGGCCCTTGGAGAGAATCCTTGGTGAAGTCTCCTGCCAGGGTTTTCACCCGTTTTTCCATGCCGTATTCCTCCACCACCTGTTGGGCCACCGCACAGATGTCGGAGCGATCGAAAAGAACGCACTCGGTGGAGGGATGCCGGGCTGTCACGGCAATACCTATAATGCCAGGCCCCGATCCAAGATCAAGAATTCGGGAAAAAGAAGGAAATTCCGGAAGCGATTCTACTAAGTCCGCGATTTTCTGAGCCCGGTTGCAGCGGGTATAGTTCAGGCTCGCTTTTGCTCCTTTTGCCCATATTGCGGGATCTGTCATGTCTGGGCTATGTTGAGGCCCCTCCTGAAGGAGTTTTTTGAGCCCTCCTTGAAGGAGAGCGGTGCTCCAGGAGGACATGAAGAGAAGGGAGGGGGAGATAAAGGTGTCTTTATCCGACATGAAGAAGTGGTCCGCCAGGGGGCTATTGTTAAATGAATCTTGATTTTTGGAAAGGCACCCCAGAGCGGTGAGGGCGTTGAGAAAATGTTCCGTGTTTTTCTCGTGGAGCCCCGTTTTTGCGGCCACTTCCCGGGATGTGACGGGGGATGTGAGATGGTCGAAAATGCGTAATTCCATGGCGGTGCGGAGTACTTCCCAACGTAGGGCATCCTGGGGAAGTCTGTAGAAGGGAAGGTATCCTTCATTTGGGAGGGGAAGATCTTTTTTCAAAACAAACACCTCGCTTTGTGTGGTAGACGCAGCCTGTGAGTTTTCCTGCGTTCTTCGAAAGAGAAAAATTTTTGCGCCTTTTTTCGTCTGTTTTTACGGTTCTCCCGTTGTTATTTCTCGGGAGGGCGAAGCCCCTGGAAGGCGAAAGCCAGAAAGTCTTCGAGGAAAGCATCATCTTCGATGAGGGGATATCCCTCCTGCTCGGAGATCTCTGTAAAATGCTCCCGATACTCCCACCAGACATGGATGGCTCCGCAAAGAATGGCCATGAGGGATATGGGGGGAATGTCCTTGCGGATAATTCCTTCTTCCTGGGCCTGAGTCAGGGTGGCGTGGTAGTGGTGGTGCAGGGCGTCCTCTCCCAACCAGGGGCTGTTATCTCCCTCCAGAAGAGCCCAGTTGGCAATGCGTATCATGGTGGGATTCTCTCGGTAGAAATTGAAGAGAGCCCGAATGAGTTCCTTAAGGTGTTCCAGACCTTTTTTTTCGCAATTCCGAAGGTATTCCGGATTCGCGGTGTGTCGTTTTACGATGGAGGCCTTTACCGCTTGGTAGAGCTCTTTTTTACTGCGGAAATGGAAGAGAATCAGGGGCCCCGAACAACCGCTCTTTTCGGAAATTTTCCGTATGGTGGTTCCCGCGAAACCCTTTTGAGCAAAAAGGAGCTCCGCTGCTTCTAAAATTGCCTTTTTTGTAGCATCTGGATCTCTTATTTTATTTGTCTCTTCCACGAGAGTGCCCTCCGATTTTTGTTCGATCAATAAAACTTATCGCCTGATAAGTTACTGCGTTCTTCTTTTTTTGTCAAGCTCAAGAAAAAGGTTTTCAGGAAAAACCCTTTTTCTCTGCATCAAAAAAGAGCCCCTTCAAGGGGCTCTTTTTTGATGCAGAGAAAAAGGGAAAACCGTGTCTTTCAGTTTCAGCGAAGAACTTCTTAAAGAACTTCTTCGCTCTCCTGAAGCACAATACCCTCCTTGGCGAGTTCTTCTAGAGCGGGGTCGTAGATCTCCGGCAGCACCGGGGCATGGATTCCCGGAGTGGTGATAGCCCCCTCCAGAAGGAGTTTGGCGCAGATCGCAGGAGGCATACCGGTGGTGCGGGCAATGGCGGAATCCCCTCCGGGGGTACCGTAATCCACCAGCAGCGAGCGATGGCGAATCCGCTTCTTCTCCTCCGGGTAGAAGACGACGAATTCATCCTGAAGGGCGATGAAGTCCCGTTCCTCCGGGGTGAAGACGAACTTTTTGTCGTAGAGGTAGCTGAGGATATCCCGAGGAGAGCCCTGCGCAAAGGGAAGAGGGGTTTCATCCAGAAGCCCCAGCCACTGAAGGCGCAAAAAGATGGCGGAGTAGGGGGGGATATTCAGGATGTTGCAGAGGGCACTCTTGAGATCCTGATCCTCCCGGGCCCGGATCTGGCGGCGCATAAAGGAGGCAAAGGTCATCCCCTGAAGATCCTGGGGGGTTTCGTCGAAAAGGTTGATTTCGTTCATCTTGGTGATGGTCTCGCACCATCCGGTGTAGCGAAGGGTTCCCCGGAAGATGCTCTTCGCCTCGGGGATATCGTAGGCCTCAAGATAGGGGAGGGAATCCGCATTGGCGTAGACTTCGAAGGTGCCGATGGTATCGATATCCTCCAGGGAAGGATGCCGGTAGGTCTCGCCGTCGGGCCAGGAGAGTACTTTTCCGTTTTCGAGAATTTGGGCAGAGCGTTTGCTCGCCCCGATGAGGCTCCCCGGAGCCCAGGAGAGCTTGTATCCCCAGGGGTTGGTGTTGGCTTCATGAGAGGGAAGGGCTCCGCAGATGGAGCGGAAGCTCTCCACGGTGCCTCCCCGTTTCCGGATGGCCCGGACATTTTTGGCGGCGGACATGTGGTCGATGCCGGGATCCAGGCCGAGTTCGCAGAGAAAGATCAGCCCTTCGGAAGCCACTTTCTCCTGAAGCTCCCGGATCTCTTCAGTGATATAGGAGAGGTTGATCATGTGCACCTTTTTTTCAAGGCACAGATGAGCCAGCGGTTCCAGGAAGGGGCGGGGGAGCAGGTTCATTACCAGATCGGGATGAATCTGATCAATAAGGGTTCCCGCATCTTCGGCGTTGCCGATAATGCCTTTACCCCGGGGATGGCCTTTGAGAACTCGATCAAGATTTTCCTGATCCACATCTACCACGCTAACCTGGTAGTCTTCCTGTTTCAGAAGATACTGAACGCATGGCCGGGCTACCCGGCCGGCTCCGAATACGAGAATCTGGCGCATAATGACGTATCACCTTCTTGAGATAATAGGGGCTCCGGGAGCCTTCGAAGGCCCCCGGAAATCCGCGTGAGAAAAGCATAGATGTACAGATGTACAATCCGAAATGCTGCGCATTGACTTTCGAAGGAGATTAGAGACTTTCGATCTCCTCTGCGGTGTAGTTGTGAATCCGATTTCCCCAGATTTTGCCGAAGATGACGAGGAAAACGAGTACCAGACCCACTGCCACCCCGAGCACTGCCGGGGTGTCGTAGTATCCGGTCACCACGTAGGCGATGACACTGGCAAGAGCCACGGTGAGGGCGTATGGGATCTGGGTGCGTACGTGATCAAGGTGATCACAGGAGGCTCCAATGGAGGAGAGAAGCGTGGTGTCCGAGATAGGGGAGCAGTGGTCTCCGAAGAGCCCTCCGCTCAGTACGGCTCCGATGGTAGCCAGCAGGGGGGCTCCCAGGCCGTGAGCCATGGGAACTGCCAGGGGCATGAGGATCGCAAAGGTCCCCCAGGAAGAGCCCGTGGCAAAGCTGATGGTAGCGCCGATGCAGAAGATGAGCGCAGGCACCATGGCGGCGGGAAGGTTCCCCTTGGCGAGTTCCACGATGTAGGCGGCGGTGCCCACCTTTTTGCAGACCGATCCGAGAGCCCAGGCGAGAACCAGGATCATGAGAATGAACACCACGTCCCGGCAGCCTTCCATGTACATCTTGAAGGCTTCACTCATGGTGAAGACATTCTTCTTCACCATGAGAATGATGCAGGTGATGGCGCCGAGGAAGTATCCCGTGCAGAGAGCGGTGCGAAGAATCGGCCCCGGTACGGGTTTGACAGGAAATCCGTGAGGAATGAGAAGGCCGAAAATGCAGCCGAAGAGGACGACAAGAGGGAGCCACATCATGGAGGCGGTGGCCTTGTTGCGCCCTTCTTTCTCGTCCACAACCACCGTGGCCTTGGCGAGCTGGGCCTCGGGCCAGAAGGGGCTTCCGGTTTCAAGGGTACGCTTCTCCGCCTTGTACATGGAGCTGAACTCCCATCCCATCCAGGCCACCAGGGGGATCATCACCAGAGTGCCGATGGCGTAGAACTGAAAGGGAATTACCTGAATGAACACATCCCACTCAGAGGCGACCACGCCGATGTTGGCGTACTCTTCCCGGATAAGCCCCATGATGTAGAGCCCCCAGCCGATGAAGGGGACAAGAATACAGACGGGGGAGGCGGTACAGTCGAGGAGCCAGGCGAGCTTTTCCCGGCTGATCCGAAGCTTGTCCGTGATAGGCTGGAAAGAGGGACCTATGATGAGGGGGTTGCCGGAATCGGAGAAAAACACCGCGATCCCTGCAAGCCAGAGAGCGATCTGAGCCTTGGCGCGGCTATTAATCCACTTTGCCGCAGATTCCGCAAAGGCCTTGGCCCCTCCGGACTGGGTTACCACTCCGACAAAGCCCCCGATGAAAATCATCATCACCAGAAGGCTGGAGTTGTAGCTATCCTTGGCCTGTTCAAAGACGAAATCCTTGATAAGCATGGTGAGCCCCGTGATGGGATTCCACCCGGCAAGCATAAGGGTGCCTACGAGGGCACCGAGAAAAAGAGCTACGATAACGTTCTTGTAGCGCACTGCGATGATAATGGCAAGAAGGGGAGGGAGAACCGAAAGAAAACCGAAATGTTCCATGGTAATGTATACCTCCTTCAGAATAGGTGACAATCTTTGAAATGTTCAGATGCAGCAAGACCTCTGTGTTTTCTTTCTGCCACCTCCTTCTTTTTGGAAAATTGTCTCTCCGGGAGCCTACCAGGGAAAGGGACGGTTACGGAGAGTCGCGCCGCTGTACCGGGTTAAATGGATGTAGGTGGTTCGGATATGTTCCGCCATGTAATGCTTTGCCATCTCCGACTCGCGAGCAAGAAGGGCGGCGAATATCCGCCGGTGATCCCGGCAGCTTGCGGATTGAGCGGGATCCCGAAGGGGTTGATCGTACACCTCTTCAGGGAGTCGGTAGAAGCGATCGAAGAAAATGGTGTACAGTTCGGTGCGCCAGAAGGCCTGTTGAAAAAAACGGGTTATATACGAATTGCTCCCCAAGGCAACGATAGCGCAGTGAAATTCCCGGTTGCTCTCGTGATAGCCTCGGATATCCCCCCTGCGATAGAGTTCTTCCTGCTGCTCCAGAAGCTGCTCCAGGTGATCCAGGGAGGCTGCCTTGGCGCGCACCGCCGCTTCTCCCGCTGCGTAGCTCTCGATAAGCCGACGGGATTCGAAGGCCTCTTCCATATCCTGGGGATCTAGCCGGGGAATGGAGCACCCCCGGTTTCGGGGATTTTCCAGAAAACCGACGGCGGTGAGCTTTCGCAAGGCGTTACGCACCGGAGTGCGGCTCAATCCCAGCTCTTCGGCGATCTCGCTTTCGATGAGCCGGTCTCCTGGAGCAAGCTCCTTGGAGAGCACCATCTTGACAATGGCCTCATAGGCTGTCTCTTCTGCGTTCATGGAGGATGAAGACATGGGCTATTCTCCTATTTCACAAAGTCGTATCCATGTGTGTACCCTAAGAAGGATACTAGAGAATATGTGCTGATTTGTCAAATATCGGAATGCCCTTGGGGGTATCCTCCAGGAGGCTGTTTCGCCTTTGAGAGCAGTTTTCGTCGGCATGCGGCGGCTCCGTGAAATTTTCGGGGGGGGGGTCAAGGTTGCAGCGGCTGCGGGGTGTCTTGTAAAGGCAAAGCCCGCCGGCGATGGCGGGCTTTGAAGAGCGACGGGGCTTTTCGTAGAGGTTTTGAAGAGGATGGGCTCTTTGCTTCCTCACAGGTTGAAGGTTTCTGTAGCTACCTCGTCGCAGAAAGCTCTGTCGTGTTCCACGAAGAGCAGTGTGGGTTTGTGTTCCAGAAGCAGCTCCGTGATGTGCATTCGGGAGAAGAGATCCACATAGTTCAGCGGCTCATCCCACAGGTAGAGATGGGTTTGTTCGCAAAGGCTTCGGGCGAGGAGCACCTTTTTCTTCTGTCCGTCACTGTAGTCCCCCATCTCTTTTTCGAACTGAACCTTCGAAAAGTCGAGCTTGCTCAGGATTGTCCGGAAGAGGCTTTCATCAATGCCGCATTCCCGGGCGTATTCCCTTGGGCTGCCGTGCAACATTTGCGTAGACTGCGGAACGTAGGAGATTCTAAGTCCTCCCCCCAGAAGCAGTTTTCCCCCGTATTCCAGGCCTTCTCCCCGAATCAGCTTGAGAATGCTCGATTTGCCGCTGCCGTTTTTCCCCCGGAGGGCGATTCTTTCTCCCCGCCGGATGGTAAGGTTGATGTCAGAGCACACTGTCCGGTCTCCGTAACGTATGGAGATTTCTTCCAGCCGTGCCAGGATGGGAGAGTGGTATGTTTGGGGAAAAATCTTGAGCTTTTCGTTTTTTTCCACGTTTTCCAACAGAGCGGATTTTCTTTCCAGAGCCTCCTCTTGCCGGCGTTCTAAGGATTTTGACCTTCGGGCCATCTTTGCTGCCTTGTGCCCGATATGTCCGGTGTCCGGGCGCAGTCCTGCAATACGAACGCCTCTTTTTGTTTTCTCTACCTTCGTGCTCCAGTCCGACGTTTGTCGGGTTGCCTCCCGCATTCGTTCGATCTCTTTTCGCAGCCTTTCGTTTTCGCTCCGCTCCGAGGCATCCCGCATCTCCTTGTTCTGCCACCAGGAGGAAAAGGTTCCCTTCTGGATTTCGATGTTCTTCTTGTTAATGGCGAGAATGTGGTCAATGCAGCTGTCCAGGAAAATTCTGTCATGAGAGACGAGGATAAACCCCTTCTTTTGGTTCAGGTAGGCTGTTACCAGGGCACGTCCTTCCATGTCCAGATGATTCGTCGGTTCGTCGATGAGGAGGAAGCGGTTTTTCTTCAGAAAGAGAGCTGCAAGAAGAACCTTGGTCCTCTCGCCGTTGGAAAGTGTGCCGAAGGGGCGGTGCAGCGCATTGTCGGCTACTCCGAGCAGCGAGATTTCACGAGTGATTTCCCACGCTTCGCTGTCGGGAGAGATGCTTTGGAGAACCTTCGCCGTGTGCACCCCGTGATCGGGGATGTGGTACGGAAAGTATTCGAAGTCTGTCTTTGCAGTAAGAGTGCCTTCATGCTTGTAATGCCCCAGAAGCAGCTTCAGAAAGGTGGTCTTTCCTCTGCCGTTTCTGCCGATGAAGCCGAGCTTCCAGTCTGTATCAAGCTGAAAGCTCACGTCTTCAAAAATATTTTCCATACCTCCCTCGTAGGCGAAGGTAAGATGTGCAATCTGTATGAGAGACATGTGTGTATATCCTCCTGGAAAAAGCGAAAGAGCCCCAAGAAAGGCGGCTCTCGGGGCTCCCGGCAACACACAGGCATGCCCGGAATAAAGACGGGCAGGCAAAGAGATGGTCACAGGGCAGAATAAAAGAGTCGCAGCTTTCTTGCATGGGCACAACAAAACGAAACGACCCTTCGGTCGCCTCTACCGTTTTGTAAAGCCTGTAACATCAGCAAGAAAGATTGCGCATTCTTCCACCCCTCACAGGATCATATTTCATGTTCCTTTGGGCGATTGAACCATATTTTTGAGGGAATGACAACCCCCTGAACGGAGATGTGCGAAGAGATTCTACGTATCAGAGAGAGATTCAACATGCGAAATGCCCGACGCGCGAGACATTAAAATATTTTGCATCACAATGTCGTTTTGTGGAGAATACGCAAAAGATGGGCCTCAAGAATTGACAAGCCCGAGGAATTGAAGGAAAATGTATGCAGGCGTAGTGTTTTGCCACACTTTACGAGAGGAGTTGGGGTCCCTGATGATACGCTTTGTCTACCATGTCTGGGCAGAAGGAATGTCATCGTCTTCGCTCCCCGCTCCGGGGGTAGGTTCTTTCGTCTCTTCTCTCCCCAGAGGCTGCCGCAAACGCCCTCCGGCACTATTTCTCCCTTCCTAAGAAAACACCTTTTTCCACTTTTTCCATAACGCTTTTTGCAAAGACTGCGTACGGTCTCTTGTATCGTACCTGCGTGGCGTGTGTCGGTGGTGTGTGTTCCCGAGCCCGGTAAGTCTTTTGCCAGGTTTTTCTCGGGGTAATTTTTTGGTTTGGTTGCAGTTGAAAGGAGGACCATGCATGGGCAGCAATCGTGTGGATGTGGCTGTCATTGGTGGGGGTGTACACGGATGTTCCGCCGCCTACCATCTAGCCCAAAAGGGGCTTAAGACAGTTCTTATTGAACGTGATTACATCTCTTCCGGAGGAAGCGGACGAAGTGCCGCAGGGATCCGGTATCAGTTCGGCACGGAGGTTAACATTCTTCTTGCCCAGTACAACATGAAGTGTATCAAGACACTCCAGCAAGATCTTAACTATAAGGCGGACATTGAATACGATCCTGCAGGATACCTCTGGATCGCCTACTCTGAGTCGCAGCTTGAGCAGCTTAAAAAGAACGTGGCGCTTCAGAACCAGCTCGGCACCTACGGTTCTTCGATTCTTAATGTAAAACAGATTCAGGAAGTGGCCCCCTGGCTGAACACCGAGGGGATGCTGGGAGCGAGCTTTAACCCCGAAGACGGGCATGTGAATCCTCATACCCTCTGCTTTGCCTATGCGGATGCCGCGAAGGCCCTGGGGGCACAGATTCAGAAGCAGACCACCGTTACGGGAATCATCATGAAAAACGGCAAGGCTGCGGGAGTTCACACCGATAAGGGAGACTGGGAGGCGGATGCGGTGGTTTGCTGTGCCGGTCCCTGGAGTGTAGAGCTTGGTCGGGAGATCGGGCTGGATATCCCCATCGTCCCCGAGCGTCATCAGATTCTTATCACCGAGGCTGTGGAGCGCATGAAGCACCCCATGACCCTCTGCCTTGACGACGGAAGCTACTGGAAGCAGTGCCCCAACGGTACCTTTATGCTCGGCGTGGGCCGCCACGAAGTAAAGGATACCTCCTACTACGCCAGCTGGGATTACCTTGATGCGGCGGTGGAACGGATCGTTCCCAAGATGCCCGTGCTCGCGGGAATCCGGGTGGTGCGTCAGTGGACGGGCCCCTACGATATTACTCCGGATTCTCAGGCTATTGTGGGCCCCACCCCTGTGGAGAATTTCTACATCAACTGCGGATGGAGCGGCCACGGTCTTCAGTTCGGGCCTTCCGTGGGGCGCATCATGGCAGAGTTTGTGAACGGGGAGAAGCCCTTCATCGACGTCTCCATGTTCCGGTATAGCCGGTTTGAAGAAGGGGATCTCTTCTTCGAGCCCGCCTGTATATAGGAGGTGCTGTTTCGATGAAACTCATTGAGAATCATCCCATACTGGACTTTCAGCACGACAAGAAGACGAAAGTAACCTTCAGCTTCGACGGCACGCAGCTGGAAGGTTTTGCGGGGGAACCCATCGCTGCGGCGCTGCACGCCAACGGCGTACGCACCTACCGGATCACCCCTGAAATGAAACGCCCCCGAGGCTTCTTCTGCGCCATCGGGAAATGCTCCTCCTGCTTCATGACGGTAAACGGAG
>Ga0334887_1000724_pt1 | contig 49606 bp, 45 predicted proteins | sample GraSluR1_MG_10_FD_207217 | JGI IMG/M metagenome (GOLD analysis project Ga0334887, IMG submission 207217) | Sludge microbial communities from methane-producing bioreactor in Wageningen University, Netherlands - Granular Sludge_18_07-R1 | ecosystem: Engineered > Bioreactor > Anaerobic >...
GGAGTTGGCTCAACCGGTGTAGGCGTTGGTTCCACCGGGGTGGGGGTCGGCTCTACAGGGGTTGGAGTTGGAGTAATAGGCTCTCCTTCACACCAACTATCCGAGATCACGAACTGAACATTACCCAGTTCGTCTCCAATCCAGGTAAACGTCGCTGATGCAGACGTCACTACAGCTGGTGCAGTGGTTGAAACATGAAAATGCAACACTGCAGCCGGACTATCATCAGCTCCAACAGTAGTTGACTGCCCATTAGAAAAATGAGCAGTCATGCTCCCAGAGACAAGCTCCACGTTGCCCCCGGGAGTTAGCACAAAGTGCCAGACAGCCGTCTGGCCTAGTGCACAGCCAGGGTCTGCCGGTCCCTGGCCCGTCCAATTTATTGTCCTTGTTGATGAATTTTCACTTTCAGTTGACCTCACCACCACTGGTCTTACTAAAAAAACAGCCATTAAAAAAATGACTGTTACAGATAAAAATTTAATTAACTCACTTTTATTTATTCTCTGAAAAATGGTTTTCATATGAGGTTTTTATAGATTGATTGTTATACTATTTATGATTTATTTATAGTAATAGCAAATTATAAGCCTTTTTTTTGAGAAATCAATAATTTATTTACCTATGCATAGGGAAAAAGTGATTAAGAAGTTTTGATGTTATTTTTTTTAAAACTCCTTGGCTTGTATCTTTTCATCAGCAGCGCGTTGGTCACCACACTCACTGATGAAAAAGCCATGGCTGCTGCTGCAATTGCTGGACTTAACAACCATCCCGTTAGAGGATACAAAACACCGGCAGCGATTGGGATGCCAACAGTATTGTAAAAGAAGGCCCAAAATAGATTTTGTTTTATTTTGCGCAGAGTATATTGGCTCAGGTCAATAGCTGTCACCACATCTCTTAAGTCGTCTTTGATTAAAACGATGTCACCGGTTTCCATGGCAATGTCTGTACCCGAGCCCAAAGCAATACTCAGATCAGCTTGGGCCAAGGCGGGCGCGTCATTAATGCCATCACCAACCATAGCCACTATATTCCCTTCAGCCTGTAGTTTTTTAATTTCAGCCGATTTTCCTTGTGGTAAAACCTCTGCCAAAACCTTCTCAATCCCAGTGGTTTTTGCTATCGCCTGCCCCACTCTGTGATTATCACCGGTGATCATTCCTACTTGTTTGCCCATTTTTTGCAATAACTTGATTGCTTCTGTTGAGTACTCTTTGAGAGTATCTGCTACAGCAATAATACCAATGATGTCTTGATTAACGGCTAAGATCATGGCTGTTTTTCCCTGATTTTCTAAAGCAGTCATTCTGTCTTCAATAAATTCAGTTTGGATTTGATGATCAGCCATTAATTTTCTCGTCCCCAACAGGATTTTGCTTTGAGTTTGACTATTGCCTGGTAACTTAGTTTTTAATAACTCAGCAGATACGCCGTATCCAGGCAGGGCTTGAAAATTTTGTGCTTCTAGCAACTTAACTTTGGATAACTTTGCCTCTTTAACTATGGCTTGAGCTAAAGGGTGTTCTGAGTTTTTCTCCACAGAAGCAGCCAGCTGTAAGATTAAACTTTTGCTAATCTCAGTTTTGACAGACAAAATGTCAGTTATGCTGGGTTCACCTTTTGTTAAAGTGCCAGTTTTATCAAAGATAAAGATGTTAGCGTCCTTGGCAATTTCTAATACTTTACTGCTTTTGATTAAGATGCCGCTGTCAGCAGCTAGCCCAGTGCCCACCATCACAGCTGTCGGTGTGGCTAAGCCTAAAGCGCAAGGACAAGCGATGATCAATACTGCGATAAAGGTAGTGAGAGCAAAAGTAAAAGATTGGCCCAACAACAGCCAGATTGCAAAGGTCAAAACAGCAATTATCACTACAGCCGGCACAAAGTACAAAGAAACCTTGTCTGCCAGCAGTTGGATTGGGGCCTTGGAGCCCATTGCCTCTTCAACTATTTTGATGATTTGGGCTAACATGGTGTCTTTACCCACTCTCGTGGCTTTGAACTTTAGAACTCCGGTTTTATTGATGGTGGCTCCAATAACCTCACTTCCCACCTCTTTCTCTACAGGGATACTTTCGCCCGTGATAGCTTTTTCATCAACGCCGGAATAGCCTTTAATTACTACTCCATCAACCGGAATCTTCTCACCCGGTTTAACCAAAATTACATCCCCAATTTGGACTTGGGAGATGGGAGTTTTTACCTCCTCGTTGTTTCTGATGATGGTTGCTTCTTTTGGTTGAAGTCCGATTAATTTTTTAATTGCTTGGCTGGTTTTACCTTTAGTGACTGCCTCTAGGTATTTTCCCAACAAAATAAAAATTAGGATAAATCCGGCAATTTCGTAATATAGCTCTTCCACACCATATACTTTGATTCCTAACCAGGTAGAAATAGAGATTGCCACACTATAAAAATAAGCTGCTGAGGTGCCAATAAAGATCAGTGAGTCCATATTTGGAGCGCGTTTAATTAGTGCTTTGAAGCCGGAGAGATAAAGATGAAAAGCTACTAAAATTATAGGTGTGGTCAGCAGGAACTGAATTAAGTGTTGGTTGGCATTAATGACTGCCGGCACAGGTAATCCCACCATCATACCCATAGAGACATATAAAAGTGGTAAACCGAAAATTAAAGCGATAATAAATTTAATTTTAAGTTTTTGTGCCGTTCTGATTTGAGGATTTGTGTCTTTTGTATGATTTTCTTCAGGTGTTTCAAGACTATATCCTAACTCCTCAACCGTTTTTTGGATTCTCTCTAAACTGATTTGATTTGGATCAAACTCTAAAAAAAGTTTTTCTGAAGCAAAATTAACACTGACTGTTTTTACTCCAGTTTTTTTTCTTAAAACTGTTTCAATATTGACAGCACATGAAGCACAATCCATCCCAAGCACAGTTAAGATAATTTTTTGATTCATTTTTTTAGCCTTCAGGTTTTTATGATTAATAAAAATTGGTTGGATGTTTTAAGCTTAATTTATCACCTCAATGACGCCGGAGACCATGCCCATCCAGCAGCTAAATTTGTATGTTCCCGGATTTTCAGGAAGAAACTCTTTTACATTAACCTCACCTGGATTTAAAGAAAATTCTCCAGTGAATAAACCCCGAGAAATAATGGCATTGGTACAACCGCTGATGCCTTTGTCAGCCACCTCCCATCTAACTGGAATGCCGGCTTTGACTTTAAAATAGTTGGGAGCATAATTGTAGGAACCAGCCTCCATTTTTAAAACTTGCTCACCATTGATAATCGGAGCAAGATTTTCTTCCACTTGTGCCGGCTGATTTTTTTCTTGAATAAATAGCTGATTGGCGCTTCGGCCTATATCACTCAAGCTAGTGAGGCCTAAGGCATTTAATTGAAAGTTAATGTTATAAATAGCAAAAAATAACACTAAAATTCCAGCAACTTTTGTAAACTTGTCAGCTAAATGTGGTTTTTGAGAAAACTTGATACTAGACAAGCCAATAAACAACAGTGCGGGAGCAGTGCCCAGGGCAAACAAAAGCATGATTAAGCCCCCCTGAATGGCGTTTCCTGAAATTAAGGCCAGTCCTTGTGCAGTAAGAGTAAAACCACAGGGTAGAAAAAAAGTAAGACCACCCATTACTAGGGGCATTAAGCGGTTTTTAAAGTTTGATTCATTAGCAATATATCTAGTCAGAGATTTCTGAATAGTTAACTGAAATTTTTTTAGAAATTTAATCCCTAGCATCTGTAAACCCAAAACTATCATGAGCACAGAAATCACTAAGACTAACAATGAGCCAAAAGTTAAAGAAAAATTAAGTTTACTACCCAGGGCTCCTAATAGCATACCCAGAATGCCATAAGAAATGAGTCTACCAAAATTAAAGGACAAGTGAGGCTGAATTTTTTCCCAGGCAGAATCACTTGCAGCGTATAGCTGTTCCCACTGTTTTGACATTGAAAGAATTATGCCACCAACTAAAGCTGCGCAGCTTGACAATCCAGCCACTACACCTAAAACAAAAAACATTGGTAGAGAGGATGTTGATTCAACATTAACCAACCCTGATAATCCCAATCTATTGAAGCCCAGAAAAGCGACAATAATCAACAAACTTATCCCAAGAGGATTTAATAATTCTTTAGCATTGAGTTTTTTTGCTTCTTTTTTGGGTTGTTGGTAAAAACTATAACCTTCTTGTTTGAAAATTTTGTTTAATTTTTTTAGGGTTGGTCTATCTTTTTCATACGCAATTACCACTCTGTTTTTAGCAGTTGAGGCCTCGGCTGATTGAATGTAGCTAATTTCCAATAGTTTTTTTTCAATAATGATCTCGCAAGAAGCGCAATGCATGCCCTTTACATGGTAGGTAATCGATTTTATTTTTTTACTCATAATATCTAATCAGTTATAAGGAGCAATAGCTAAAAAAATTATTTATTAAACAAATTCGTTACTTTTAAAATTTCCTGAATCATTTCTTGCTCTTTTTTCTTATTGTTGGTGCTCAGTGCTTTTTTAAAACATGTATTGAGGTGATTTTCCATTAACATTTGGTGAGCTGATTTTAGTAAGCCAATTACTGCCAAATTTTGCTGCATTACATCGATACAATATTTATCAGCTTCTATCATTTGAATAATTTTTGCAATTGAGCCTTGAGCTTTTTTGAAATTGATTAGTGTTTTTTCTTTTTGGGAAGTCATTGCTTTAGAGAATAGTTAATAGTTTAAATATACCTATACCTATGGTATAGGTATATTAGCAATGTTGTCAATAACTATTTTTACTAGAAAACTAGCCAAGCTTTTGATAGGATGAGTTATTATTGGTTATTAGCTATTTACTGCCCATGTCCAAATTAACTGATTCAACCACCCAACAGTTTAAAATTTACTCGTTGGCTCAATCACACGGCTCAACCTTAATTTTTACAGTTCTACTCTCTTTATCTATTTTTCTGCCTAGTTTTATACATCAACAAGGAATCACTGGGCCTTTAATTAATGCTTTTTTATTACTGGCTGTTGTTTGGTTAGGAAAATCAGCAGCTATTACTTTAGGTTTAATTCCTAGTGTTATTGCTTTAAGTCGTGGATTATTACCAATTACCCTAGCGCCTATAGTGCCGTTTATTATGCTGGCTAACTGTTTATTTGTTTTAGTTTTTAGTAGTTTTTATAAAAAAAGTTTTTCTACTGCTGTAATATTGGCAGCCACATCTAAGTTTTTATTTTTATATACTGTCAGCCAAGTTTTATTAGTCAATTTATTGCCTACAAAGTTTTTAATTCCAGCCTCGCAGATGTTTAGTTGGCCTCAGTTAGCGACTGCGCTGGCTGGTGGTTTGATAGCATGGCTAGTGATAAAAGAATTTTTTAAACCCAGCAGGATTAATTAATTTATTAGCCTTTTTTTATTTAAAATTATGCAAGTCACAATCAGAGTTGATGGCGAGAAAATAGAAACTCAAACTGATAAAAATTTATCAGAGGTTTTACAAGAAAATAATATAAAGCTACCTGATTTGGCTTATCAGTTGCCTAATAGCCAGATTATTCACACTGATTTAGTTGAAGACGTAGTAGATAAAATTGTTAAAAGAGCAACCGATATTACTATCCAAGAAAAAACCAGAGTTAATGTGCATTCAGGATTGGCGCGCCAACACAGGCAGGCTGTCTTCAGAATGATTTATGATGATTGTCAGTTGAATTGTGATCACAATAAAAATAATGACTCACAAATTAATTGTGAAACTTGTTCTCAGATAGAGCAGTATTTAGCTGATGATTTACCAACTCAAGTTAATAAAATTGAGTTCCCCATTCACCGTATGGCACAAGCTGCTGAGATTGATGTTGCTGTTTGCACGGGTTGCAATAACTGCGTTGAAGCCTGCGATAGGGTGGGTATTAATTATTTAAGTTTGGATGGTGAAGGTGAAATAAAATATGCCGTTCCCAGCCAGGATGAAAAGGTTGACTGTATTTATTGTGGACAGTGTACAGTTAACTGTCCGGTTAAATCGGCTCGCGAGCAATCCCAAGTGCAACAAATCGAAAATTATTTAGCTGATAAAGAATTAATTACTGTTGTACAAATGGCTCCCTCTGTGCGCACCAGTATTGGTGAAGAATTCGATGTAGAGGTTGGCACTAATTTGGAAAAGCAAATGTTTACCGCTTTTAGGGAACTTGGGTTCAGTTATGTTTTTGATGTCAACATGGGAGCTGATATCACCACTTTTGTTGAGGCTGCGGAGTTAGTGGGCAGACTTAACAATCAAGGTCAACTACCAATGTTTACTTCTTGTTGCCCTGCTTGGGTTAAATTTATTGAGTTTTATTATCCAGAAATGATTCCTCATTTAACAGAGGCTCGCTCTCCTCAAATTCATTCTGGTGTAGCTTATAAAACTTGGTGGGCACAAAAGAATAATATAGATCCTAAAAAAATTAGAGTAATTTCAGTCATGCCCTGTACTTCAAAACAGTATGAGGCTCGCCAAAAAAGATTGATGGTAGATGACTTATATCCAGTAGATTGCACTTTAACCACCAGAGAGATGGCTTATTTATTAAAGAAAAACAAAATTGATCTGCCCTCGCTCCCTCCCGGAGAGTTAGACGATGTTGGACAGTACAGTGGGGCTGGTGCTATTTATGGAGCTTCTGGCGGAGTGATGGAGTCTGCACTGCGAACAGCTTGCTATATGCTTAGCGGTAAAGATCTACCTAAACTGGAATTTGAACAAGTTAGGGGTATGGCAGGTATTAAAAAAGCTGAGGTTGAAGTTGCTGGTCAAATTTTAAAAGTGGCAGTAGCTGCTACTGCAGTTAATTTTCATAAGCTGGTCAAAGAGGTCAAAGAAAATCCTAAGTCTTACCACTATATAGAGTTTATGGCTTGTCCGGGTGGCTGTATCGGTGGAGGTGGTCAGCCCATTCCAGCCAGTGATGAAAAAACTGCCAAAAGGATAGAGAGTTTATATAAGATTGATACGGAAATGAAGATGAGGCAAGCGCACCAAAACCCAGTGGTGAATGAGTTTGTTAACTATGTTCAACAGCAACCTCAGGAGAGACAGAAGCAACTACTATATAGGGAGTTTGAACCGAAGCAAAAAGGTGAATAATTTTTTTCGATTTTTTTAAAAACTTAAGACTAGAGCTGATTATTTTTTTCCAGCCACTCTGATCGTTTTTTATCCCAATACTCTCCTCTTCTACACAATAGTTCATTGGCTTTTTCAGGCTCTGCCATTAGTTGTTCAACTGCTATTTCCAAAAATAATTCATTTTGAGAACCCTTAACTAATAATAAGTCGTTTTCTTTTAGACGAGTTTTCAAAAACTCAACAGCTAAGTCGGCGGTAACAAACCAATGTACCTCAATTTTAGATTTTTCTAAAATCGGCAAAACATATTTTTTCATTGCCGGTCCTACCAAAACTACTAAATCACAAGTTTTTATAATCTGTTCAGCAGCAGTTTCGTGCTCCATTTGCGTTTCTTCGCCTAACTCTCTCATATCTCCTAATAAAGCAATTTTTTTATTTTTCGCCAAAGTATTTAATAGAGCCAACAGATCTTTTAATGCTGCTGCTGAGGAATTGTAAGAACTATCTAAAATATAGGAATTATTAATGCCTTTAATTAAACTGGATCTTCCAGGAGGAAGTTTAAAATTTTCCACTAAAAGATTAGCGGCCTGCTTAGCCTTTATCTCAAAATATTTAGCACAAGCAATGGCAGAGCTAAAAGTATAGGCATAGTTTTCAGGTAGAATAAATTTTTCAAATTTAAGCTGAATCTCTTCACCTGCTATTTCTAAAATAAAATTGGTGCCCTTTAAAGATTGAACTGTTTTTTTTATTTTTATTTCAGCTTGACCTTGCTTTCCAAAACTTATTGTTTTTGCTTTAGTCAAATCTTTGAATTTATAAACGTTTTCATCGTCTGTGTTAAGGATGGCTACTCCATCTTTAGGCAAACCCACAATCATTTTTCCCTTTTCATTTGCAATTAATTTAGAAACCTCCACTCTTCTCTCTTTTGGATCAGTCGTTGTAACCAATTGATCAAAATTAAAACTGTGCATTGGTTGGGCATTTAAAAATACACCAACATCGGGCTTAAATATACTTAATAGATAAGACATGTTTTTAGGGGGGAAAGGGCTATCAATAGCCATTTCTGCAATATAGATTTTATGATTTGGCCAATAGGTAAAAAGTTTGATTGGTGCAAGTAGGATGACTTTGGCCCAGCTTATCCAACTGTAACTATTTAAATCCATTCCTAAAATATTAATAGGCAAGCCACTCTCGCTATTGGCTCTATAACTTACTTTAATTTTGTAAGGCTCTTGTAAGATAGCTGCAATAGCATTACGCGCACTAGTTTTACCAGCGCTACCAGTGATGCCAACAATAGTGGGTTTATTTTTCAGCAACTGAATTCTGGCCAGTATGCGTAAATAGTTTAAAACTAGTAGAGAAAGAGCTTGTTTCATATGTATAACTAATTATTTTAATCAAATTAAAGGAAAATCACTAAACCAATCTTGACTGAGTTTTCGGTTACCAGGTTTGATATTGAGTAAGAAATATGTTACAAATTAAATATTACAGATAATAATGCTGCCCATTTTTGCCGATTTCCAATTTAACTTGAGCTATCTTAATGACGTTAAGCGTCGAGTTGGTTTGCGCCATAAGATTGAGGAAGAGATTAAGTTTAGTCCTTCTTATTTTGTACTTTTGTTTGGTGCAACTGTTGTTGTTACATTGGGTTTATTAATTAACAGCTCTGCAGTAGTCATTGGCGCTATGATTATGGCACCACTTTATTGGCCAATGCTAGGAGTGGCATTGGGAATAGCTCTAGGTGATAGAAAAATTTTGCAACAAGCGCTTAAACTGCTATTAGCTAGCATTATTATGAGTCTAGCTGTTAGTTGGACTACCTCTTACTTGACTCCGCTTAATGAAATGACAAGAGAAATCGCCATTCGTATTAGCCCTACGATTTTAGATTTACTAATTGCTTTAACTTGCAGTGTTATTGGAGTGTTGGCAGTTTATGATCCCAATATTTCCGCTTCAGTTGTTGGGGTAGTTTTGTCATTAGCACTTTTGCCTCCTCTAGCAACTTCAGGCATAGGTTTGTCATTTAAAAATGACCATATATTTAGAGGGGGTTTGCAGTTTTTTGTAGCTAACATGATTGCTGTTATTTTTGTGGGTGTTTTAACTCTTTATTTTTTAAAAATAAGGCCAAATGGCAAAGAAGAAAGTCATCGTTTTGCTTTAGGCTTAGGTAGCTCTATTTTTATTCTAATTTTGTTGGCTATTCCTCTGACAATTTATTTGAATCAAGCCATTGTTAAAAATCAAATAAAAGCTAATTTAAAAGGAGAATTAGAAGCTCAATTAAAAATAATTGAGCCAGACACGCGTGTTGGTCAGATTGAAATTGATTTTTTGTCAGATTTAAATAGTGTCGTAAGCATTGAGGCGCTAGTTTATTTGCCTGAAGGAGTATATTTAACTCAAGCTCAGCAAAACAAGATTGTTAAAGAACTAAATACGCATGTGGCAGGATATGTTGATCTTGAGCTGAGTTTAGTCAATACCCTATTTTTAAGACAAGATACAACAGATTCGTTGTTGAGGGAGATTGAAGATCAAACTCAAACTTTAGCAGAAAAAAAATTAGCAGAACTTATTCCTGGCTCAAGTTTATTAAAAATACAGGTTGAAGACCGCTTAGATCAAGAGGGGCATTATTTTTTAGAGTTAATAGTTTTGATGCCAGAAAATAGGGATAGTTTTTCATTGGAACTTGAACAGTTTAAAAGTGAGTTGCAAGAGGAAATTGACCAATGGTCTTTAAATATAGGGTTTAAATTATTATCAACAGAGTCTGAGTCTTTTTAAGAAGATTGAGACTAAAATAGGAGGTTGTATTTGTGTTTATTTTAGATAAACTCAATAATATGAATTGAATACATAATTAAGATGTATTTACTCTAGAAATATTCTGATTTCTTTTGTACAATAGCTTTTTATCATTAATTTTTATTAAATCTCTAAAAACTATTAAATATAAATAGAATTTAATAAAACAAAAGTAAGCTTATTTACTAATTATTTTTTTCTTTCTTAAAATATGCCTAAAAAACCAAAAAAGACAAATGAATTTTTGTTTCCTGATAAATTAACCAAGATTGTGGCCACAATTGGTCCTGTTTCTGAAACCAAAGAAGTTCTAAGAGAAATGATTTTGTCAGGAATGAATGTGGCTAGATTTAATAGCAAGCATGGTACTCCAGAGTGGCATCATGAACGCATTTTAAGAGTAAAGGAGGTGGCTAAGGAACTTAATACGCCTGTTGGGGTATTGCTTGACTTACAAGGTCCAGAGGTGAGGCTGACACTTCCTGATGAAGTAGCAGATAAAGGTTGTGCCACGGAGGAGGGTGAGATCGTTATTTTTACTGCTGATAAAAAATTAGTAGAAAAAAAAGAAAAGATTATTTTTGTTCCTGAGGTAGTGGTGAGTGCGGTCAAAATTGGTCAACTGGTATTAATTGATGATGGTTTATGTCAACTGCAGGTAACTCAAAAGGACAAAAACTTTTTTAAAGCAGAGGTGATGAACGGCTGTGTGATTAAAAATAGGAAGACTATGAGTTTTCCAGGATTATTGATCGATATGCCGGTTTTAATAGAAAACGATTATGTCCAATTGGATGGTATCAAAGATAATGAGGTTGATTATGTTGCATTGTCTTTTGCTAGAAATAAAAGCGACATTTTAACGTTAAGAAGAGAGTTAGAAAAAAGAAACCTTACTGCTGGTATTGTAGCTAAAATTGAAAATCAGCACGCCTTAGACAATATTGATGAAATTATTGAAGCATCAGATGCTGTTATGGTTGCACGTGGTGATTTGGCAATTGAGGTTCCTTATGAACGGTTAATCCAATATCAAAGAAAAATTATTCAAAAATGCAGAGAACAGGCTAAGCCAGTCATCACAGCCACCCATATGTTGGAAACAATGATTAATAGTCCGTTTCCAACCAGAGCGGAAATTAGTGATGTCGCTCATGCTGTGTATGATTTAACTGATGCTGTTATGCTCTCTGGAGAAACGACTATTGGGAAATATCCAGTAAAAACAGTTCAAGTGCAGGCTAACATAGTAGCTCATAATGAGAACTTTATTGAGGCTGATTATTTGGAATGCATAACAGATAATGGAGTATCTAATCTGGTTAACGCAGTTTCGAGTATTGCTATGGGAGGTTTTTTTGATGTTGATTTTATAGTTTGCTTAACAGAAACTGGCAGAACCGCAGCTTTGCTTTCTAGAAATAGACCCAAGGTACCGGTTCATGTTATCACCAGCACTCAACGAGTATATGACAAACTTACTCTTTATTTTGGATTAATTCCTCATTTAGTTAATTGGCCTGAGGAAGAAAAATTATTAAATGCTGAAGAGGTTTTAAAGAGAGTGGTTAAAAAAGATTGGCTAGTGCCAGGTAAAAAAACTTTAGTTTTACATGGACCAGTGTGGGGAAAACCAGGGCACACCAATACTCTTTCGTTTATTACTCTTAAGTAAAAGCTGTATATCTCAATAATTTTGTGATAAAGTTAATCTTATATAGATAGATATAAATTACCGTTCTATTACTAATACTAATTAGCGAATTTATTTACCTATGACAAAAAAAACAAATCAGGATCAATCTAGAAAAAAATCAGGAGGCTTATTGCCCTTTTTAGGAGGAGCAGTAGCTGGCGCAGCAGCTGTTTTTTTGTCTAAAAAAGAAAATAGAGACAAAGCAAAGGAAACTATGGAGGAGGTAGTTGAGAAAGCCAAGGAGTTAAAAGAAGACGCCGAGGAGGTTAGAGATGAGGTAGCAAGCAAAACAAAACCTGCTCAAAAACAAATTAAAGAGAATATAGATAAAGTTAAAAAAGCTGTTAGCAAAACAAAAACAGACCCAAATTCTAAAGATTAAAGAATATATTTTATTGAAATAAAAACAGCCCTTTTTAGGGGCTGTTTTAGTTTTAATAGATCAAAATTAATCAAAGTTAAAGTTGTGATTTAATTTGCTCGCACCACTGCTCTATTTTCTCTACATTTTCAGAATCGTCAGGAAAACCATCTATTTTTAGTGTTTCTACCAGCAGTTCTCCACCAAGTTTAGTAAAAATTTCTTCTAAAATATTAGCTGATTCGCAAAACTCAGGATAGCTAGTGTCACCTAGTCCAAAAATTGCCAATTTTTTTCCTGATAAATCTATCTTTAAATCTTTAACAAAGTCTCTAAAGTCTGATTGTAGTAAACCATCATCCCAGGTAGAGGCTCCTAAGATTAAAATATCATAAGCGGTTAAGTCTTCAGGGCTGCAACTAGTAATATCTTGTAATTTTGGATTGTATGCTTCCAGTAAGCCTTCAATTTGTTCGGCAACCATTTCTGTATTGCCAGTGGTTGATCCATAAGCAATTAATATATTAGCCATAAATTTTTCCTTTGCTTTGATTAGTTATTTATTAATGGCATTAGTATACAAATTTTTTTTGAATTTGTTGAGGGTAATTTATGATTGGAATTTTGACACTTTTTGATGCAGATTTTTCTATTGAATTTTTGGGTAATTTTCGTTTTACTTAGATTATGTACCAAATAATACACGAAACAATTAGGATAGCTGGGATTTTTGACAAATTGCAGTTTAAACCAGTTTGGTTTATTTGGAAAAATAAGCGATTTATTATTAAAAAAATTACCTTAGTGTCAAAATTAAAGGAAGGATCTATTGAAAAAATAATTTATTCAGTACAAGTGGGGAGCGATGTTTATCGGCTAGACTATTTTCCCCAAGAAAAAGAGTGGTTTTTAGAGTCAATTTGGATTGATGATTAGTAATTATTTGGTGTTTATGCTTTTAGTTGATATTAATTCTTATTTTGCAACTCTGCTTCAACAAGAAAATCCTAAATTAAGAGGAAAGCCGGTGGTGATAGTTAAGGATTTAGGCAGAACTTGTGTGATAGCTGCGTCTAAGGAAGCAAAAAAGATGGGAGTTAAAACTGGGTGTAATATAGTCCGGGCTCGTCAATTAGCTCCTCAATTAATAGAAATGAAAGCAGAGTTTGATTTATATCTAAGCGCTACTAAAAAATTAAGTAGTTTGTTTTTAAATTTAGCACCCAAAGTTGAGGTTTACTCTTTAGATGAGGCTTTTATTGATGTAAGTGATTGTCGTCAAAATCTTTACCCTGATTTAAAAAAATTAGGTGTTAAAATTCAAAAACTAATTAAGAATAATTTGGGGGAATGGGTCACTGCCAATGTTGGTATTGGTCCCAATCGATTACTAGCTAAAATGGCTGCTGAGATTGCTCCTAAGGAAAGTGTTTTTGAGATTGATCAACATAATAGAGATGCAATTTTAGCAACAGTTGGGTTTGAAGATGTGTGCGGGATAGGTATTCGATTAGCCAGTAAACTAGCTAGGATGAATGTATTTCATCCTTATCAAATTAGATTTTATGCCCTAGAAGATTTAGAGCCTTTTTTTGGACCTTTTTGGTCTAGAGAACTATTAAAGATAGCTTATGGCAAAGAGCCACATCATTTTCGATTATTAAACGACCCTGGCTTTCTTCAACAGAAGATGAAATCTGTGAGTCGTTCTATTACTTTGTGGGATTTAGTTCATGATCAAGATGAGATTAGGTGTGTTTTGTATAATTTGGCTCAAGAAGTTATTTATAAGGTGCGAAGAATGGGTATGTCTGGTAGGCGGATTAGTATTAGTTTATATGGTTCAGATCATCAAACTTGGCGTTATGCTCAAACCTTTCAGTGTTTTATTGATCATAGGCGACAACTATTTGATTTTATTGAGAAGAATTTAAGCCAGCATTGGCAGCAACAATTTGCTCCAATTAAGTTTAAGATTTCACTAAAATTGTTAAAAAGCAACAAAGTCATTACTCCTTCTCTTTTACCTTGTTGGCAAAAACATGAGGCTATTGAAACAGCTATGGATCAAATTACTGATAAATATGGCTTATTTACTATCCGTTCTGGAAGGTTGTTGGATAAAAAGAAATTAATTCAACCTGAGGTGACTGGATTTTTAGGTGATAAAGATTACCAGTTTAATTTTCGTTAATAGTAATAGATTGAATTACAATTGGTTGAGTTGGTCTGTCATTGGCTCCTGTTTCGGTTTGGGCAATTCTATCTACTATATCCATGCCTTCTATAACTTGTCCAAAATGAGTATGTAGTCCATCAAGCCATGGAGTAGCTTGGGCAGTGACAATAAAAAACTGGCTGCCATTGGTGTCGGGTCCAGAATTAGCCATTGCCAGCGAGCCCTTTACTAATGGTTCAGAATTTTTTTCATCTTGGAATTGATAGCCTGGATTACCTGTTCCATCCCCCAAAGGGCAACCGCCCTGAATCATAAAATCCTCAATTATTCGGTGAAATATTAAATCATTATAGAATCCATTTTTGGCAAGATATATAAAGTTATTAACAGTGATAGGAGTTTGTTGGGCAAACAAACGAAGAGTGACAACACCTTCATTGGTAGTCATGGTTGCAGTGTATTCTTTAGCAGGATCAATTATCATTTCAGGGGGTGTCATATTAGTTTTATTTATCATGGGAGCTGTTTCTGTTTGGTTATTAATGTGATTAGGTTCAGACTGTTGTTGCTGAGAAAAAGGGTCATTAATTTGCTCTTCGTTGAAATCTAGTTCGCCAACAAAGTTTTCTTCTAGGGGAACAGGGTCTAATTCTTGATGTGACAAATCAACGTCATCAGTTATGCTGTCGTTATTTTGGTTTAATAAAAGAAAACCTAAGATTAAAAAAATAATAACAGCTAAAATTGCATAGATGGTGGTTGTTTTTGAATTAAGATTAGAGTTTTTATTTTCCATACTAGGACATCTTATTAAGATCTCCAAGATCTGTAAAGTGTAGAAACATAATGATATTGCTTAATGGGTGGGCTAGCCATTATAATGAATTTTTTGTGTCAGCTTTTTGCTGACAATTCTTTAGCTGTTAGGCAATACAAAATAATAGAATAAAAAATTAAAAGAAAGTTACTATGGAAGAACAAATAGTTTCATTTTTAGAAAATCTTTCAACAAGTATTCCCATTCCACTTTTTGCCTTTTTGGGTTCAGTTTTAGAAGAAGTTGTGGCGCCCATCCCCTCACCCTTTGTGCCAATTACTACGGGATCCTTAACTTATGAGCAGCAACTGGGCTTCATGTTTTTGTTTTTTGTAGCTTTCATTGGATCTATTGGGAAAACTCTTTCAACCTTATTTACTTATTGGATATCTGATAAATTTGAAGACTTTTTAACTCATAGCACTATTGGTAGGGTTTTAGGCGTTGATGAGGCAGAGGTAGAGAAATATGGACGTTATTTAAATGGCACTAGAAGGGACAGCATCATTATGTTGCTGCTTAGAACTTTACCATTTATTCCAACCTTGCCAGTATCAGTGATAGCTGGATTGATTAAATTAAATATTTGGACCTATACTTGGACAACCTTTGTTGGTGTTTATTTGAGATACATGTTTTTTTCAGTATTAGCTTATGAGGGGTTGAGGAAATACAGTGGTTTGTTGGAAATTTTGGATACAACTGGATCATTAGTTAAAGTACTAATTATCACAACTTTTGCAGGATGGCTGTTTTTCTTTTTACGTAAAAGATGGGATAGAATTGTTGATTTTGTTTTAAGAAGAAAACATGTTGATGAAATTGTCAAAACTTCGGTTGAGGAAACAAATCAACAAGAACAAAAATAGCAAGAAAATAATTTTTTTTTGCTCTTACTAGCAATTGCTTTAATTGTTAATTAGGGATTCAAGCTCATTCAGATTTTTTTCTACTGTTTGTAAGCCGGAGATGAAAAAATCTGGCTGAGTAATATCAATATTTATATTTTTAAATAAGTCTGCAGGCTTAGCTTTTCCGCCAGAATTTAAGAGTGTTTTTACTAATTTAATATTTTTAGGATTATTTTTAACCTGCTGCACTAAAGCTTTGCTGATGAGATGTCCAAAGGCATAAGTGTAGGTGTAAAAAAAGTATCTTAAGTGCGGCCATAAAATAAAAAATAAGCCGTCTTGATCTGTGAGTTTAAAGCTAGAACCAAGATAGGATTGCATATGTTTGTTAAGAATGGCTCCGATTTGACTTACCTCTAGATAACCTTGTTTCTTAATCTCATTGTGAAGTTCTAATTCAAAGTTAAAAAAAGCAGCTTGACGAAAAATAGTGTTGACATCTTCTTGTATTTTATTGTGTAGAGCAACAACCTTTTCTTTTTTTGAAAAATTTTCGATCAGTTTTTCAAAAACAAACTGTTCAAAAAAGGTGCTGGCAGTTTCGGCTGTACTGGGTGAATAGTGTTGATAGAAGACTGGTTGAGTTTTACTAAGTTCGCTATGAATAGCGTGCCCCATTTCATGAGCAAGGGTGGTCACGGAATTAAAATCGTCAGTGTGGTTAAGTAAGACATAGGTGGGGTTATTAATTGAGCTAGAGCAGAAAGCACCACTCACTTTATTTTTTTTCGGATAGACATCTAATTGGCCGTTTTTTATTAATCTGTTTGAGATTTGGCTGAATTCTGGGTCTAGTTCTTGAAAAGTCTCATTTATTAGTGGGAAGGCTTGATCAAAACTGTATTTATGTTTAATATTATTAATTTTTGCTGCTCTATCGGCATAAGTTAAAGTTTTTTCTTTAAGTAACTCTGCCTTTAGTTGATAAAAACGTGTTGAAAGATCAAAGTTTTTTGTAATGGTTTCGATTAATAATAGTGTGGTATCTAGATCATTGTCAAACGATAGGACTGTTTCTTCAAAGGGTAGTTTATACCCTCTCAACTCATCTTCAGTTATTTTGTGTGTTATGACTGCATTAACTTCACTTTCTGCAAAATCCTTAACTTTACAGGCAGTTGATAATAAGAGTTGGTGTAGTTTTCTTCTCCTTTTTGTTGGGAGTTCTGATATTTTTTGGCTTGCTGTAGATAGTGGCAGCTTTTTACCTTCAAAGTTAACTGTGAGTTGATTTAAGCTTTTCTCTACACCTTTTACCCACATTTGATGGCTGGTTTGATAAGTTAGGTTTAGCAGCTTTTCTTGCTCTTCGGGCAGATCATACTTAGCTAACTCAAATCTTTTGGAGAGAAAAAAATGATATTTGCTAAGCTTTTTGTTATCTAAGAATTTATTTTGAAGAGCCGGATCAATTTTTCCTATTTGAATTGGGAAGAAAGTTAGTTGATTGTGGGCTTTAGTAAATTGGTGAGTGATTTTGTTTAATTTTGCTTGGTATTTTGTTTGATTTGATTCAACTGCAGTTAAATAGTGAAAATACATTAGGGGTTTTGCACCACTTAAATCACTGATTAGCTGTTCGTATTCTATTAGTGACTTAAGCAGCTTGCTGGCATCCGTTAAATAATCTGTTCGATTTTGATACTTTTGTGCGAAATCCTTACGTTTTTGTCTATGCATTTTTAAGTCAAGCTCAATTTTTGGATCCTGAGGAGAATCATATAAATGCTTAAGATTCCACTGTGTTGGGTATTTAAAATCTGTTTGGTTTTTCTTCTGTTTCATAGACTCTATTTTAATTGTAAATTCCCAAAGAGTCGATGATACAATAGCTTTATAAATTTATGTCAATCGAGAGTTACTTGGTCCAAAAACAGCAAATTATTAAGCCGGCTTTAGAAAATTTGATCAGTAAGCTCGATCAGCCAACGCGTGCTTTTGAGTTTGATATTAAGGATTTTTTAACTAGATTTATAGGCAGTGGCAAGCTTTATCGTGGTTCATTAGTTTTTTTAGGCTATGATTTGTTTGCACAAACTAAAAGCAGAGAATTACCAAAAGATGATCCTGTCTATCCGTCTTTATTAAAAATAGCTCTAGCTCTTGAGTTGGTTCATTCTGCTTTTTTAATACATGATGATGTTATGGATCAGGATAAATTGCGTCGCTCTAAAAAAACTTTTCACTTATTGATGACGGAGTTAGCTCAGAAAAAAAAGTTTGCTAACAGTAGCCACTTGGGAAATTCTTTAGCAATTTGTTTAGGAGACTTATTGTTCTTTCTAGCCCAAAAAGAGTTGGAGCAAATTGATTTAGAAGATGAAATAGTGAAAAAAATTTTTAAAACTTACACTGAGAAAATGATCTTAACCACTTGGGGACAAGTGGATGATGTTTATTTATCTAGTTTTTTTGAAGAGGTTGATCAGCAAACTATTTTAAATGTGTATCGACTAAAAACCGCCCATTATTCATTGGTTAATCCCCTACTTATGGGAGCTATTGTTGCCCAAGCTCAAAGCAGCCAACTTAATCTTTTAACAGATTTTGCCCTGAATCTTGGAATTATTTACCAATTTCAAGATGATAAATTAAATTTGTTTGGCGAATCTGAACAAATTGGCAAATCAACTGGCTCAGATATCAAAGAAAATAAAAAAACAATTTATAGGCAGTTGTTGTTGCAACTAGCACAGGGTTCGGATAAAAAAACACTCAGTGATTTATTTAATAATTCTAGAGATGTAGTTTTGTCAGATCAAAAAGTAGAGGAAATTAGACAGTTTTTAGCTAAATATCAAATTCAAAAAGAGGTGGACAGTCTTACTACTCAATACACACAGAAAATGAATCAGGCATTGCTCAAACTTGAGATAGATAGCCAACAAAAGGCTTTATTAAAAGATTTGATTAAACTTATGACAGAGAGAGTTAAGTAAAGGGATGAAATGAATTTTTTCAAAAAAATATCAACTTTATTAATAATTATTTTTGTGTTTGTTTTATTTTGTTGTGTCCCTCAAACATTGGGTGCAACTGAAGGGAGTCATCTTGAGAGTGATCTAATTTTCGAAGCGAAAGTTGTTGAAGTGATTGATGATGGAGTTGAGCTTTTTAATGATTTGGAGGCAGAGTTCCAATTATTGAGAGTCCAGTTAAAAACAGATTTTGAAAATGATCAGTTGATTGTTAAACATGGCGGTATTCCTGTAGCTAACTTTGAATCCTATCAGGTTGGGGATAGAGTTTTTATTAAATTTAGTAAACCACTGGCCGAACTAGATCTTCAAGAAGTTATTGATATCTCTCAGGCAAATATAGTCACTCGTGCTAGATATCAGGATTTATTGGTAATTTTCTTAATTTTTATTGCCCTTGTTTTAATTGTTAACCGTTTTAAGGGGGTTAGATCCATTTTGTCTTTAGCATTAAGTTTTTTTGTTATTTTTCAAATTGTGTTGCCAATGCTTCTTAAAGGAGTGGATCCAATTTTGGCAGCATTGGTTTTGGTTTTATTGATTATCCCGATTAGTTTTTATTTAACTCATGGGTTTAAAAAGAAAACTCACGTAGCCACAGTTGCTACTGTTATTGCCTTACTGATTTCAACGTTGTTAGCCATGACTTTTATTAGCACCACCCATATTTCAGGTTTATCTTCAGAAGAGGTGGGGTTTTTGTCTGTGGAGAGACCGGATCAAATTAATTTAGAGGGATTATTTTTAGCAGGCATTATTATTGGATTGTTAGGAACCTTAGACGATGTGACCATAACTCAGGCAGGGGTAGTGTTTGGTTTAAAGAAAAATAAACCTAGTTTGTCGTTTAGAAAGTTATATTCAGAAGCCATGGAGATAGGACAGGACCACATTAGTTCAATGGTGAATACCTTGATTTTGGTTTACACAGGCGCTTCTTTGCCCTTATTACTGCTTTTTATCAACAATCCTCATCCGCTGGCCTATGTTATGTCACAAGAAATTGTAGTAGAAGAAATTGTACGCATGATGATCGGTTCGACTGGACTGATTTTTGCCGCGCCTTTGACTACTTTTTTGGCAGTTTTATTAGCCAATAAAGAACAATTATCAGCTAAACTTCAGGTAAAATAATTGGTTATATCCCAAGATATTTGTTACAATATCGGTTATGAATCAAAAAGTTAAACACAAAATTCAAAGAGTGGGTATATTTGTAGATGTTTCAAACATGTATATGTCTGCCCAGAATCTTTATAAAACAAATGTCAATTTTCAGCAGGTAATGAAAACTGCTGTGGCTGGCCGTAATTTAGTTAGGGCTTTTGCTTATGTAATAGAAACAGAAGGAGGGAAAGAAAAAGACTTTTTAAAGGTTTTGGGTGATATGGGCTATGAAGTTAGAAGTAAGCCTTTGCAGATTTTTAAAAGTGGAGCCAGAAAGGGAGATTGGGATGTTGGGCTGTCTATCGATGTTGTTAGATTAATGCCTTTGTTAGATACAGTGGTGATCGTTTCCGGTGATGGCGACTATGTAGATTTGCTAGATTATTTAAGGGGACATGGTAGAAGAACTGAAGTGATGGCTTTTGGCAAAACTGCCAGTCACTTATTGGTGGAAGAAGCGGATGAGTTTATTGATATGAGTCAAGATAAAAAACGGTTTCTAATTTAAAAAAATTTTTAATAACCTCTTGTACCACAGAATTCGCTGCTTGTTTATAAAAATTTCTATTTTGTTAAAATATAGCCCATTGTTTTAAATTATTTTGCTAATTTGACAGGATTTAAAAAAGCATTAAAACAATGCCCGGTCGTCTAATGGCAGGACTAAGGCCTTTGAAGCCTTCAATCTTGGTTCGAATCCAAGCCGGGCATCAGCACTCCACTTCAATCTCAACAACAAATCGTCTGCTTTCTTTTTGGTCCGGTAGTAATCATAAAAGGCTCAACTCTCAAAGCTTGTGTCAGAAAAGCTATATATTGCAAAGCCACTTTTGGTAAATCCTCTAACTTCCTCACCTCTTGAACCTCTTTGCCATCCCAAGCAGGTAATTCTATATAAACAGGCTCGATATCATTAAGATACTCTTGATCAGGTCTGTAGTCTACCTCTTTACCATCTTTTAAATAGCCAATACAAACTTTAATCGGTACCTCAGGATAGCTAATATCCAAATGTGTCAAAATTAATTGCTCAGTTCCACTAACCTTAAATAAAAAAGACAGCATAGGAAGATCTATGTGAACAATGTCGCGAGGTCTTCCTGTGGTAGCTCCAAATTCGTTAGCATCTTTTCTGATTCTGCTAGCCAGCTTTTCATTCATAACTGTGGGTAGTTTTCTAGAGCCTACACTAGAAGTATAAGTAGCTTTAATAGTAGCTGCTTTTACAGCTAATTTATTATGATCAATAATTCCCTCAGAAGAAGAAAAAATACCATCAAAGTCACAGTTGGAGGCAGTGATATCTGGATAAACTCCCCATCTCTTGTCTAAGCCTAAAGCTTGGGCTTTTTCAATTATTAAAGGGGTGTCGCTATCCCATTTTTTTTGTAAGAAATCATTAACAGGCTGAATATATGGATTTAAGATTTTTCTAGCCTTTGCTAATCTATCAGTCATTTCTTCTAAAGTTCCTAGTTTAATATTATCCTTTCCTAATCTAGGGACTTCGATTTCAGCCAATTTGTAGCCAAATCCTTTAGCTAACTGTTCATACAGCTCGTAGTGTTTTTTAATTTTTTCTTTCCAATCTCTGCGGGCTAGATCTCTCATTCTTAATGGATGTCTGTAAACTACATCAGCATAGGCTGGAGAAATACCTCTGCCAGTTGCTCCCTTGCTCCCCCTAGATTTCATTTTTAAAACAGCCTCAAAAGCTCGATGTGTGTCTAAACATAAAAAGGCCATTTCATCAATTTTCAAATCAGCTTTTAATTTTTCTGTTTTGAGAACTTTACAGACACTTTTGATTTCAGTGACTAAGTCTTCAGGGTGGAGTACCATTTCTTTGCCTAAAATTACAGTAGCATTTTTTTGCAAAATACTGGCTCCGAGTTGATGCAATACGATTTTTTTACTGTTAAATTCTACTGTGTGGCCGGCATTAGCTCCGCCATTGTCTCTGTAGTGAATTAACCTAGAATATTTTTTTAGAAATTTATTAGAAAGTTCGTCTGCTGCTCTACCCTTTCCTTCATCACCCAATGCTCCACCGATAATTGCAACAGAGTTTTTTCTTCTACCCTTTTTAATAAATGGATTTTGTTTTTTGTCATTATTTAAATTGAGGAGCTTATTTTTTTTATAGATCTCTTTATATAAATTTTTATATTGATTCATTGCTGAACCTTTCTAATTAATTTATGTGATTTGTTAATAACATTTTTAGTGATTTGTTTTGATAATCCTAGGTAGTTTTCAGGATTGAGTTCTAATAAATTTTTATCAATATTTTTAACTATTTTTTGCCAGTCTTCTTTGGTAGCAGTTTGGTTTTTGCTAATCTCAGCTATTTTCTCATAGGCTTTATCATCACCATTTTTTCGTGCCATAGTTTGAGCAGCTTCTGCCAATATATTCCAGTTTTTATTTAAATCAACCTTTATTTGTTTTTTATTGATTTCTATCTTTTCTAAACCCTTATTGAGACTTTGATAAGCTAGTAGGCAGTGACCAAAAGAAGTGCCAATATTGCGCTGAATTGTGCTATCAGATAAATCCCTTTGTAAGCGACTAATAGTAAAATTTTGGATAAAAACTTGGAACATCCCATTTGCCATTTTTAAGTTACCTTCGCTGTTTTCAAATTCAATTGGATTGATTTTTTGAGGCATGGTTGAGGAACCGACATGACTCTTTTCATTTTTTTGCAAAAGCCAGTCATCGCTAACATAACGCCACAGATCCTGATTTAAACCTATTAAAACTTGATTTATATGAAAAAGTTTTTGAAATAATATTACTAAGTCATCTTGTGGATTAATTTGCGTTGAAATTTCTAGAAATTCTAGGTCATAAGATTTGACAAACTCTTTATTTAATTTAAGCCAATTTTTTTTTGGGAATGCTATTGAAAGTGCTTGATAACCTCCTACTGCTCCATTTAATTTTCCTTTTAATTTTTGAGAATGAAGCTCGTTAAGCAGAGGTATTAAGCGATTTATAAAAACAGCTATTTCTTTACCAAAAGTAGTTGGAATTGCTCCCTGTCCGTGAGTACGCGCTAGTATTGGTTGATCAATGTGCTTTTCTGCAAGACTAGTAAGATTTTTTATAGCCTTAATTAATTCTGGTATTAAAACATCTTGCAAACCATCCTTTACCATTAATCTATAGGCTAGGTTATTTATATCCTCTGAAGTGAGCCCGATATGAATATAAGGGCTCAAATCTTTTAGACTGCTGTTTTTAATTTGGTTGCGTAAGAAGTACTCAACTGCTTTAACATCATGATGAGTTTTATTCTCAATTTTTTTTATTTCAAGTATTTGTTTTGGAGTGAGTTTTTTTAAAGAAAGAAGCTTTCTCTTTTCTGTGTTAGTTAGATTTCTAGTTAATTTTTTCTTTGACAAGAACAATAAAAAGTCTATTTCGATTTTTAATCGATTAGTTATAAGATTAGATTCGCTAAAAATATCGGCTAGGGGGGCAGTTTTTGATGAGTAGCGACCATCTACTGCTGATAAAGAAAACGTACTTGCCGTTTTAATCACTATCGTAGTATAGAATAAAAAGTACAAACTAGCCACTGTAAATTATGAAAATCCAAACCCTTGTTTTAGGTCAACTTGAAACCAATTGTTATCTAGCTATTGATGAAATTTCTGGGGAGTGTTTGATTATTGATCCGGCTGATGATGCTGAGCTTATTAGTGATGAAATATTACGCCAGCAGTTAAAGCCCATAGCATTGGTAGCAACCCATGGACATTATGACCATATTATGGCTGCCAGTGCTTTGCAGTTAAATTTTGATTTGCCTTTTATGGTTCATCCTGAGGATGAGTTTTTAGTTAAAGAATTAGCAAAAAGAGCTAGCTATTGGCAGCAGGAAGAGATACAGCTACAACCTCCTAAAATAACTGATTATCTTAAATCAGGACAAGAAATTAAATTTGGCAAGGTTTTTATGAAAGTAGTCCATACCCCTGGCCATACACCTGGCGGGATTTGCATTGTTAATTATAAAGAAAAAACTATTTTTACTGGAGACACCTTGTTCTCCAATACAATTGGTAGAACAGACTTGAGTTATTCTTTACCAAAAAAGATGAATAAATCAGTTAAGAATCTTAAAGAAAGTTTTCAGGATTTTGCAGCCTTTCCCGGACATGGGAAAAGTTTTATCATCTAAATTTAGAGTTTTATAGTAGAGGAACAAAAACAACTCGATCAAAATTTTCTTTTTTCCACCCATTCCTTTTTTTGGTTAAAACTACCAGTCTTTGTCCTAATCTATCTTTGAGTGGAGTTACTATTCTTTTGTTAATTTTTAATTGCTTCTTCCAATCCAAGGGAATTGCATCTGTAACCGCTGCTGCAATAATACCATCATAAGGGGCTTTAGCTTGATAGCCCTTTTTGCCATCGCCGATGTTAACTTGAATGTTGTTGTAATTCAATTCTTTGAATATTTTTTGGGCTTGTGTCGCTAGTTGTGAAACTATTTCTACAGAAATTACTTGCTTGGCTAGCCTGCTGAGAATTGCAGCTTGGTAGCCAGAACCCGTACCGATGTCTAGTACTGTATCATCTTGATTAATTTGAAGCAGTTGAACCATTTTTGCCACAACATAAGGTTGAGAAATAGTTTGTTTGTAACCCGCAGGCAAAGCTGAGTCAGTATATGATAATTCCTGATATCGTTTTTCAACAAATTTTTCTCTGGGAACCGACAAAAAAGCAGCGAGTATTCTTTGGTCGGTTATTCCCCTGGTCTTAAGTTGCTCTTCAACCATTGCTTGGCGTTGTTTTTTAAAATTGCTACTATTTATCATTTAGTCTTTTCCAGATTGAATAAAGATTTAGATTGTTTGTTTTACCGTCTGCGAAAAAAGTTGAGCTTAATTTTACAGAGTTTATTTTTTTATTAATTTGGTTAGTTTCATTTATATCAACAAAATGGCAGTATCTGGGTATGCTTTGATTTTTTTGCCAATCAAGAATAAAATCATTTTTTTCTAAATCTTCTTGATTAATTTTGAATTGTGAAAAATTAATTTTTTTAGAATCAAACCTGAACTGATCAGCAAATTGCCACGCAGTAACGACTAATAAAGAGTTTTTATTTTTTAACAAATCGCCCAGTTGTTCAATCAGTTTTTTTCGCAATTTAAAGCTAGGAATGTGGTGTAAGACTCCAAAAGCTATGATTAAATCAAATTTTTTATTAAACTTTGTATTTAATTTATTTTCCAGCAAGGCAGTCACTAAATTGAATCTTTGAAGTTGAAAGGTCAGTTTTAGTGAAGCTAGGCGTTCCTCTGCCTTTTTTAGTAAATATGGATTATTGTCAGTACCCAAATATGTAAAACAATATTGATTTTTTTTTAAAAATTCAGCAAACCTGGCATTGCCACAGCCAACATCCAAAACAGCGAATTTTTTATTTTTGCAAGCTAGCTTAATAATTTGGGATTGAAGTTTGTCCCATCCTGGCCAAAAGTATTGTCTGGTTTGATCAAAACTTTGAGCATGTTTTTGATAAAAACACTCATTTAGTTTATCAAGAGATATAATTGTCTTTTTTTTCATTGTTTATTTTAAATCATTTCCTATTATAAGCTTAAGGTATTACCTGGTAAAATAGGGTCAATGTTAAAAAAAGACAACGATTCATTGGGTATTTTTTTGCCTTTGCTCAGGGAGCTAGAAAAAAGACTCCCTCTAACTGAAGTGAAAATTAAAAAACTTCAAAAAAAGTACGCTCTAAAAGATGGCTCCATGCTATCTAAAACAGATATTATTGCTGCTTACAAAGAGTTTGCCGGGAAACATGGTTTAAAACCTTTTGAAAAAAAAGTAATCAATCAACTGCAAATGAAGCCTGTAAGAACCAGCTCTGGTTTGGCGCCAGTAACAGTTTTGACAAAACCTTATCCTTGTCCTGGAAATTGTATTTTTTGTCCTAGTGACGTAAGAATGCCCAAAAGCTATTTGGCTAGTGAGCCAGGAGCTCAGAGAGCAGAACATAATTACTTTGATCCTTACTTACAAACATATAATCGCTTGCAAGCGCTACATGACATGGGTCATCCAGTAGATAAAATTGAACTAATTGTGCTGGGAGGATCTTGGTCAGTTTATCTTCAAACCTATCAAATTTGGTTTATCAAAGAGTGTTTTCGGGCCATGAATGAATTCAAAAAGAATGATGATAGAAAGCGCTTAAAGAAGTATTATCAACAAATTTTTAAAGAAATAGCCGAACTTGATTTTCCCTCATTTTCAAGCGATAGTAATAAAAATGAACAGGTTTATTCTCAATATCAACCGCAGGGTTTGCTGGCCGAAAAAAAGACATACAATAATCTCATTAATGAATTATTCACAGAACCCGAAAAGAGAGTCGGATTAGACAAATTTCAAACAGCACAATGGAGTGATTTGTTTAATCAGCACGAACTTAATCAGAGAGCAGAACATCGCTGTGTGGGTTTGGTGCTGGAAACAAGGCCTGATTTGATCAACAAGCAGGAAATTATATATCTGCGGAAATTTGGTTGTACCAAAGTCCAGTTAGGGGTTCAGAGTTTAAGTGATCAGATTTTGAAAAAAAATCAGCGCGGTCATAGTGTTGCCCAGACAGCTAGTGCAATTAAATTGTTAAGGCAGGCAGGATTTAAACTTCACATACATTGGATGCCGAATTTATATGGTTCTACAGCCAAAAAGGACAAAAAAGATTACCAAAAACTCTTTCAAGATCCTAGATTTAAACCTGATGAAGTAAAAATTTATCCCTGCTCCTTAATTGAGAGTGCTCCCTTGATGCGGTATTATTTGCAAAAAAAATGGCAGCCTTATACTTACGATGAGTTATTAGACGTTTTAACCTTTGCCTTGGCTAATACTCCTCAATATTGTAGGATTACCAGAGTAATTAGAGATATCCCCAGTTTTGAGATTGTCTCTGGGAACAAAAAAACAAACTTCAGGCAGCTTGTTCAAGAGAAACTGGACAGGACTGGTTTAAAATCTGTTGATATAAGAGCTAGGGAGATTAGAGATCAGAAATTTGATTCCAGTTTAATCTATCTAGACAAAATCAAGTATGAAACTAATGGCAGTCAAGAGGTTTTTTTACAGTTTTTGGTTCCTGTCAAAAAGGAAAACAGTCAGTTGACTGATAAGTCGGTAGTTAAATTACTTGGGTTTTTGCGTTTAAGTTTACCTGAGAAAAATGATTTTACCAAACAAATTATGGCTAAAAATTGCGCCATTATTAGAGAAGTACATGTTTATGGGCAGCTAGTAAGCTTGGGTCAAGATTCTCAAGGTCGAGCTCAGCATCTGGGATTGGGCACTAAATTAATTAAGCAAGCAGTAAAAATAGCTCAACAACAAGGTTATGAAAAACTGGCAGTGATTTCAGCTGTTGGCACTAGAGAATACTATCGCCACAGAGGTTTTAAAGATTCAAAGCTGTATCAAATTTTGGACCTTAATTAATTTTTTTTGCTTGTCAAATTGTTTTAAAATGCGTTACAGTTAAGCTATGCTCGACTCTCGTAAGTTTAGGCAGACCAGTACTGTTATTTCTTTTGTGGTGGTTTTGATATTTTCAATTTTTAGAGTTTGGCAAAGCACAACAGATTCAAGAATCAAAGGTGAGCAAATTTACGAAGAGTTTGAAAAAGCTTATGTTGAGCGGGTTGTGGATGGTGATACCTTGGTTTTAGAAGGTGGCCAGAGGCTACGATACATTGGTATTGATACTCCAGAAACAGTTCACCCCCACAAAGATGTAGAATGTTTTGGCCTGGAAGCTAGCGAATATAACAAACAATTAGTTGAGGGCAAATTAGTTTATCTGGAGTCAGATATTCAAGACACTGATCGCTATGGCCGATTATTGAGATATGTTTGGATTGATGAGGAAATGGTTAATGAGATATTAGTTCGCGAAGGTTATGCTTTTGCTAGCTCTTTTCCTCCTAATGTTAAATATCAGGAGAAATTTACTTTACTGCAAAAAGAAGCAAGAGAATCAGAGATAGGTTTATGGAAAGAGTGTGATATTTATGATGTGGATGAAATAAACATCAAAATAAATAAAGCAAATCAGTCGCTTATTCATTCAGCTATGGATAAAATTGAATTAATTTTTAGATAGGAGTTATGGAAATTTCAGTTGCTGCAAGATTCCTCTTCCTATTCCTGGAATTAACTCCCATTCTTCCCCACTTTTTGGTGCCAGTAAAGCAATATAGTATTGAGTTTGAAACGGAAGCCTGGATAGAAGCTCATGCTGTTTGATTTGTTGCCAAATAATACTTTCTTTTTGACTGAGATTAAGGTGAAAGTTTGTACAGAAACCACAAACTCCGCAAGTATAATTCAGCTGTTCTCCAAAATATTCAGCCAGCTGCAGCTGTAGACAATTGCCCTTAGTAGCAATTTCTATCATTTTTTTAAGTTTGTTAGATTCTACTTGATAGCGTTGCTGAGACTTGTTATTTAACAGTTTTTGTTGAATTAATACATCTTCTTGACAGAAAAGAAGAAAGCAGGCACTATCATGACCGTCTCTTCCTGCTCTTCCTACTTCTTGATAATAGTTTTCAATATTAGCAGGTACTTGATAATGAATCACAAATCTAATATCGCTTTTATCAACTCCCATGCCAAAGGCATTAGTAGCGCAGATAATTTTTGTTTTATTGTGTAAAAAATTGTTTTGAATTTCAGCTCTTTGTTGAGATTCTAAACCGCCATGATAAGCCTCTGCTTTACTATTGGTTAGCTGCTGCCTGATATTAAGATAATTAATCAGATTTGCCATCATTTGGGTACTTTTGCGGGTTGAACAGTAAACGATTCCGGCATAATTTTTATATTGTTTGAGTAGTTTAATTAAAGCTAGTTGTTTTTCTGCCCTTGAGAAGCAAGAAATAACATTAAGGCAGAGATTAGTTCTTAGTGAGGATTGTTTAAAAATGGTTGGGTTTTTAAGGTGAAGTGATTTAATAATGTCGTCTTGAATTTCTGCAGTGGCAGTAGCAGTAAAAGCAGCTATAGTTGGTTTGTTTTTAAGTTGATCAATAAAGAGTGGAATTTTTTTGTAGCTGGGCCTAAAATCATGGCCCCACATTGAAATACAGTGAGCCTCGTCAATGGCAATAAAGCTAATATCAAGTTGATACAAAAATTTAGCAAATTTTGCAGAACCAAGTTTTTCTGGAGAAAGGTAAATTAGCTTATATTTATTATCTAATAATTTGTCCATAACCTCTCTGGTTTGTTTTTGAGAAAGACTACTGTTGATAAAGGCTGCTGGAATATTGATTTTTTCGAGAGCATCAACCTGATCTGTCATAAGAGAGATTAGTGGAGAAATAACCAAAGTTAAGCCTGAAAAATAAAGAGCAGGAACCTGAAAACAAATGGATTTACCACTGCCAGTTGATCTAATAGCAAGGGTGTTTTGATTATCAATAATCGAGTTAACTATTTCTAGTTGTCCTTTACGAAACTCATCATATCCAAAATATTTCTTGAGAATTTTGTGAGCGGGAGTGAATTGAGGAACTGATTTGGAATTTAGAGAGCAAACCATGCTCTAAGTTAACTCAAAAGAACTTACAACGAGCTTATTTATTCTGATTATATACCCCGCCAGCTTGTTCTCCCGTCCCGCTTAGCGGGAGGACGGGAGGAACAAATCAGAATGGGGGTTCTAGGGGGATTCCCCCTAGTGGAGCTTTAAGGGTCTAATACCCCTTAAAGCGACAGGGGAGCAGGCTTTGATCTTGCAAAGCAAGACAAAATGCTGAGGGGTGAAACCCCTCAGAAATGAGCTCATATCTATTACTAATACTAATTTGCGAATTTATTCAAAACAATGCAATATCAGTTGAGATATTATAGAAACTAATTTCATTGGGGCACGCTAGATTAAAAGTCATATAACCTATCCAGCCTCTAGACATTTCTATTATACGAGCAGATTCTTGAGAGTTATTTCTATCGTTGTTTGTATCTTCTAGGTATTTTTTTAATATATCTCCAATACCAATCATTAGTTCTGTGCACCCTGGTGCTTGGCTTAAATCTGGGTATTCCTGCTGATAACTATCTATAATTTCTTCTATACAGTTAATAAAAGGACTTGTGTCGGGATTAACTATATTTTCTGAATATGGGTGATTGGTTTCTGTCCTTCTGCTCATAAAGTAAAAAATAATTAGTGATCTATTAATATATATCAAATTATATAAAACAAAACAATTGTCGTTATAAATAAAAAAAAGAAACACTAATGTTTTTTAAAAAGGAAGTTTGATGTTTTTGAGATGTGTCGGAGAGACAGGACTTGAACCTGCGACCTCGCGCTCCCAAAGCGCGCGCTCTAGCCATCTGAGCTACTCTCCGATATTTATGACGATAATATTTTATTAAACTTGAGCGAGAGACGGGCTTCGAACCCGCGACCTTCTCCTTGGAAGGGAGACGCTCTACCAACTGAGCTACTCTCGCTTTTTAAACCTGTTCTTTAAATGTGCCTCGGGTGGGAATCGAACCCACACTCTTGTGAAAGAACGAGATTTTAAGTCTCGCGCGTCTGCCAATTCCGCCACCGAGGCTAATTTATAGTTTTGGCTTAAATATAATAGTAAAATTTTAGGTACGCTAGATTATACCATCAATCACTTGTTTGCTAAATTTTTAGATCATATCATGTAGCTTGTAAATATCTCCTGCTCCCATTGTCAGTAGCACATCATCCTCTTTTAGTTGGTGAAGACAATAATCAACCAAAGATTCTATAGTTTTTAAATTAACAATCTTTGTTTTAGGATTAAGTTTTCTAGTTTCAGTGACTAGCAAATCTGATGAGATGTTGGGGTCATATTGCTCTCTAGCAGATGGAAAAATATCAAGCAACAATACTTCTTTTGCTTTAGATAAAGCTGAGGTAAATTCTGGAAGCATTTCCTTGGTCCTTGAATAGGTGTGGGGTTGAAAAGCAATTGTTGTTTTTTTTGTAGGAAACCATTCTTTTAAAGCCTGTATAGTTTGAGCAATTTCATGTGGGTGGTGGGCATAATCATCATAATAAAAAACTCCCTTTTTTACTCCAATAAATTCAAATCTGCGTTGAGTGCCCTGAAAGGTTGTTAGGGCTTTTAAACTGTCTTTAATACTGATCCCTAATTCAAGTGCTGCCAAGGTAGCGGTGAGTGCGTTTAATAGATTAAAATCTCCAGGCAGGCTTAACTCTATTGCATAAGACTGACCATTGATTTTTGCTTTTCCATAATTTTTCTGCTCTGTTATTTTTGAATTTAATAAACTAGCATCTGCCTGCACACTTTTACCAAAGGTTTTGAGGGCTATTTGCTCTTTATCAAGATCAGAGTTAATCTTTTTGACGATTTCAACTAGGTGCGAGTTGTCTTGGTTGATAATTAAACTACCCCCTGTTTTTGTTTGTAGGAAAAATTGTGTAAAAATGTCCTTAGTATGCCCTAGACTGTGATATACATCTGGGTGATCGTATTCTAAATTAGTACAAACATTAATTGTGGGGTTTAGAAATGAAAATCGAGGAGTAAGTTTTGGTTGATCCATTTTTTCTTCAGGATTAATGACATACTCATCTGCTTCTGCAACAAAATATTCACTGTTTTGATTCCATCTGCCAGTATTACTTAAACCCAAAATCTCTCCTACACCGATGGAGAAAGAGGCTGGTTGATTGTTTTTTTCAAGTATCCAGGCAATCATGGCAGAAACTGTTGTTTTTCCCCCTACTCCACAAACCGCGATTCCTTTTTTTTGATTAAAAAAATAAGCTAAAGCTTCTGCTTGAGAAACAACTGGTAAATTTTTTTCTAAGGCCTGCACCACCATTGGATTTTTAATCCCGCCATGAGCTGCAGTATAAACAACACAATCAATTTTATCAGGCAATTGGTGAGTGAAACCATGATCAATTTTTAAATTTAGTTTTGAAAGTATTTTTTGAGTAACAAAATCTTCTGCAACATCACATCCTGAAACCCTTTTTTCAAGGTCAAGCAAAATTTGTGCCAAAGAGGTCATAGCAACTCCTTTGATGCCCATTAAATAAAATTGTTTAAATTGGTCTAGATTAGTCATGGTTTTTATCTAGTTTTTCTTCTTTAATAATTTGAGTAGCAATAATTTTGTCTCCCCACGGGATCTCTTTTTTTCCTATGGCTAAACTTTTTTCAGGGCCTTTTCCCATGAGAGCCACAACATCATTTGGCTGTGCTAGTTTAGTAAGAGTCAGCTCTATTGCTTTGTATCGATTTGGAATAGATAATATCTTATTGTGTTTTTCTGTTATGCCAGATTTAATTTGTTGAATAATAGCCCAGGTGTTTTCAGTCCTAGAGTCATCAGCTGTGAGTACCACTAAATCAGCATATTGAGCTGCTATCTGACCCATAATTGGGCGTTTGGATTGATCTCTCAGGCCGGTTGCTCCAAATAAGGCAATTAGTTTGCCATTTTTTTTAACCTGTTTTTTTAGATGTGGCAAAAGTTGCTCAAGAGCATTGGGGGTATGTGCAAAATCAACAATAACACGAAAAAGCTGGCCTGCATTTACCTCTTCTGTTCTACCGGGAACATTAGGAAAGTTTGAGATAGCTGCTGCAATTTTTTGGTCAGGAATTTTCAAATGTTGAGTGACTTTCACAGCCAATCTGGCATTCATTTGGTTATATGGTTCAGGAAAACGTTTTTGAATTGCTTGTTTAATTTTTTTATCAATGCCTTCTTCTAAACTATAGTTAATTACTTCTTGTTTTTTTAAATCCAGCCTTTGTTTTACTCGATAAAAGGATTTATCATCTTGATTGATAATTGCCACTGGCGCTTTTTTTAGCAGTAAACATTTAGCATCAATATAGTCATTGTAAGTAAGATGATAATCTAGGTGTTCATGACTAACGTTGGTTAAGCCAGCAATACTGGGTTTTATTCCCCAATCGCGATATTGATAAACTCCGTGTGAAGTCATCTCCAAAACAACATGTTCACACTTCTCTTTCACCATCTGTTTCAAAATAAGATTAAGTTCTTTTGGGCTTGGTGCGGTTGTATGCAGCCCTGTATCTATTTCTTTGTCTCCAATTTTTGCAGCAATAGTAGAGACTAACCCTGTTTTTAAATTTGCCTGGTTTAAAATATGATAGACAAGAGTGCTGGTGGTGGTTTTACCGTCAGTTCCAGTAATGGCTATAGTTTTTAGTTTATTTGCTGGAAAATTGAATCTAATTTGAGCAGGAATGCCATTTAATAAGCCCGTTTTGAAAAAATGGTAAATTCTTTTAATTCTATAGATTAATTTTTTCATTAATAAGTAATTATAACTGAATAATTAAAACAAGTAGAAATAATTAGATGATGACTACCCCTTTCTTGTTTAGGGAATTTTTACCCTAGTGGTATAATTCAGGTTAATCAATAAATATGACCGATAGACAGCGTGCTTTTGTATCAGCCTTAACCTTTGTTGTGAAAAACAATAATTTTGTTGATTATCACAGAATAGGGGTGAGAAGATTGCCTTTAGAAGTAATGATGTATGAATTTAGAGGGGTTTGGCAAGCCAACAGTCTGTCAATCTATGATGATAAAGAAAATAAGATTCATTCCAGCCAATTTTATAAAGATCCATGGGGTATGCAAATTTCATGGCAAGGAAAAAAAAGAACCGAGCAGTTGAAGGTTTTTATTCCTGATGGTCTTAGTGTTAGAGGAGAAGATGGGGATTATTTTAAATTTAATGGCAGATATTATTCTCCTGATAAGGTTGAGATTAAGGATTACAGCCAGGATACGGATCGCTATGTTTATCGAGTAGTCTGGTAGTTATTTTTCTCCTTTTTAATTTTCAGTTTAATTTAAGGTAAATAGGTTGATATAGCTCTAATGAGAGCAAATGTGTCGTCTATTATTTTGCAAGGCCTCAAGCCCATTAAAGTGGAGGTTGAAGTTTTAACAACCAAAGGGATTCCTAAATTAATTATTACGGGTTTGGCAGACCGAGTGATTAGTGAATCAAAGGAAAGGATTCTTTCTTGTTTAAAAAGTAACAAAATTAAAATCAAAAGCTGTAGAACAGTAGTAAACTTATTCCCTTCTGGTATTCCTAAAAGGGATGAGCATTTAGAGTTATCCATCTTAATAGCTTTGTTAAAAAGTTATGAAATATATCCCTTTGACACATTTACTACTCAAGATTGTTTTATTGGGTCACTGGGTTTGAATGGCGCCATTAAACCAGTCAAAAAGATATTTGCTCTAGTTGCTTTTGCAGCAGAAAATGGATTTAGGAGAGTTTTTATACCAGCCCAAAATTTCTCTCAAGTAAAAAACATCAATAACATTCAAATAATTGCCCTGGATAGCCTAAAACAGCTGTTAAAAAATAATTGGCGTTCTCAAAAAACAACTGCAGCTGAATATGTGCTAAAACCACTTACTCTAGAGGTTACAATTAATGATTTAATTGGTAATGAGCAGGTAAAGAGAATATTGCAGATTTCAGCAGCAGGACAACACCATTTATTATTAACAGGTCCACCTGGCACTGGAAAAACATTGATGGCTAAATCAATACTTTCGATTTTACCCTCACTGTCCTATGCAGAATCAATTGAGGTATCCAAAGTTTATTCAGCAGTTTTTGATGAAAGAATTTTAACCAGCACTCCCCCATTTAGGGAACCCCATTTTAGACTTTCTCCTAGCGCATTTATTGGCGGAGGGCTGAACTTAAGCCCTGGTGAAATTTCGTTGTCACATCTGGGGGTTTTGTTTTTGGATGAGGTTAGTTCTTTTAAGAATGAAAACTTAGATTGTTTAAAAGAACCGATGGAGTCTGGTTTAATTAAAATCAATCAATTAGGTTTGTCAGTTAAATATCCAGCTAATTTTATTTTAATAGCAGCTCAAAACCCTTGTCCTTGTGGTTTTTATGGTAGTCAAGTTAAAGCTTGTCAATGCTCTCCTTGGCAGAGAAAACGCTATCAGGATAGAATTTCAGGCTCGATTTTAGACCGAATTGATTTATTTTTCCAAACAGATCTCTCTAAAAATAAATTTATTTTAACGAAAAAGCACTCCTTTTCTAATTTAGATACTATCCAAAACAAAATCACAGCTGCCAGAGAGTCCCAAAGGCAAAGATATAAACACTTGCCCGTTAGGACCAATGCCAAATTAACTGGCTCACAAGTAAAGAAGTTAATTTATTTAAACAATGATTGCGTTAGGTTTTTAGAGAAAGCAACCAATAGCTTTCAACTTTCCAGTAGATCAATTTTTAAAACTATTAAAGTGGCTAGAACAATTGCGGATTTAGATGGGGCTAGCCTTGTAAAAAGGGAGCATTTGATGGAAGCGCTAAGCTATCGTTGTAGACTTAGTTTACCCTCTTAAGTTGTTAATATGGCTAAAATGCCTAGAATAAGACAGTACCAGCCAAAGTAATGATACTTGGATTTATTTAGTGTGGCTCTTAAAAATTTTAGGCTAGCAAGGCTGGTAAAAAAGCAGACGATCCCACCTACTAAGTAAGCAATAATTGAAATTTGGTTAAGTTTTTCAACACTTTCTGGAGTAAGTAAAATTAGTTCTCCAAAGCTGGCAATAAGAATTGCGGGAATGGCTATTAAAAAACTAAACTCAAAGGCAGTTTTTTTATTAATCTTTGCAGTTGCAGCTCCAAATAAAGTTGATCCAGATCTGGAAACACCCGGTATTAGGGCTATGGCTTGAGTCAACCCTACAAAAAAGGATTTTTTTTCTGTTAGGGCCTGATCATTTTTGGGGCTATTAAATTTTTTTGCAGCTACAAAATTAAAAACTGCTGTCATTATCAGGGCAAATCCTGTAATTAAATTAGAATAGAATAATGGTTTGATATGATTTCTAACAGCTACGCCAACAATAACTAAAGGTAAAGTCGCTATTATGATAAAAAAAATATTTTTTTTATCAATTTTTACAATAGTTTTTCTAAAGTAGTAAATAATTACCACCACACTAACTAAATGGACAAAAATATCAAAATAAAAAGGAGGTGGGTATATTTGCATCCAATTTTGCAGTAACACCAAATGACCGGAACTAGATACAGGTAAAAATTCAGTTATTCCTTGCACCATACCTAGAAAGATTGCCTGGCCAATAGTCATAAAAAGAATAGATCAAGTACTTAATAATACTTCAGTTTATTAAAGATTAGATAAAATTTACAGTAGGGAAAAATAAAAAAAACTGCAGTTAGATATATAAAAATTGTGGCGCAATCCGTAAGCCGGATTCTGTTTTAGGTAGTGATTTATCTACGCCTGAGCTTTATTACCTCGATCTATTTCTAGATGCATAGACAGCAAGTTCAATAAGGTAAAGATCGTCAGTCTCAGCTGGGAGGATTGCCCAGCCAAATTGGCTGATCCAGTCGCTTGGTCGTTTCACCCGACGCCACTCGGATCGTCACTGTTGCTCTAACTGGCTTGCTTTTAAAAAAGCAATCTCCTGCTTTCGCAAGACACCATTTGCTGTGCTGTCCGGACTTTCCTCTTTGCTAGGCAAAGCCACTACTCGATTGCGCCATCTTGTATTATATCAAAAATTAATAGATCAAGCTTGATGAAGTAAATAAAAATTGATATAAACTAGACCAGTTACTTGTTATTTAATAAGAAAGGCGTAGTATGCCAGATGAAAAACTAACAGATGAAGCTCTAGCTGCTGGTGAGGAGACACCAAAGTTAAGAGATGCTAATGACCTGGCGATAGAGGCATTGAGTCAAAATTCAAAGGATAAAAAAAACAGCTCTGCTCAAACTGAAGCCGAACAATCAGACGAGTTTGCTCAAACCCTTCATGCTCTTGAATCTGTGATTGAGTCAAAGGCTAATAAATTAATGAATATGAAAAAGGAAGCCAGGGAAAAAAGAAAAATGATCTCTAATGTTTTTGAAAATGATAATGAACTTCAAGATGTTGAGGTTCAAAAAGAAGAAGTTCAAACACAGCTAAAGCAAAGAAAAAACGACTTAGAAGAAACAGTTCAGGTTAGACAGTTAAGAGATGATTTAAGGGAAATAAGACAAGAACAAAAAGATCTAGAAGAAAGCTTGAGCAATCATTTGATTAATTACCATCAGCTTACCAACTCTACAAGCTTTGATACCTCTGATGGCGATCAGTGGGAGTTTGACATAAAAGCTAAAGTTAAATCCAAGAAGGTTTAGTTTTTCTAGATTAGTTTGGTTAAAAGATTAGTCGGCAATTTAGCCAACCATTGCTTAATTCTAAAGTATTAGAGATATTTAAAGTGAGTTAATTTTCTCTCTCAGTCTCTCCAGCGAAGCAGGAGGAATATTTTTCATTTTTTTAAGAGTTTTTAGCTTTTTGCGAAGATGTCTTTTTTCAGAGTTCTTTTCTGCCTTAACTGCGGAAGGTTTTTTGTAATATCTTCTATCTCTTGCTTTTTGTACAATATCCATATAAGAAGTTGTTTTTTTAAACTTACGAATAAGAGTACCGGTTGAGTCGTTTTTAGTTTTTTTAAATATAACTGGCATAGCTATCAATATTTTGTTGTAATTCTAATTTAAGAGGGATATTATAACTCGAAGTTAGTCTAAATGTGAAGAGATAGTTTTTTGTAGCCTCCTAAGATGCTCTTCTTTGCCCTCTTCCCTTTTTTTATTTTTACAGCTACTGTCATAACAAGGAATAATGTGGACATGAAAATGCCCTATTTCTTGACCGGCTAAAACTCCATTGTGTGATTTTACCAAAAAGTCGTTTACTTTCAGAGATTTTTTTAAAGCTAGACACACTTTTTTCACCATTTTATAAACAACTTCAACTTCTTGATCCGGGGTATCTAAAATATTAACTGAATGGCTTTTGGGGATCACAAGCGTATGTCCTTTAGTTTGAGGATAAATATCTAAAAATACTAACACTTTGTTATTCTCGGCTATTTTATAACTAGGAACCAAACCTTTTACTATATTGCAAAATAAGCAGTTTTTAGGCATAAACCTTTTTTATTAATTCAATAATTTTATTCAAACTCAACTTACTGGCAATTTGATTGCGATGTTTACTGGAGCCATTAAGTAGCATTTTTCCTCCAGGATGATAAAACCAGGATGCTTCAGGGTCAATTTTAATAATTTCTTGATAAAGTTTTTTTAAAGAAAAGCTAGAATCAGGCCTGAGTTTAATTCTAATATAATCTTGGTTTGGGTCTTTACGAATTGCTAACAGGTAACCTTGTTTAAGAGCTTGCTTGATTGTGTCGTCATTGGCCGTTAGGATGCCAACACAGGCTCCTTGATTGAGGCTAAACTGGATTCCTTCTTGCTCAATGAGTTGGTTTGCGATTATGGCTAGTTTAAGTGAATGATAAGCGCATTCTAAGCACTTTAGCCCAAAGTACATTTGAGCCTCATCGTTTTGGGGATAGGCTAACTCATGCCCCCTTATCAGTTCTTGAATCATAAACATATATCGAAGATTATTGGCGTCAGGCCAATGAATTTCTTGAAAATGATCAATTTCATTAATGTAAAAAACTAATTCTTTTAGAGCTTTGTCTTCTTTTAGAGATGGATGAAGTTTACATACATGTTTGTAAACTAAAATTGAAGCACAGGTATTTTTTTTAGAACGATCTGGTTGATGGTGGTCAAATTTTCCCAAACCTGTGTCAACATGGGTTACGTTATGAAGGTTTGAGCCTAGTTGTTGAGCTTGTTGTTCACTAATTCTTTCCCCTGGATTAACAAAAGCAAATTGAGCATCTGCATAGTTTTGGCTGTCAAATCTCTTCAGCATCCAGGCTGCCCCAACTGCATCAAGGTCTGGAGTATGGTGGGTAATAATTAACTTTTTTGGATTCATGATTTTATATTATAAACAAAGTTAAGCTAAAGTTCAGATTATCAGAAAATAAGTTTGATATAAAAAAACCCACTGCCTAGTTTCCTACTGCAGTGGGCTCCTCACCGGGACATTTTTTGAATTAGTTTGTAATATATAAGAGTTATTTGATAGTATCTATTACTAAAAAAACTTGATATATCAATTTATAATTTATTTTAAGGCGGAAAATAAATATTTATATAGGTCTAGATATTTATTGTAGTTTTTGCAGTTAAGTAATTATTACACACTAATTAGTTGTTTTTTGATTAATTTTAATATTGATAAAAGAAATTTCGCTACTAATTTAAAAGGAAAAGAGATAACTTGCCAAGACAGTGGTAATTTATCTTCTTCTCCCCTTACCCATACAGAAATAATTAACCATTGCTTAGATTTTGATAAGTATTTTGCAATAATTTGATAGTGACGCTGATTAATACTTTTTAAAAATTTATATTTATTTTCTTTAAGGAAAATTTTTTCTTTTGGATAATTTATGGTTTGAAATATTTGATGTATAGCAATGGAGCGTTGCAGAGCACGATGGTAGGCATGGCTAGTAAAAACCAGATTTTTATAAACAATTATTTTTGAGTTCTTTTTACTCATTAAAGACTTGTGGGATTTTGTCGATTTCTATCAATGATGTTTTTTCCTCATTTCTAGCTTTAAGCTCTATTTTATTTCCTGTTCGCTCTGAAATGACCGCTCGAATAGGAATCCCGGTGAGATCAGCTTGAGCAAATTTTGATCCTGGAGTTTGATCTTCTCGATCATCCCAAATCACCTCAAGACCCATTGCTTGCAACTGTTGATATATTGTTTGAGCCTGTTTTGGATCTAGGCCGATGTTTATGAGATAAATGTCAAAAGGCGCCACTGTTTTGGGCCAAATTATACCCTTTTTGTCATTGTATTTTTCAACTATCACTCCCATGGTGCGGGTTGTGCCCCATCCATAACAGCCCATAATTGGATATTGGTGGTTTCCCTCTTTATCCATGTAGGTTAGTTCAAAATCTTGAGAATATTTTTGACCTAAGTCAAAAATATTGCCAACCTCAGAAGCTCTTGCTGCCTTGAGTTTTTCATTAGAGCATCTGGGACAAGTTTCACCTGCTTTTTGTTGAGCAATTTCTTGATTAACACAAAAATCACATGAAGGACAATAAAAAATATCATCCTCACCAGCGTCAGTTAAAACCATAAATTCATAAGAAATTTTGTTGCTGAAGCTACCTCCAGATGCTTCTGTTACTTTAGCCATTAAGCCAACTTTACTATAGGCTTTAATGTAAGCTTGCTTAACTTGAGAATAAAATTGCTCAAAGTCATCCTGCGATTCGTGCCAAGAATACATGTCTTTCATTTCAAATTCTCGTCCTCTTAAAATCCCTGATTTTGATCTAAGCTCATCTCTAAATTTCCAATGGATTTGGTACAAAGACAGAGGTAAATCTCTATAACTTTGGATAATTTCTTTAGCTAGCGGGGTAATAATCTCTTCGTGACTTTGTCCAAGGGCATATTCTTTGCCAGTTCTACTTTTAAGCTTAAAAAGAACATCTATATTATCCCAACCTCCAGTTCGCTGCCAATTACCTTTGGGGTGCAACATAGGCATTAATATTTCTTGTCCTCCAATTTTATTCATTTCTGTGCGGATAATGTTGCGAATTTTATTGAGCGTCCTTAATCCTAGGGGTGTGTAGGTATAGACTCCAGCCATCAATTGACGCACAAACCCAGCCTGCACTAATAGTTGATGATTTTTGCTATCAGCATCAGCAGGTATAGTTTTTATTGGAGCGAAGGGTAATTGAGATACTCTCATAAAGTAATAAAGTGTTTTGTATTTTAATTTATTAAAGCCACTTGTTTAAATTATTAGCAAAAACTGATGAAACATCTAAAACTTTAAAATTTTCCGGGAGACTATTGTGTTCAACTGTATTGGTAATAATAATTTGGTCAATTTTAGATTGATTGATTTTTTCAACTGCTCTGCCAGTGAACAAAGCGTGGCTGGAGAGAAAGACAACCTGTTTGGCTCCAAAGTCCTTAAGACAGCTGGCTGCCTCTACTACGGTTCCTCCTGAGACTATAACATCATCAATTACAATAGCAGTTTTTCCCCTTACGTCACCGTGAACATCAACAGCTTTTACTTTTCCAGTATTAATGTCACGGTCTTTGTCAATATTTGCTAAATCTAGTTTAAGCTTTTTTGCAAAAGTTCTGGCTCTTTTTAAACCTCCAAAATCTGGGCTTACGATAATAGACTTTTTTAAATCAAGGTGGTTTTTAATATATTTGGCAAAAATATCTAGGGCTGATAAGTAACTAGTTGGAATGTCAAAAAAAGCAGGAATACTGTCATTGTGCAGGTCCATCAGTGCAATTCGCTTCACGTATGATTTTGAAACTAAATCAGCAATCACTTTAGCAGAAATCGGTTCCCCTTTTCTAAAGACTTTATCTTGTAATGAATAGCCCATCCAAGGAATAATTAAACTAATATGTCTTACTCCCATTCTCTCAAGGGCATCAATAATTAAGAGTGTTTCTATAATTGATTCGTCAACTGGCTCTACAAATGATTGAACCACTACGACGTTTTGACCACGGAGCTTATCTTTAACCCAAATTCTTTTTTCACCATTACTGAATTTCCCAATATCGCAGTCAATTTGAGAAATTTTTAGATTTTTTGCAATTTGTTTAGCTAAAGTAGGGGTTGTAGAGCCTGCAATAAGTTTCATTGTTGGTTATTATAGTAAAACTAGTTGTTGGTTAGTAGTTTGTTATTTTTTTGTGCCGAAGAGAGGACTTGAACCTCCATGGAATTGCTTCCACACGTACCTGAAACGTGCGCGTCTGCCAGTTCCGCCACTTCGGCTTTATTGTTTAATTTATACTTCTGGAATGTCATTATACCTGAAAAGTTGGTATAATTTGAGGGCCTAGCCCCAGTAGCTCAGTGGACAGAGCGCAGGTCTTCGGAACCTGGCGTCGGGGGTTCGAATCCCTCCTGGGGTACAAGTTTTCTTCTAAAATTTAAAAACCGCTATTTCAAGCGGTTTTTTAAAATGGAGCGAGAGACGGGATTTGAACCCGCGACCTTCTCCTTGGCAAGGAGACGCTCTAGCCAACTGAGCTACTCTCGCGCAGCAAGTTTTTTATGACTTTAAATACTGCTGTGCCAAGCCTTGGAGTCGAACCAAGATCCCATGTTTTTCAGACACGTGCCGTGACCACCTTGGCTAGCTTGGCTAGTTTTATTTTAAAACTATAACAATTTTAACAGAGCTTTATTTTAACACCTCCAGTCTTTACTCGCCACTTTTATTAAGAGCTAGCCTATAACCCACAACAAAAATGTGACTGCTATAGGATTCGAACCTATGACCTCTTCGATGTAAGCGAAGCGCTCTAACCAGCTGAGCTAAGCAGTCGAGAGAAACTATTATAACATTTCTGATTGTTGTTTGAGCACGATGTCGATACAATTTACAATGATGAGAAAAGCTAAGTTATGGTTAATTTTAGTCTTAGTGAGTGCCTTGCTGGTGCTGCTAGCAACCTCGCTAACTGATTCCCCAACCTATGACGAGCCGGCTCATATTGCTTCCGGCCTAACTTATGTTAAATTCTCTGACCTTAGGCTTAATAGCGAGCATCCTCCACTAATTAAGTTTTTATCGGGTTTATCATTAAGTTTGTTTTATCCTGACTTGAAGTTTGAAGTTAGTGATCAAGAAATGCAAGATCCTTATACCAGCGTGATTTATGATTTGGGAGCTCAGTTGTTTTGGGAGAACGATCCCACAAAGCTTTTAGTGGTTGCTAGAATGCCTGTTATTTTTTTAACCTTACTAGCTATTTATTTTGTTTATCAGCTAGTTGTGGATTTAACCAGCAATGAAAAAAAAGGTTTGGTAGCAGCAATTTTATTTGCCTTTGAGATTAATGTATTAGCCAATGGTTCATTGGTAACGACTGATATGGGCTTGTTAACTTTCTGGCTAGGTCTGGTTATTTTTTATATAAGATTTCTTCAAAAGGAAGATAAAAAGAATTTATTAATTTCTGGAATTTTTTTTGGCTTAGCTTTGTTAACCAAATATTCTGCCGTGTTTATTTTGCCAATAATTTTTATTGCAAGCTTATCTTTTTTGTCAAAAATTAAGCTTACGAGAGTTGTTTTGAGCTTGGCAACAATTTCAGTGGTGGCTTGGATAGTAGTTTGGTTGTTTTATCTGCCTTTTGGTAGTCCCAAGATTATTTGGGAGGAATTACCTGCTGTTCAAGAGGTGATTTCTCACGTTAAATCTGAGAGACTGAATCAAGTTGTTCACATTCTGCCATTACCCTATTATTATCGTTACGGGCTAAAGTTAATTAATCATCATGAGGCCGTAGGACAGCTGCAGTTTTTAGCTGGCAGAGTTGGTCAGTTTAATTGGTGGTGGTTTTATCCGTTATCCTTTTTATTAAAGATCTCTGATTTTTATTTAGCTTTACTTTTTATCTCGACCTATTTTGTTTTTAAAAATCGGTTTCAAAATCAAAAACTTAACTTTTTACTAATCATGATGGGGCTGTATTTCTTGCTTGTGATAAATTCAAGCATGGCTTTTGGGATGAGAATTTTATTACCTGTTGTAGGGTTTGGGGCAGTAGTTATTGCTTTAAATTTAAATTGGCTCAAAGATCACCAGCTACTTAAGATGCTGTTGATTTTTTATACACTGTTAACTGTTGTTAGATTTCCTTATTTTTTTTCTAGCAGTAACTTATTAAGTGCAGTATCTGGCAGTAAACATGAGATGTTAATTGACTCCAATTTAGATTGGGGTCAGGACTTAAAACGGTTGAGTAATTGGTGTCAGGAAAAGAATATCGATTCCCTTGCTGTTTTGTCACATTCCTCGCTGCCAATAGAAATTTATGGCATTGAGAATGTGGACATAGATCAAGCTTTTGAACAAAATGGCTTGTTGGCTGTAAGTTCGACTAAGCTCAATTTGCCGTTGCTAATTCAACAAGATGATGAGATTTTTCAAATAGATAGACCTTATGATATTTTTAAAAATTATCAGATTAAAGCAAAACTAGGTAGCTTTGTAATTTATGATTTATCTAAACAGGCTGGTCTTGGATATAGATGAGGAAATTGTGGGTTGCTTTATGCTTGTGAGTCAGGTGGGACTCGAACCCACGACACCCTGCTTAAGAGGCAGGTGCTCTAACCAACTGAGCTACTGACCCGAGCTTGGACAGATATTTAAGTTTTGCAAACTTTTAAAAATTTGTGCCCAGGAGAGGACTTGAACCTCCACGGAAAAATCCACAGCCACCTCAAGACTGCGCGTCTACCAGTTCCGCCACCTGGGCTTGTTAAAGTACGTCAAAGCAACTGATACATCTTCAAGAATATTTCAAATTGTACCTGATTTTAAGCAAAAATACAAAGAGATAGTCTGGTTTATACCTTTTGAATTTATACTTCTAAGTAGTTTTATAAACAATCAGCCTAGCCTTAAGTATGGTTAAAAGGGGCAAATTTAAGTTGATTATGTTAAATTGTAGATAGTTAAAAAAAATTAATACCAAGGAACTTTAAATGAATACCATAGAAAAAGCTTTAATGCATGGCTTGTTTGTGCATTTACACCACAACATTGATAAAGTGATTGATTTTAGTCAATTTAAAAAATTAAATGATATGGTGGCAAAAAATTCTTTAGGAGAGTTGGTGTTGGGTCCAGATGCTAACGATGATGCAGCAGTATTTCGCATGCCTAATGATGATGGTTTGGTAGTAGCAAAAATGGAAAGCCATTGCTCTCCATGTGTTGTAAGGCCCTATGATGGCGCAGCGACTGGAGCCGGCGGAGCTATGCGAGATGTGGTGGCAATGGGTGCTAGACCATTGTTTTTATTAGATTTTATTGGGACTAGTTCCATGGATGAGAAGGTATTGGTAGGACCTTGCGGTTTTAAAGGGGAGTGTTCTTGTGGAAAGTGTAAAACTATGACAAGTGGGGAAAGGCTTAATTTGATGGTTAAGGGATTGCGGGATATGTGTCAGACCATGGAGGTGTTTGTTGTTGGAGGTGGTCTTTCCACATCTTTTAGTGACATTGTGCCTGCAGTAGTGGTGACAGTTATTGGAAGATTAGTGATTGATGAGCCCTTAACCAAACCAGCCAAAAATGCCGGGGATCGTTTTATTTTATTGGGAGAAACAAGTAACGATGGCAACGATACACTTTATCGAGCTGGTTTAGTTAAAACAATGCGGCCAGCTGAAGCTTTATTTGATCGGGAAAAAGCAACCATGGAGGCAGCTTTAGAGATTATTAAAACTGGTAAAATTAAAAGTTGTTCTGATTTAGGTGCTGCAGGAATTGGAGCTGCCGTTAGTGAGTCGGTTCGTTTTGGAGGCTTGGGAGCTCAAATTAATTTAGCATCTGTACCAGTGAAGCTAGCAAAGATTACTCCTGAGGAGATTTTGATATGTGAAACTCAAGCCCGAATGCTGTTCCAAGCAGCCTCTCAAGATATACCTGAAATTTTGGCAATAGCACGCTCTCACAAGGTTGCTGCAGCAGAAATTGGTCAAGTTACAGATGCAAAGAAAGCAGTTTTTATGTATGAAGATAAGAAAATAGCCAGTATTCCCCACCGATTACCCAAAGGTTTTATTAAGTAGTTTAAAAGTTAAAAGTTACCAATCTGGCTTAATTTTAGTTTGATATTGAAGATAATATCCATAAATAGTTCTAGCCAAGATATAAATTGGTATAGCCAATAAACCTCCTATTACTCCCCCTAACTTGAACCCTGCCAAGATACTTAAAATACTTACTAAAGCATTAACGTTGGCACTAGTTTTCATAACTCTAGGCGTGATGATGTTGCTTTCAATTTGCTGCAAAATAATGTAGAAAGCAAAGACAATCAGGGCTGTAGTGTGACCTCCGTGAATCCAAGCCACGATTATTCCAGGAGCTGCAGCAAGGGTTGGGCCAAGATTGGGTAAAATTTCTAAAATAAAAGCAAGCAGCCCTAGGGGAACAGCATAGGGTATGCCAATGATGGTTAGTCCAAGGTAGGTTAAAAATCCGACAATACTCATGATGATTATTTGACCGCGAATCCAGCCTCCTAAATGATCTTCAATATCTGATAAAAATTTTCGTGCGATTTCAAAATGTCTTTTTTTATTGGTTAGCCAACCAATTTTTTTATGTAGATGTGGTTCATCAATTATCAAATAAATTGAAACGACTAGAAGGATAATAAAACCAAATAGACTTCTAAAAGTAGAAGAAATGATAGACAAAAGAGTATTAATTGATCCACTATAATCACTGACAATTTGATTAAGTTCTTGGGTTGTAAATCTTAATTCAGAGACTTCTTCTTGAAAATAGGGCAAGTCGATGGCTTTAAGAAGTTGTGTTAGCTGATGAGCTAAGGGAGGAGCTAAAAGAGCGATAATTGAAGAAATAACGATTAATAACAAAATGTAAACAATAATTATGCTAACCACCCTATTTTTGATAATTTTCTGTAGTCTATTAACTGCTGGGTTTAGGGCTACCATTGTAAGAAAACCCATAAAGAAGATAAGCACAATTTCTCTAATTTGATAAAAAATATAGAGGGAGATTAATAAAGCTATGGTAAAGATAACAATATGTGGAGAAATAGTGATCGCTTGTTTCTTGCGGTTGAGGAGGTTGAGCATACCTTTAGTATAAATTAGTCTGAGTAACTTTTCTAGCGTGATTTTTAGGAATTTAAAGTTTTTTTAATGTGATTCCAAATTTTAGTTTGTGCGTTTTTATCTTGTGTCTTAATTTTTAAATCAACGCTCATTTGCTTCAGCCAAGTAATTTGTTTCTTGGCATAATTTAATTCATCTTGAGCCCAGACTTGAATAGTCTCTTGGGCAGTGAGTTTATTTGTTATGTGCTGTGTGATGGGTTTAACTCCAAGACTCGTCATTACTTGAGCTGTAGGCTTTAATTTAAGTGAAAATAGATGCTTTACCTCCTTGATGGCTCCGCCATGAAATCTTTGCTTAACTCTAGTTAAAATTTTTCTTTGTAAAGTTTCTAACTCAACCTGCAGTGCAATTGACAAGTATTGTTCAGGCTCATTAAAAATTGGTCTGTTTTTTTCAGCTTTGGGTAACTTTTTTTCAGCTTTGGCTACTTCAATGGCTCTAATTAATCTTCGTGGATTGGCGCGATCTGACGCATTCATTAGCCCGAGTTTTTTTGAGTCTGTTTTTTTAAGCAAATCTTGCAGCTCCCTAATGGATTTTTGTGCTAGTGACCTTCTCAATTTTTGATTGGGTTTAATGTAAATATCAGGATCGTTATTAAATAACTGTTTGTGATAAAAATGAGTACCGCCAACGACAATAGGTAGCCAATTTTTTTTCCAAGCTTGTTTGATCAGGTCAATGGCCATATTTCTAAAATGCGCTACCGACCAGTCTTGTGTTGGACTGACAATTGAAGCACCATGCAAAGTTATTGGCATATTATTATGCTTGAGAAAACGATAATAATCTGAGGATTTTTCTAGATTCTTAAATTTAAAATTTGGAGGAATATCAGTTCCTGTTAAAGTTTCTAATCCTTGATATACTTGTCTGGAATCAGCTGAAATTATACAGATTCCATCTGCCATATTTTCTTTAAGAATTTTTTCTGCTAAATATAGGGTCAAGCTAGTTTTCCCAGCAGCAGTTGTACCCAAAACTGAGATTAGTTTTTGTGTTGTTTTCATTGTTTAAACTATTTTAGGACGATGTTTTAGGTGAGGACGATTAATAATTTCTTCTAGAATTTGCCATCTCTTAGTTTTTGTTTGTACAGAAACATCATCTTTATATAGCTTATCTGCAGCAGTTCTAGGTCTGGGAGAATATTTATTGATAAAAGCTACTTGCCAGCCAATTTTTTTTGCTAGAGCAACAGTTTCTTGAAACTCTTCTCTAGTTTCTCCAGGAAAACCAACAATTAAGTCAGTTCCCAGGATTATCTTTGGATCAGCTCGGCGCAGTTTTTTAACAATTTCTAAATAATTCTGAGTAGTATAGCCGCGATTCATTCTTTTGAGAACTGAATTACTGCCGGACTGAATTGGGAGATGTATGTAGCGATCTATTTTTTTATTTGATCCTATTTCTTCAATGAGCTCATCATAAAAATCCCAAGGGTTGGCTGACATAAAGCGAATTTTTTTTATATTTTTAATTTGGGATACCTTCTGCAGCAACTTTACAAAAGGCGGAGTCCCCTTGGGTTTTAAGTACTGCGATTGATTACTTGGTAAGTTTTGTCTTTGAAATTTATCATCACTCATTAGCATTTTCCGCAAACTAACTCCAACTTTTTCTAATCCCCAGGAGTTAACGTTTTGGCCCAGTAAGGTGACTTCATTGTAGCCACTGTTTGCCAAATTTTTCACCTCAGCTATGATTTCATCCATTGGTCTGGACTTTTCTCTTCCTCGGGCAAAGGGCACGATGCAGTAGGTGCAGAATGAATTGCAGCCTGTGGAAATTGGTACAAAGGCATGATTTTTGTCGGTTCTTTTAGGCTGAATATTAAACCCAATTTCGCCAATATCTAAGACTTCATCAATGGCTGGCTCCATTTGGAGCAACTTTTCTGCTCCATGGTGGATCATACAGCCTGTTAGTATAATTTTTGGTTTAGATTGTTGTTTTTGTTGGTAGCTCTCTTTGATTTTATGAATAAAATCTCTAATGCGATCCTCTACTCTTTTTCTGACCGAACAGGTGTTGATGATAATCAGATTAGATTTTTTCCATGATGGGGCTAAAACAAAACCTCGACCTTCTAAGTCACTGGCAATACGCTCACTGTCTGCTTTATTCATTTGACAACCGTAAGTTTTGATGTAGTAAGCTTGGGCTTGTTGGTTATTCATGATAAAATTAAGCAGGTTTGCATATTTTAACATTTATTACATAAAGGATAGCAATGACAAAAGAAATTAATCAAAACAAACTTCCAGAATTTGATGAAGTAGATTCTCAACCTGAACAAGTTGAGAAAAGACATACCACTGATTCTGAAACACGCAAAGGAACTCATGTTTTACCAGCAAAGCAATATATATTTTTAGATAGAAACAAAAAACAAATTTTAAAAACACTAGAATCTGTTTATTGCGAAGTGGTAGAGAGAGATAAATTTAAACCTACTTGCTGGATACGAATTACTGACTATACAAAGGCGGTTTTTGTTGGCAGTAATGAGGAGATTACTCTATCACCTGAAACTGAGTATCTGGTTGAACTTTGGAATTTGGTTGAGTTGGAGTGATAGTGATTCATTGAATTGATCGACACGGTACCGAAGTGGTCTAACGGCGAGGTCTGCAAAACCTTCGTTCGCGGGTTCGAATCCCGCCCGTGTCTCAAGCAGATAGTTTTGATAAATCTCAAAGTTTGAAGAAAATTGACAACCTTTAATTTTAAAGGCGGGATGAGAAGTCAAGCAA
>Ga0334887_1000726_pt1 | contig 49478 bp, 37 predicted proteins | sample GraSluR1_MG_10_FD_207217 | JGI IMG/M metagenome (GOLD analysis project Ga0334887, IMG submission 207217) | Sludge microbial communities from methane-producing bioreactor in Wageningen University, Netherlands - Granular Sludge_18_07-R1 | ecosystem: Engineered > Bioreactor > Anaerobic >...
TCCGTCCACATCGAGAACACCGACGCCGAAGGCCGCCTGATCCTGGCGGACGGCCTGTGTCGGGCCGGCGAGATCGGCGCCACCCACATCGTGGACATCGCCACCTTGACGGGTGCCTGCGCTCGGGCCCTGGGGCCCTCCTTCACGGGACTGATGGGCAACCACCGCGACCTGGTCAACGCCATCACGCGGGCTGGCGGAGCCCAGGGCGAATCCTACTGGAAGCTGCCGCTCCCGGTGGAATACAAGGAACTCCTCAAGACCCCCTTCGCCGATTTGAGGAACCTGGGGGGGCCGCTGGCCGGCGCCATGACGGCGGGCTTGTTCCTGCAGGAATTCGTTCCCGAAGGCGCCGCCTGGGTGCACCTGGACATCGCCGGTCCCTTCTGGCGTTCCAAGCCCTGGAAGTACTACGGCGAAGGTCCGACCGGCGTGGGGGTGCGAACCCTGGCGGAGCTGGCTCGGAACTGGATGGAGTACATGCATCCCTGACCGGGGTGTGACCAGACGCCTCAAGGCAACAGGAAGGCCCCCGCCGAGGGGGTCTTCCTGTTGAATTTCCCTCGATCCCGGCAGGTGCCCCCTCGATTCGGAGAGAAAGCCCGAAAGGTCTTTTCGATCTCGTCGCGCGGCCCCACCCCAACCGGACCGCGCCCGGCCGCTGCGGACCCCTGGGAAATTCAATACCCGACCTGCGACGGCCGACCCCTTCGAGCAAGGAGCAGGAAATGTTGAAAGCCCTGGACGGATGGTTCCGCAAGGCGACACCGGGAGCCTGGAAGGCTGCGCTGGCCCTGCTGACGGTCGCGGTGGGCCTGCAGGGCCCGGCCCTGGCCAGTGAGGCGGACATCAGGATTCCCAAGGAATTCTACGCCCACAGCTTTGAGGGCCTGGGCGGAATCCAAGGGACCCTCCTGCTCTACGTGGGGATCGGCGTCTGCCTCCTGGGTGTCGGCTTTGCCCTGCTGCAAGCCCGGCAGATCCAGGCCCTGCCCGCCCACCGCAACATGCTGGAGATCTCGGAGTTGATCTTCGCGACGTGCCGGGCCTATCTGCTCCAGCAGGGCAAGTTCCTGATCGGACTGGAGCTTCTGATCGGCGCCTGCATCGTCTACTACTTCGGAGTCCTCTCCCACATGACGGCGTTGCAGGTCGTGGTGATCCTGCTGGCCTCGGTCCTGGGAATCCTGGGTTCCTATGGGGTGGCCTGGTTCGGCATCCGGATCAACACCTACGCCAACTCCCGGACGGCCTTCGCCTCTCTGCAGGGCAAGCCGTTCCCGCTGCACGCCATCCCCCTGAAGTCGGGAATGAGCATCGGATTGTTGCTGATCTGCGTCGAGCTGATCATCATGCTCTGCATCCTCCTCTTCCTGCCCGAAGACCTGGTGGGCCCCTCCTTCATCGGTTTCGCCATCGGCGAATCCCTGGGCGCCTCGGCGCTGCGCGTGGCCGGAGGGATCTTCACCAAGATCGCCGACATCGGCGCCGACCTGATGAAGATCATGCTCAACATCAAGGAGGACGATGCCCGAAACCCCGGCGTCATCGCCGACTGCACCGGGGACAACGCCGGCGACTCGGTGGGTCCCACCGCGGACGGCTTCGAGACCTACGGCGTGACCGGCGTGGCCCTGGTGGTCTTCATCACCCTGGCCATGTCCAACGCCGGACTGCAGGCCGGCCTGCTGATCTGGATCTTCGTGATGAGGGTCATGATGATCCTGACCTCCCTGGGCTCCTACCTGATCAACCATGCCGTCTCCAAAGCCCGCTTCCAGCACGCCGAGACGATGGACTTCGAGTCACCCCTCACCTCGCTGGTGTGGATCACCTCGACGGTCTCCATCCTGGCGACCTTCGCCGTCAGCAACCTGTTGCTGGCGGACCAGGCCGAGGGCTTGTGGTGGAAGCTCTCGGTGATCATCTCGTGCGGCACCCTGTCGGCGGCCGTGATCCCCGAATTCACCAAGATCTTCACCAGCTCCAACTCCCTGCACGTCCGCGAGGTGGTCGACTCCAGCCGACAGGGTGGAGCCTCCCTGAACATCCTCTCGGGTCTGGTCGCGGGCAACTTCTCGGCCTTCTGGATGGGGCTGGCCCTGTTGACGCTGATGACCGTGGCCTACCTGACCAGCACCACGATGCCCGACGGGTTGATGCAGTACCCGGCGGTCTTCGCCTTCGGCCTGGTCGCCTTCGGCATGTTGGGGATGGGTCCGGTCACCATCGCCGTGGACTCCTACGGCCCGGTCACCGACAACGCCCAGTCGGTGTATGAGCTCTCCCTGATCGAGGAGGTCCCCGACCTGGAACAGGAGCTTCAGCGGGACTTCGGCTTCGCCCCGGTCCTGGACCGCGCCAAACACCTCCTGGAGGACAACGACGGCGCCGGCAACACCTTCAAGGCCACCGCCAAGCCGGTGCTGATCGGCACGGCCGTGGTCGGCGCCACGACGATGATCTTCTCGATCATCCTGGCCATCAAGACCTTCCATCCCGGACAGATGGACCAGCTCAGCCTGATCGACCCCAAGATCCTGCTGGGCCTGATGATGGGAGGCGCGGTCATCTACTGGTTCTGCGGAGCCTCCATGCAGGCGGTCACCACCGGTGCCTACCGCGCCGTGGAGTTCATCAAGGGCAACATCAAGCTGGAGGGGACCACCAAAGCCTCGGTCGAGGACTCGACCCGGGTGGTGACCATCTGCACGCAGTACGCCCAGGCCGGGATGGTGAACATCTTCATCACGGTCTTCTTCATGACCCTGGCCTTCGCGTTCGTCAACCCGTTCTTCTTCGTGGCCTACCTGATCTCGATCGCGCTCTTCGGCCTGTATCAGGCGGTGTACATGGCCAATGCGGGCGGCGCCTGGGACAACGCCAAGAAGGTGGTGGAGGTCGAACTCCAGGAGAAGGGTACCGACCTGCACGCGGCCACCGTGGTGGGAGACACGGTCGGCGACCCCTACAAGGACACCTCCTCGGTCGCCCTCAACCCCATCATCAAGTTCACCACGCTCTTCGGCCTGCTGGCCACCGAGATCGCCCTGGAGATGGCCCGGACGGGCCAGACCAGCCTGAAGACCGGGCTGGCGCTGGCGTTCTTCGTGATCGGACTCATCTTCGTCTGGCGCTCCTTCTACGGAATGAGGATCCGCTCTGGAGAGCCCGCCGCGACTCCCTGACCAACCGGTCTGGACAGCTGAGGCCCGGATGCGACGGGACCAGGAGCCCGTGGAGGTCTCCAGATCGCACCTCGCCGAGGGGTCGCGTCGGCTAGCCTCCGATGCCCGCCATGTCACGCCCGGGCCGGATATAGCCCGGCTCGTTGACGTGGTGGGCGCGCTCGCGGGTCCGGACGGCGCGCCGGATGGCCTCGACCAGATCCGAATCCTGGCCTCCTGAGCGCATCAGGCCCCGCAGATCGGTCTCCTGCAAGGCGAAAAGGCAGGTCCGCAGGTGCCCGTCGGCCGTCAGGCGGACGCGGTTGCAGCGGTCACAGAAGGGGGCCGTCACGCTGGAGATCAGGCCGATCTCGCCCGCGCCGGCCAGCGAGAAGCGTGAGGCCGTCTCGGCGGGGTTTCGGGGCGGCACCGGGATCAGCTCGAATTCCCCTCGAAGACGAGCCAGGATCTCGGCGGCCGGGACGACCCGCTCCGCCCCCCACTCGGCCGCCGCGTCCAGGGGCATGAACTCGATGAAGCGGACGGCCAGGTCGCGCTGCCGGGCAAACCGGGCGAAATCGACGACCTCGTGGTCGTTGAGGCCCCGAATCACCACGCAGTTCACCTTGATCCCCTGGAATCCGGCCTGCTGAGCCGCCTCCAGGCCTCTCATGAAGAGGTCCAGGCCATCCTGCCCGGTCAGGCGCCGGAAGCCCTCCGCCTCGAGCGAGTCGCAGGACAAGTTCAGTCGGTCCACTCCGGCGTCTCGGAGTGTCCGGGCCAGGGGCGCCAGCAGCGACCCGTTGCTGGTCAGGACCAGCTCCTCCAGACCCCGGTCCTTCAACAAGGCCAGTCGCCTCAGCAGGAGGGGCAGATCCCGGCGGACCAGGGGCTCGCCTCCGGTCACCCGGATCTTCCGGATGCCCAAGAGAACGAAAACCCGGGCCAGCCTCTCGATCTCGTCAAACGAGAGGATCTCCTGTCGAGGCATGCCGGCGACTTCGGAGGGGCGGCAGTACAGGCAACGGAAGTTGCAGCGGTCCGTCACCGAAAGCCGGAGGTCCCCGAGCCTGCGACCGAAGTCATCCTGAAGGGAATCGTCGCTCACGCTCACCATCCTAGGCAATCCAGGGGCCGGCGGCAATCCCCGCAGGCGCCGGAAATGCAATCCTCCCGGCTCTCCGGCCGGACAAAATCGCACGGCCCCAGAGCGTTCCGGGGCCGTGCGGGGGTGTCCGTGCCGTTCTCGAGAAACCGGCGCCCTCAGGTCACTGGATGTTCGAGAAGGTTCCGACCGGGGATTCGTGGATCAGGCTGGCCCGGGCCTTCAGAGGCAGGACCACGTCCAGGTTCAAGGGTGAGCCGTCGCCGCCGAGGAAGTGGAACAGCGCCGTCGACCAGGGCGGAACGACCTTCTCGATCCAGGCCGTCGGTTCGGACGACGAGACGAAGCTGGCGGCCGGCAGGAGATGGAAGACCGGAGCCCCATCCGACCACAGAGGGCGATAGTGGTTCAAGCCGCCCGGCTCCAGTCGGCTCAGGTCATACTGGGCCGGGGTGCCGGCCAGCGACGAGGCGTGCAGCGCGATGTTGAACCCGTGGAAGACATCCTCGGGAGCCACGCCCAGGACGGCGTTGAGGTTCAGCAGCCCGCGATGCGGAGAGCTGGTCAGTTCGCCCCACTTCTCGACCCCATAGCGGTCGACCAGGTGGAGGCCGAAGAGATGGCCGATCCCGTAGGGGTCGCCGCTCTCCAGGAAGGGCGTCCAGAAGTTGGAACCCACCGTGATGGAGCCGGTCATACCCGGGACGAGGAGGCTCTCCCCTCCCAGGAAGAGGTTGATCGAGTCGTAGGCCAGCAGGTCGGCCCCGCCGGTGGCCGAGCCGTCCAGGGCCTTGTGAACCCCGTAGCCACACAGGGTGGCCACCGTCTCGGCGAAACCTTCCGCCATGGTCCGGCGCTCGGACAGCGAATAGGCGCTGTTGATGGGGTCCGGCGTCTGGGGGTCGAAGTGCGGGAAGCTGCCGTCCTGGGCCACCTTGGCGTTCATCTGGATCACGTGCAGGAACTCGTGGGCCAGGGTGCCATAGAGGCTGTAGTTCTGCAGCGGATTCCCACCTGGAACGCCGAGGACTTCGTAGTTCAGATACAGGTACTCACCCTGGTTGGAGACCGGGTCGATGTCGATCCCGAAGACGTCCGCGAAGCGGACCAGGCCGAAAAGGACGCCCCCGTCCACGGCCATGGTGCCAGCCGAACAGATGACCAGGTTCACCCGCTCATCGCCGTCCCGGCCGCCCACGGGGTTGGTCCGCCACTCGCTGCCGCACCACCCGGTGATCCGATCATACAGACCGATGGCACCGGGAGCGGTCGGATCGAAGGGGTTGGCCGAGTCGAAGACCTGGGCCAGTTGCAGGGCGTCCGCCTCGGTGATGATCCCCGGCTCGGCCAGGATGTTGCAGTGGACGGTCTGGGAGTCGTCCAACATCTTGACGACCTCGATCTTGACCTCGACGTCGTTGGCCAGAGGATGGAAGAGCTCACCGGGAGTGCCTTTGGGCAGTCCGTCCCAGCGCGGCTGGACCTCGCGCGGCCGCAGCGCCTCGGAGCGCTCGCGGACCCGCTCCAGCCCGACCCGCTCGTCAAAGGACCGGATCGACTCGCTCAACCCACACCTTTCGGTGAAAGCCCCCTTGGCGTGAGGGTGCTCGTGAGCGCATTCGCCCTGGCGGGCGTTGACGGCATTGATCTGGATGGTGTTGCCGGACTGCTCGAACTCATCCCCGCTGACCGGGGTGAAGACCAGGACTGCCTGATCCCCTGCGTTGTAGGCCGGGAGGTTGAAGCTCACCGGGCGCTGGGGAGGGGGCGTCGGCCCCGGAGGCGGGTCGTAGTGGAAGCTCGAGGCGTCGCCTCCTCCTGAACCACATCCAGCCAACAGGAACCCCGAGAGCACCGCGGCCGTCATCCAACCGAGGAACGTCCTTCGCATCCAACACCTCCAGGCAATTGCCACCCTGCCGAGCCCCCCCGGACGGACCGGTGCCGGACTCTCGGCGGCGGAGCCTCCCCGCCCGGACAACCGGGCGCAGGAATCCGGGCACGATCTTCGCAATGACCCTCGAGATTCCTCGTGGGCGTGTCAGACCGCGTCCGGAGCCCGGTGAAACCCGAGGTTCGGGACTTCCAAGGGCGTCAAACCGGGAGCTCGCGAAGATCCCAGGTGCCGTCCGGATGGCCCGTCAGGATCGCGTGCGCCAGACCGGGAAAGATCCCCGTCTCGACGACGCCCGAGAGGATCTTGATTCGGGCGTGCAGGCCCGCTGGCTCGGGAATCCCCGCGAACCGGCAATCGACCACGTAGTTGCCCTGGTCGGTCCGGAAGAATCCGTCCCCCTGCCGACGAATCTCGGGTTCGCCCCCCAGGTCCCGAAGGGCCTGGAGGGTTCGCGACCAGCCGAACGGGACCACCTCGACGGGAAGCCGGAAGCCATGCCCGAGTTCGGCCACATGCTTGTCGGGGTCCACCACGATGACGACCCGCCGACTGGCCAGGGCGACCAGCTTCTCGCGCAGGAGGGCTCCCCCACCGCCCTTGATCAGGTTGCCGGCCGGGTCGACCTCATCGGCCCCGTCCACGGTCAGATCCACGGATCCGAAGTCCGGGAAACCGGGGACCATGGCCAGACCTCGCAGCCCGGCCTCCCGCCCGATTCCCTCGGAGGTGGCCACGCAGGCGATCTTCAAGCCTTCCTGGCGAACCCGCTCCGCCAGCAGGTCCAGGAACTTGATGGCCGTCGATCCGGTCCCCAGGCCGACGACCATCCCCGATTCCACCATCCCACAGGCGGCGCGGGCCGCCGCCCACTTCGCCTTCTCGCGCTGGTCGGACATCTGCAGACCACCTTTCCGAATGTCACCGGGCTTCAGGAATCAGCCACCAGCTCCTGGTGCCCTCCCCGACCGGGGCGTCGCCGGCGCCGGCGACGCGGCTTCGAAGAGTCGCGCTCGTCGGCCTCCGGGGAGGCGAGGCCCGGCGAGGGGCGGCACGAGACCTGCCCGGTTCCCCGAAGCTCTTCCAGCCTCTCGTTCCACCAGGCCAGCTCGGCCTCACCGATCCCGGTGGCCTGGACCAGCATCCGATACAGGGCAAACGCTTCGGGGAAGTAGGAACGCTCGACCAGCGCCTTGGGAAAGGTCCGCTTCCGCTTGCGCGGCAGCATGCGGCGCTGCGTCAGGAGGATCTGCGCCACGCGCTCCTGATCCTTCCGGGAGATGCCCAGACGGGGCCCGAGCTCCTTCATCACGTTGCGGACCAACGGGTCGGGCGGCTCGGTCCCCAGCAGGCCCGCCTCCAGGCACAGCGGCGTCAGCATGATGGCGAAGAGCAGGGGCCGGGCCTTCAAGGTTCCTGGCAACTCGTCCATGCCGCGCAGCAGGCGATAGTAGAGCTGACCGTCGGGGTCCTCTGCGACCTGACCACGATCGGCCCGCTCGAGGTAGGCGAAGACCTCGGGAACCATCACCTCCAGCAGCCCCGAATCATCCAGAAGCTCCATGCAGCGACAGGCCGTGCCGCTCTCCAGCAACCGCGCGATCTCCTCCTGGACCCGGGGGGCGGCCGCCCTCTCGATGGCCCAGCGATGCGCGACCATGCCCTCCCAGGTGGCACGATCCATCTTGAAGCCCAGGCGCGCGCAGAACTTGATGGCCCGGATCATCCGGACGGGATCCTCCTGGAAGCGCAGGTCGGGGTCCCCGATGGTGCGGATGATGCTGCGGTGCAGATCCTCGACCCCCCCCACGTAGTCCAGGATCGAATAGTCGCCGATATCGTAGAACAGACCGTTGACCGTGAAGTCCCGACGCCGCGCGTCCTCCTCCGGGCTGCCGAAGGTGTTGTCCATCCGGATCTGCAGGTCGACGACGCCGTCCTCGTCGGTTTCGGGAAGCCCATCCTCCAGGTCCGGCTCCCGCCGGAAGGTCGAGACCTCGAGGATCTTGTCCCCTCCGAAATGGACGTGGGCCAGGCGGAAGCGCCGACCGATCAGCCGGCAATTGCGGAACAGCTTCTTGATCTGCGAAGGCCGCGCCGAGGTGGCGATATCGAAATCCTTGGGTTCGCGGCCCAGGATCAGGTCGCGCACCCCGCCGCCGACCAGGTAGGCCGTGTGGCCCGCCCGATACAGGCGATACAGGACCTTCAAAGCATCGGGATCGATGTTCTTGCGAGACACGGGATGCCGCGTCCGCGGATAGACCTTCGGTTGCATGCCCTTCCTCTTCCCGCCGGGCGGGCCTGGAGAAATGCCGCTCCCCCGAATCTCGGAATCCCCAGCCGGGAAGCCAGGACACCTCACGCAGGAGGGCTCGGGCGCCCGAGCCCTCTTGGGTAGGGTGCCCCCTCCCGGCCCTGTCGTCCGGATCCCTGGGGGCAGGTGCCGGGGCATTCTCCGCCTCCCCCCGAAAAACCCTCCCGACACCCCGGAGGAACGCGGAGGAGCAAGCTCGAAGGCCTTCCGCGAAATCGAATGTAGACAAGGAGGCCCGGGATGAACCTGGTGACCCGGATTCTTTTGGCCCTTGCGATCTTTGCGATTCCGACTGCCGTCGCGGCGGCGGAGTTGTCGACCGGAACCGACGCCCACCGGGACATCAACGGAGCCCAGGTGGACAAGATGCGCGGCGTCAAAGGCGTCCGCTACCACCTGGCTGATGGGGCAATCGTCCTGTTGATGCCCAACGACGAGTGGGCCGTCAACCACACCGGAGAAGGTCTGGAATTCCTCAGCGACGAGCGCCAGGCACGCCTGGGCGTCGAGGCCCATCTGGCCGGTTCCGACTGGTCCCCGGCCAACGCCCTGCAGGCCACCCTGGACAACCTCAAGAAGGCGCACGGCGGAACCTGGACCACCCCGGAGCACGTCAACGTGGCCGGGATTCCCGCCCTGAAGGCTTCGGGAACCGACGTCTTCGGCAACTACTACTTCGAGATCTACGGCGTGGAACGGGCCGGAATCCAGTTCCTGGTCTGGATGCGGACGCCCTACCAGAACCGTTGGAACACCCGACTGAACGCGGACGTGGCCTGGGTGATCAACAACCTGCATCCCTCCACCCGAACCGTGATGCAGAAGCTCGAGAAGTAGCTTCCCGCCCGGATGGCCCTGGCGCCCGCGACCAGGGCCCTTTGCTGTACCCAGACCCACCGGAGGTCGGCGAGCTTGTCCCGAACCTGCACATGGAGGCTTCTCGCAGTGCTGGCCCTGCCGGCCCTCCTGGTCATGCTCGCCTCGAACCGGGCGGGAGCCGGGCCTCTGTCCGAGGTGATCCTCTTCGCCGCCAGGACGGACCGCTACACCCAGATCCAGATGGTCCGTCCCGACGGCCGGGATCTGGGCCTCCTGATCCGACTCCGCGGGGACTGTCGCCAACCCGACCTGTGCTCCAGGACCGGCCTGGTCGTCTTCGCGGTGCACGAGCACGGCTCTTGGAACCTCTACCGGGTCGACCTGTCGGGCCGGAACCTCCAACGCCTGACCAGCTCCCCCTCTGACGACCGACACCCCTCGTGGTCTCCCGACGGAACCCGGATCGTCTTCGAGACCAACCGCTGGGGCTCGGAAGAGCTGGCGGTCATGAACGCGGATGGGACGGGCCTTCGCCGGTTGACCTCGGATCAGACGATCAACCGCTTTCCGACGTGGTCGCCGGACGGAAGCCGGATCGCCTTCGTGGGGTGGAGGCAGGGTTCTTCCGACCTGTACACGACGCCCGCGGAGAATCCGGACCGGGCCACCCGGCTGACCGACAACTTCTACGCAGACGTCACTCCGGCCTGGTCTCCGGACAGCCGGCACCTGGTCTATGGAAGCTGGAACCACCTGCGCGGCTTCCTGGCGGTGATCGGGCCGGAAGCGGTTCCCCGGCGGCTCCTGCAGGGGACCGAGTCCGCCAGCTATCCGGCCTGGTCCCCAGACGGCCGCCAGTTGCTCTTCACCGCCCGGACGGGGAATGGGGCCGCGCTGTTCATGGTCCCCGTTGAAGGCGGATCGCCCACGCTCTTCCCCACGCCCCTCTTCACGGCGGTCTACGACCTGGTCTGGAAGCGCCGACCGCTGCCCTGGTAGGCGACCTCCGGGTCCCTGGAGGCCGCCCCCAGATCCAGCATGGCCTGCCGCAACCTCGACAGGACCTGGTCGACCTGCTGGCGCACCGGCACGCCCGCCTGCAGGCGCCCCAGGTCCAGGGGGGCACCAAATCGCAGCGTCTTGGGTCGTGGGCGCAACATGCGGGCCCCCAGGGGAAGGAAGCGATCGGTTCCCTGGACCACGGCGGGCACCACCGGACATCGCTCACGCAGGGCCAGGGTGGCCACCCCGGGGAAGAGGGGGCCAAGGCGCCCATCGGGACTGCACCGGCCCTCCGGGAAGATGACCACGGCCTGACCTTCGCGCAGCAGGGCACGACACCGGGCCACGGCTTCCGGGTCCTGCTGGCCGCGACGGACCGGGAAGGCCTGCAGGAAACGGATGGTGGGGCCCAGGATGGGCAGGTCATGCAGCTCCTGGGCAGCCATGTAGTGCAGGGCTCGGGGACTGGCCCCCAACATGGCCACGGGGTCCGCCAGGCTGATGTGGTTGCAGGCCACCAGCGCCGGCCCATGCCGGGGGATGTGCTCGGTTCCGCACACCTGATAGCCGCCCACGACGTGATACAGCGCGTAGGCAGCCGTCCGGATCAGGGGGTGCAGGCAGGCGTACAGGTTCACGGTCTCTTGATGCTCGACGTCGCGAAAGGTCGCCTCAGGGCTGCTCGGCGGCCTCCTGGACCTCATAGCCCAGACTGAGCAGGCTGCTGGCCAGGGTCCCCGGCTCGGCCAGCATGAGGGCGGCCACCTGCCCGTTCTGGAGCAGGACCACCAGGTCCGACTGGATGGAGGCATACAGAAGGGCCTGAAGGCCCTTCTCGGCATTCACGAAGGTTCGCCAGGGCGTGCCCAGGGTTGCGCATGGCCCATTCTCGGAGATGCCGGTCCGCAGGGCCGGCCGGCCCGCCACCCCCAGGGTCCAGTGACCGCCCAGATCGAAGGCCGAAAGGTTCACCACCCGACCCTCGCGGGTCCGCACCAGGAGATTTCCGGGGTAGAGCTTCAACTGCTCGTCCACCACCTTGGTGGGTGCCCCCAGCGAGGCGACGACCTCCTCTTCGGACATCTGCAGGCTCAGACCGTTGAGGTCCAACACGGCCTCGGCATCCCAGGTCGGGGGTGCGGCCCATGCTGCAACACCGAGCAGGAAGAGGCACAAGGTCATCGTGAGGAGGCGCTTCATGGGTGTCATTCTAGCACGAATCCGCCAGGCATGCGGAGGCGGGGAGCGGAAGGCTCCCAGCGCGCGGACGCATGCCGTCTGGTCCTACTCCAGCACCGTCAGCCGGATCGAGGCCTCCCCCACCCCCGCGGCCCGCAGGACCAGGGTGTGCTCGCCGGGCGTCAACGGCCAGCGGGTCGTGAAGGGGGGCCCGCAGCGGGCCAACGTCCGCCCGTCGAGCCGCCACTCCACCTCCGGGACCCCCTCGGGCACGACGGCCCGCAGGGTGACCTTCTGGTATTCCCGCCGGAGCACGGGGTCCAGACGGAAGACCGCCCCCTCCTCCGGGCTGGCGATGGCCAGGCGGATCGGCCCGGCGGCAGCCGGTTCCGGATTTTCGCCGGGGCCCGGGTCCCCGGGGAGGGCCACGGGCAGGACCGGACGGGTGGCGCGCGAGGTCCGGGCTCCGGCAGGCCCCTCGGGCGGCACAGGCAGGCCGACCTCAGCCATCCAGGCCCGATACAGGGGGGGGTGGACCTCGTAGACGCGCTCCACGCGCTCGGGATCCGGCGTAGAGGGCCCGGCCCGCCCGCCCGTCCTCCGGTCCAACGCGAGCCGGCGATGCACGCGGCAGGGTGCCGACGGAACCGTCCCCGGCAGGAACCATTCCAACATGGAGCCCGGGCAATCCAGGCCGGGCCTCTGCCCTGAGACCGGGCAGACGGCAGCCTGCACCACGCCTGCCGGCGCGACGAACCCTGTTTCTGCGGCGCGAGGTGGCGCCTGGGCCTCCTCCCGGGTACGCAGGGCCAGCATCAGGTCTCGGAACAAGGGCGCTGCGCCGGTCACCCCCGAAGCACCGACCATCGAGCGCCCGTCGAAGTTCCCCACCCACACGCCGACCACGTGACTCGGGGTGTAGCCCAAGGTCCAGTTGTCGCGGTAATCCTTCGAGGTCCCGGTCTTGGCGGCACAGGGAAAGGGCAGGCTCAAGGGCCCGTGGCGCCCGAAGGCCGGAGCCCGGGCCTCGGGGTCGGCCAGGATGTCGCTCAGCACGAAGCAGACGCCGGGATCCATCACCCGCCGCGAGGGGAGCGTCGGGGTTGGATTCCATGTCCCCCCTTCCGCCGTCGCCAGCACCGGACGGGCCGGAGCGTAGAGCCCGCCTCGAGCCAGGGCCCGGTAGGCCAGCGCCAGGTCCAGCAGGCAGACCTCGCCGTCGCCCAGGGTCAGGCCCGTTCCGTAGTGGCCGGCGGGCCGGTCCAGGCAGGTGAAGCCCAGCTCGTGCAGGCGCCCCAACAGGGCCTGGGGACCCAGTTCCTGCAGGGTGCGGACGGCGGACAGGTTGTAGGAGCAGGCCAGGGCCGTGCGCAGGCGGACCGGACCGTGGTGGGTCCAGTCGTAGTTGCGCGGGAGGAACCCGTCCCGGGCTCCGTCGGGGTGGAACTCCAGATCGGGCAGCACGCTGGCCGCGGTCCTCCCCCGCTCCAGGGCCAGACCGTACATGAAGGGCTTGAGGGTCGAACCGGGCGAGCGCAGCGCCAGCGCCGCGTTGACCTGCCCGGCCGCGGGGTCGAAGTAGTTCCGCGAGCCCACCATGGCCAGGATCTCCCCTGTGGCCACGTCCAGGATCACCACGGCCCCGTTGCCCACGTTCTGCCCCGCCAGGCGAGCCAGGTGGGCCTCCAGCAGGTCCTCGGCCAGGCCCTGCAAGGAGGCATCCAGGCTGGTGCGCACCTGCTGGGAGCCCGCAGCCGGAGGCAGTCCGGCCAGGACCAGATCGCAGAAGTGGGGCGCTGCGAAGCGGTCGTGCATGGGAGCTGCCAGGAGCGGAACCTCCAGGGCCTCCCGGAGATCCTCCTCGGCGAGGATCCCCGCCTCCCCCATCCGCTCCAGAAGGTCCCGCTGCAAGGCGGCCACCTCCTGGGGCCGACTGACCAGATCCAGGGCCTCGGGAGCCCGGGGCAGCACCGCCAGGGCGGCCGCCTCGGCCGGCGAGAGACGGCTCGCGGACTTCTGGAAGTAACGCCGGGAGGCGGCCTCGATCCCATAGGCTCCGTTCCCGTAGGGGACGCGGTTGAGGTAGGCCTCCAGGATCTCGGCCTTGGAGAAGCGGACCTCCATCCGCACCGCCTCCCAGGCCTCCAGGATCTTGGTCCCCACCCCCCGGGGACCGGCGGGGCGCAGGTTGCGGACCAGTTGCTGGGTCAGGGTGGACCCCCCGGTCAGGACCCGGCCCGCACGCAGGTTGATCCAGGCGGACCGCAGCAGGGCCAGGGGGTCCACGCCGGGATGCAGGTGAAAACGGCGGTCCTCGGCCAGGATCGTGGCCTGGACGAGCACCGGCGCCACCTGGTCCAGGCTCACCCAGCGGCTGACACCGTTGCGGCTGGAGGGCACCTCCCGCAGAACCTCGCCGTGCCGGTCCAGCAGGATCAGGGAGGCCTCCTGGCGGGGCCGGGCCAGCTCCTCGGGAAGCGGCCAGCCCACCAGGACCCCCACCAGGAGCAGGAGCAGGACCAGCGCCAGGACCCGGCCCCGCCTGCGACGGGTCATGGCCCCGGCCGGACCTCGACCACCTGGACCGGCGTGGTCCCGAAGATCTCGGGATGATACATCTCCTCGGCCCGGGTTGCCGGGAGCCGATACTCCCCGGGCAGCATGGCGCGAACCAGATATTCGAAGGTGTGCTCACCAGGCGCCAGGCCGTCGGCGAAGAGCAGAACCCGAGAGTCCTCGATCTCGAAGTGGTTGAAGGTCCCCATCCAGGGCCTGGCGACCCCGGCCTGCGCCAGCACCTGGCGCAACTCGTCGCTCTCGGTCTCGAAGGTGGTCTGCACCACCTCGAATCCGGCCGGGACCGGTTCCTCAACCACGACGTAGCGACGTTCGTGGGGGGTCAGCACCGTCAGGGTCACCCGATAGGTCTGCCCGGCCTGGAAGGGGCCCACATGGACCTTGGCTCCCTGCAGGGACCGCACGGTCCGGAAGACCGTGAAGCCCTCGTCCCGCGCGGGGGGATCCTTCTCGGGGGCATAGCGCAGCCTCAGGTCGTAGTGCAGCGTCCCCCGGCCCCGGCGCCCGAAGAGCACCTCCAGGGCCTCCCCGACCTTCCCCTGCTCCAGGGGAGTCCGGCTGGAAGCCAGAGGCGTCTTGGAGTTCAGGCGGGCCTGGAGGATCTCCCGACCCGCCACCTGGACGGTGGCCTCCAGGTCGGGGTCCCGGCTCTCGAAGCGCGAGCGGTAGGCCAGCAGGGCGCGCAGCGCCGCCGCGTCCTGCCGGGTGGTCCCCCAGTGACCGTCGCGGCGGGCCTCCATCAGCCAGCGGACCATCCGGGGGGCCAGGGGGGCCTCCCCCTGCTCCAGGAAGGCCTCCAGGACCAGGCCGGTGGTCCGGACCGACGAGGCGAAGAGCCAGGGCTGAGGCACCGGATCTTCATACCAGGCCGTCTGGGCCTCCACCCGGGCCAGGCTCTGCAGGTCCCGGCGCAGCTCGCCGACCACGGCCTGGTTGTCCATCCTCCAGGCGGCCCGCAGCAGGTGCACCTTGGCGTCCAGCGAGAGCTGGTCGCGCTCCTTGAAGAGGGCCGAGAGGGTGGCCGGGTCGCGGTAGTCCATCCGCGTCAGGGCCTCCAGGAGGCTGGCCCGGACGGTCAGGATCTCGGCCGGGCTGAGCGGATAGTCGCCACGTTCCTGGTTCAGGGCCTTCTTCATGGCAGCCCGGGCCCGCGTCAGCGTGCCCTCCTCGACCTGGAAGCCGCGCTCCCGGGCCTCCAGCAGCGTGCGCACGGCGTAGGCCGTCAGCTCGTCGTGGACACGGTCTCCGCCCGCCCACAGCGAGAAGCCTCCCGCCTCGACCTGGAAGGAGGCCAGCTCGTCCAGCTCGGCCTGGACCCGGGACTTCAGGGCCTGCTCGTCCAGATCCGTCCGAGCCGAGGCCGTCAGCAGGTCGCCGGCCAGAAGCAGGGGGACCAGGCGCGAGAGGCGCTGTTCCAGACAGCCGTAGGGGTAGTCGACCAGCCAGTTGAGCGCCTCCTCGACGCCCGAGAGGACCGAGGAGGAGACGGTGGTCTCCAGGACGGCCGTCCCCGGCAGCACGCCCCCGGGAACCCGCACCTGCTCGGCCTGCGAGTCGGACTCGACCGTCCCGCTGGTGGCCACGGTCTCCAGGCGCTGGGAGAGGTGGACCGGCAGCGGCACCTTCAGGGAGTCACGGTGCGATCCCAGCGAGGCCCGGAAGCCGATCTCCGAGTCGCCCGGACCGGGGGCCTCGAAGTCGAAGAGCACCTCCCGGCTCTGGCCGGAGTCCAGCCGGACCCGGGCCGACTTGCGCTCGACCAGCGAGACGCCCGCCGCCTCGGCCTCCACCAGGACCTCGCCCGAGCCGCCGGTGTGGTTGAAGACCAGCACGCCCGCCTGGAAGCGATCCCCTCGGCGCGCGAAGCGGGGGACTGAAGGTTGCAGCAGCAAGGGTTTGCGAACCTCCAGGGCCGCCTTCCCCGATCCGAAGCGTCCGTCCCGAGTCTGGGCCACGGCCATGACCCGGAAGCGCGTCAGGCTGTCCGGGAGCTGGAAGTCGACCTGGGCGCGCCCCAACTCGTCGGTGAGAAGCCGGGGGCTCCAGAAGGCGGTGGCCACGAAGTCCTCCCGGTAGTCTCCCACCAGGCTCCCGCCGCCTCCGCCCTGGTCGGCCCCCTTGGCCCCGTAGGAACGCTGTCCAATCACGTCCAGACGGGCCTCGGAGGTGCGCACCGACAGGGGTCGAGGGCCGTAGAAGGCCGGGAAGTAGTCCGGCGTCTCGTAGCCGATCAGGCTCAGGACCCCCTCATCCACCACCGCCAGGCACACCTCTCCCGCGGCCGGGCGCCCCTGGGAATCGCGAAGCTGGACCTGCAGGCGGACCTGCTGGCGCGGTTCCAAGACCTCCTTGGAGGGGGTCACCTGGACCTCCAGGCGCCGTTCGGTGGACTCCACCGGCAGGTTGACGTAGCCGATCTTGAAAGAGGGCTTGCCCAGGTCCAGGCCATCGGGCCCGAACCCCGCGTCGGAGAGGCGACCCTGCAGCAGGATCACCGAGACGAAGATGTTGGGCACGTGATCCGAGCGGATGGGGACCTCGACGGTGTCCGCGGTGCCTTCCACGTCGACCACGAAACGGTCCAGGACCGTCTCCCTCTCGACGGTCACCAGGGCTCGAGCCTTCTCGTAGGGGGACTTGACCAGGATCCGGGCGGACTGTCCCGGAACGTAGCGCTTCTGGTCCGGGACCAGATCGATCCGGTCCTCGTCCTGGCGGGCCCAGGCCACGTAGTCCCCGCCCCAGGCGTAGAGCATGCTCTCGGCCACCGTCTGGCGGCCCTCCGAGTCGCTGGCCAGGGCGCGGACGACGTACAGACCGGCCCGCGGCGGGGTCAAGGTCAGGCGCTCGGGCTTGTCGCCGACCCCGACGGTCTGACTGGAGACCTGGGTGTCGCGGGCCTGCGAGACCCACTCATAGCGCCCGCCGCTTCCGGCCTTGCGAACCGAGTCCCACTCGCGACGGAGCAGATGCACCTGCACCTGGCTGGCCGGGACGGCCTTCCCCTGCGGATCCACCGCCACCAGGTCGACGGGAACCTGGGCGCCGGCCTGGCGCAGGCTCCCCCCCGTCTTCAGACCCAGGGCCAGGGAGGCGGGATGGACCATCGCAGAGGTGCGTCCGGAGATCGCCTGGCGACTGGCCGAGGTGACGGTTCCCTCCACGACCAGCCGGGCCGGGCCCTCAAACGAGACCCCCTCCAGCGAGACCGTGACCTCGCGCTGCCCCTGCTCGTCCAGGGTGCCCTCCTCGCGCAGCAGGATCCGCTCCTGGTCGCGCTGGTCCTCGCCCCAGAGGCGCAAGGTGCCGAACTGGAAACCCTCCCAGGCTTCCGGCTGGAAGGTCGCGGGCTCCAGGCGGGCCGAACAGCGCACGAGGTCTCCCGACATGGGGGCCCCGAAGAGGTAGCGCCCGCGGATCGTGGCGCGCGCCGAGTCCCCCTGCACGAAGGCCGAAGCCTGGGACTCGACCGTCACCTCGAACTGGGCGGGCCGATAGGCCTCGACCCGGAAGGTGGTCTCCACGAGTCCCTCCTGGATGCCCGCGGCCTGACGCATCTTGGGCGGCAGGTTCCACGTCACCCGATAGAAGCCCGAGGGCGCCTTCTGGTCCAGCGTCAAGGTCTGGTCGAAGGATCCGAAGGACGAGACCGACGTGGTGCCGTTGCCGATCTTCTGGTCTCGCGAGTCGTAGACCTCATACTCCAAGGTCTTGATCTCGTCGGGGACGATCCAGCGTCCGGCCCTGGAGCGTCGCAGCGTCCCCTTGAGGTGGACCTGCTCGCCGGCCCGGTACAGGCCCCTCTCGGTGAAGGCCTGGGCCTGGTAGATCCGGGCTGCGGGGTTCCACTCGTGGTCCAGGTCGAAGTCCCAGGGCGAGATCCCGGTCGAGCCCTCGGCGCTCAGGCACGCCAGGTCCTGCCCGTCGCGGACCAGGACGTAATGGGCCGGGAGCCCCCAGTTCTCGCCTTTGTCCAGTTCCAAGGCACCCCAGCCCGGTGCGGCGGCCAGTCCCTTCGAGTCGGTGCGGCCGCTCCAGCAGACCCGGTTGTCAGCGTCGCGGATCTCGACGGGAAGTCCTGCCCGCGGCTGGGCCCCAGACAGGCTGGTGGCCCAGACCAGGGTGTCCTCGGCCGAGAACTTGCCCGTCAACCCCAGGTCGGTCACCTGCACCAGCACCCGCTGGTCCCATGCCCACTCCCCTTCACCCGCCTGGACCTGGACGTAGACCAGGCCCGTGCGGCGCCCTCCCAGGGCCCGGGACAGATCCAGGGGGCGATCCACCATCTGGTTCCGCGGGACGACCGGCGTCCAGTCCTCGTCGACCTGGTAGCCTCCCGGCGGGGTGAAGGGACGATCCGACCAGAAGGCTTCCTCGTCCTGGAGCAGGGGAACCAGGTCATCCGGAGCGATCCGGGCCATGCGGACCCTCAGGCGCTGGAGGTTCCTCAAGCCTACCGGGAGTCGAAGGTCGCCCCGGGCCTCCAGGATCCCCTGCCCCCCCGAGAGGTTCAGGGCCGGCGCGAAATCGGTCGTGGTGAAGGCCTTCGTCCAGGCGGCTCCCAGCGCGTTGCCGAAATCATCCTTCAGGTCGGCTGTGAGGAGGGCCCGGTAGGCCGTGCGCGCCTTCAATGGCAGGTAGAGGTAGATCTCGGTCCGGGCGTGGTCGTCCTCGGCGTACCATTCGGGAAGACGCACTTCGGGTTCGAAGCGCAGGCTGCCCGCGAGCTGTCTGGGCGAGACAGGATTGGAGAACTTCAGGACCAGGGCCCCGTCGGGACGCCACCCCGACTCGGTGGAGAGGCCCGAGACGGCGAACTTGTTCAGGGTGCGGAAGCGGACGGTCCGGGTCTTCTCCAGGCCCAGGTCGGCTCCGGAGGCCCCCTTCAGGCCCGCACGGATCTCCAGGGTGTGCTCGGTGCCCACGGCCATCGGGGAGGCCGGTTGGACCACCAGCAGATTCCTGCGGGCCGACTCGGGCGGCGGTTCATCGCCGGTGGAGCGGTCCTGGAAGGTCTTCCATTCCTGTTCGGAGGGAGGGCGGACCTGAATCTCCAGGTCTTTCTTGCTGGCCCGCAGGGAGATCGCCTCGGCCGCCGCGCTGGCCTGGACGGGCTGGTTGAAGGCCAGCAGCAGGGTGGCGTCCGGGCGCACGAACTCGGCCCCGTTGGCCGGAACCGAACGGGCCAGGTCGGGACGGGGCGTGGTGAACGAGAACCGGTACTCCTGCGCCAGGGCCTGTCCCGAGAAGGACTTCAGGCCGGCGGGGAGGCTCACCTCGAAGCGGGTGGCCAGGGGCAGCTCGCCTTCCGGCCTGAAGACCAGGGTGGCCGTCCCTCTCCACTCCCAACGCCCCGCGACCGGCGGCTGGAGCGTCACGGCGGGCGGCGCTCCCGGCTGGCCCAGGCCCTCCAGGGGAACCATGGGTTGATTGAAGACGAGGGTGGCGGCGGCGCCTTCTGGGAGCTGCTTGAGCTGGCCTTGGGGCGAGGCGAAGACCACCTCGACGGGTCGGGGGGGGCCCTGAGGCAGCAGGAAGGCCGGAATCGCCGGGGTCTCTCCCTCACCCTGCCCGCAGGCAACCGCCAGGAGGAGGGTGGCCAGGACGGCCCCCACCAGGGCCAGAGCACGGCTGGAGATCATGCGCATCGGTTCCTCCCAATCTGCCCCTGCAAGGGAAGGTCCCCCGGCCGCCCGGGTCTGGAAGGGTTCCACGCTGCCGGCGAGGGGGCCTGCGTGCATTCCCGCCTGGAATGATCCGGCTGCAGGCGGGATCGAGGGGCGCTGCCCCCGTCAGGTCGGGTCCGACAGACATCCAGGGAGCCTGCTCCCGGGTTGGAGGTTCCCCCCGGGGTGGGCGGGAAAAGAGGCGGACCGGGGGGGGCGACTCCTCGGGGGAAATGCCGGAGGTGTTGGCTGATGACGAAGAAGTCCGAGGGCTCGCAGGCCCCCCCCGCCGCACGGCGGGTGGCCCGCCGCGCGACCCACAAGCCCCAGGTGGTGACAGGCCAGGTGGACCCGGAACTGACGGCGTGCTCGGGCCCGGAGGCGGACTCCCCTCCGGTCGAGGGCCACCAGGTGGCCGTGGTGATCGAGGACGATCGCACCGGGATGAGCGCGGCGGTCCTGCGCCGGGCCTACAAGGACAATCTGTACTACCTGCAGGGCAAGGACGAGTACACCGCCACGCCCCACGATCGCTACATGGCCCTGGCCTATACCATCCGGGACCGCCTGATCCAGCGCTGGATCCGGACCCGGCAGGCCTACAAGGCGGCGGACCTCAAGCGGGTGAACTACCTGTCGGCTGAATTCCTCATGGGCCGAGCCCTGGCCAGCAACCTGCTGGCCCTGGGGATCACCGAGGAGACCCGCCACGCCCTGGACGACCTGGGCGTCGACCTGAAGGTCCTGCTGGACCACGAACCCGATGCAGGACTCGGCAACGGAGGCCTGGGGCGGCTGGCGGCCTGCTTCCTGGACTCGCTGGCCACCCTGGCCTACCCGGCCATGGGCTACGGCCTGCGCTACGAGTATGGGATCTTCGCCCAGCGCATCGTCCACGGCGAACAGGTCGAACAGCCCGACGAGTGGCTGCGCTACGGCAATCCCTGGGAGGTCCCCCGCCCGGAGCATGTCCAGAGGGTGCAGTTCGGCGGCAGCGTCGAGCCCTGGCAGGACGAGCGGGGGGATGTCCGCTACCGCTGGGTGGGCACCGACGACGTCCTGGGTCTGCCCTACGACACCCTGATCCCAGGCTACCGCAACAACACGGTCAACACCTTGAGGCTGTGGAGCGCCCGGGCGGTCCAGGAGTTCGACTTCGAGGAGTTCGACCGGGGTGACTACGCCGACGCGGTGCACCAGAAGACCATCTGGGAGAACATCTCGAAGGTCCTCTACCCCAACGACAACTCGATGCAGGGCAAGGAGCTGCGCTTCAAGCAACAGTATTTCTTCGTCTCCTGCTCGATCAAGGACATCCTGCGGCGCTACCGGCAGGCCCACAAGTCGATGGAGCTGCTGCCGGATCGGGCGGCCATCCAGATGAACGACACCCATCCCAGCATCGCCATCGCCGAGCTGATGCGCCTGCTGCTGGACGAGGACGGCCTGGCCTGGGAGGTGGCCTGGCGCATCACGGTCCGCTGCTTCGGCTACACCAACCACACCCTGCTCTCGGAGGCCCTGGAGAAGTGGCCGGTGGAGATGTTCCAGCGGCTCCTGCCCCGCCACCTGCAGATCATGTACGAGATCAACCGCCGCTTCCTGGAGGAAATCCGGGCACGCTTCCCGGGCGACGAGGACCGGGTGAGGAGGATGTCGCTCTTCCAGGACCACCCCCGGCTGGTGCGCATGGCCCACCTGGCCAGCGTCGGCTCGCACTCGGTGAACGGCGTGGCCGCCCTGCACAGCGAGCTTCTCAGGACGGACGTGCTGCGGGACTTCGCCGAGATGTGGCCGGAGCGCTTCAACAACCGGACCAACGGGGTCACCCCTCGGCGCTTCCTGGCCCAGTGCAATCCCCGGCTGGCGCGCCTGCTGACCGAGGCCCTGGGCGACGAGGGCTGGATCACCGACCTCTCGCGGCTGCGGGCCCTGGAGCCCCTGGCCGAGGACGCCCGCTTCCGGGCCCGATTCCGCCGCATCAAGCGCGAGAACAAGGCCATGCTGGCCGACTGGATTCGCACCCACAACGGCCTGGAGGTGAACCTGGACTCGCTCTTCGACGTCCAGGTCAAGCGCTTCCATGAGTACAAGCGCCAGCACCTCAACGCCCTGCACATCGTGCACCTGTACAACCGGATCAAGAAGGACCCGCAGGTCGACCTGGTCCCGCGCACCTTCATCTTCGCAGGGAAGGCCGCTCCGGGCTACTTCCTGGCCAAGAAGATCATCCACCTGATCAACGCCATCGGCGAGGTGGTCAACCACGACCACGACGTGGCCGGACGCCTCAAGGTGGTCTTCCTCGAGAACTACTCGGTCACCCTGGCCGAGCGGATCATCCCTGCGGCCGAGCTCTCCGAACAGATCTCCACCGCCGGCAAGGAAGCCTCGGGAACCGGGAACATGAAGTTCGGCCTGAACGGAGCCCTGACGGTGGGGACCCTGGATGGGGCCAACGTGGAGATCCGCGAGCTGGTGGGTCCCGACAACTTCTTCCTGTTCGGGCTGAACGCTCCCGAGGTGGCCGAGAGGAGGGCCCGGGGCTACAACCCGGTGGACTGCCTCCAGGCCAGCCCGGATCTGCGCGAGGTGATCGACCGCCTGAACCGCAACGAGTTCGCGCCCGGCCAGCCCGACGTGTTCCGCCCGCTGCTGGACAACCTGGTGGGCAGCGACCCCTACTTCGTCCTGGCCGACTTCGCCGCCTACCTCCAGGCCCAGGAGGAGGTCTCCCGGCTCTACCGCGACCAGGAGGAGTGGACCCGCCGGGCCATCCTCAACGTGGCCCGTCTGGGACACTTCTCGTCCGACCGCACCATCCAGGAGTATGCCCAGGAGATCTGGGACCTGGAGGCCTGCCCGATCGCCCTGCCCCACTACGTGCAGGACTGACCCCTGAGAGGCCCTCCCCTTCCGGGGAGGGCCTTTCTCATGGCTTGAGGGGCTTGCGGGCCAGCAGGCTGGCCCGGGCCTCTCGGCGCTCGGGGTCCTCCGTCTCGCGATAGGCGAGGATCTCCAGGTCGCGGAAGGCCTGGCGCAGCTCGCCGGGCCTCAGCAGATGCTCCGGGTTTCGAGGACCGTACTTCAGGTAGTCCCGAGTGAAGCTCTCATAGAGCAGGACCCCGCCCGGGGCCAGCGCCCGTCCCAGCGGCTCGAAGAGGCTGCGCTGCAGATAGCGCATCACCACCACCACCTGGAAGGGGCCGGCGGGCAGCTCGCAGGCTTCGAGATCGGCCAGGTGGAGCTCGAGCTCCAGCCCCTCCTCCCGGGCCCGGGCCCGAGCCGTGCGCAAGGCCGTCGGCGAGCGGTCCACCCCCGTCACCTCGAAGCCCCGCCGGGCCAGGAACAGGGCGTTGCGCCCCTCCCCCGTGGCCACGTCCAGGGCCCGACCTCCCGGCAGGCGATCCGCGTGGGTCAACAGCCAGGCGGAGGGCCCGCGCCGGGGACGGCGACGCGGCGACGCGTAGCGCTCCTCCCAGGTCCAGAAGTCACTGCCGGAGCGCTGGTGCAGGCTCGTGGGAGGGATCTGGAGGCCCTCCACCTCAGGGCTCCGCCCCGCTGTGCAGGGCCGACTCCACCAGGGCCAGGACCCGCCAGGCCAGCAGGCCGAAGAGGGCCCCCGCCACGGCCCGGGAGGCCAGCATCACCCCCAGGAGGGCCAGGAAGGGAGACCCCGCCGCGAAGTCCTCGTGGACCAGACGCGCCAGGGTGACTGCGGGCTCGATCCCGACGAAGAGCCAGGCCGTCGTCAGCCTCCAGCCCAGCGAGAAGACGCTGGCCAGAATCCCGGAGATCACCAGCGTGACCCGGTTCAGGCCCCCCCGGGAGATCACCAGATCGATCAGGGCCGCCTCCAGGACGATGGCCGGCAGGGCCAGCATCTTGAACGATCCCGCCAGGGCGAACTTCAGGAACGCCGTCCCCACTCCGATCACCAGGATCGCCCCAGGGCGGGGAACCCGCAGATGGGCCATGGCGTAGACCACCAGGTTCAGGCCCACCAGCAAGGAACCGGTCATGGGAGAACGCACGGCGTGGAGCAGATTGCCCAGGGTCAGCTCCATGGCCGCGTTGCAGGCCACCAGCATGGCCAGGGTGGCCATCTCGCGGGTCGTGAAGTGCAGCCTCACGCCCCGCCCCCCCCCGGCGAAGCCCCCAGGGCCAGGGGCGCCTGGCGGGAAGCCAGCTCGCCGCAGAATCGCGCGAAGGCCTCCTCCTCGTCCCGGGCCCGAGCCTGGAGTGTCTGGCAGAGCCGGGAGTAGCGTTCCAGGAACTCCTCCCCTTCGGGGGTCAACCCAGCGCCACCGCGCTCTGCGCCCCCGATGCGACGGACCAGGAGTGTCAAGCCCAGGGCCTGTTCCAGGCGTCCCAGGAGGCGGTGGGCCTTGGCGTAGGACATCCCCAGGGCCAGGGCTGCCTGGCGGATGGAGCCCGTCCGGCGGATCCCCTCCAGAAGCCACAAGGGCCCCGCCCCCATGAAGCGCTCGCCCTGCGGGTCGAGCATGGCCACCTTCACCTCGATGCGCATGCCCGTTATCTTAGCACGAAGAGAACGGGAATAGAATGGGAGACCTCCGATCCAAGCACCGGGTGGGAGAAGTCCCCCCTCTGAAAGGCAGGATCCTTGCGCGCCCGACAAGCGCCTGGCATTTCATCGGACGGCGGCCAGGAGTCAGAGGGTGCCAGAAACCGCCCACCAGAGCAGGCCGATCAGGGTGAGCGAGCCCATCGCGCGGCGATGAGGGTTGGCTCCATCCACGATCTCCAGCCAGGCCCAGGTGAAGAGGGCGCCAAAGAACAGGAATCCGCAGAGTCGGTGAGCCGTGCCCGTCGTGACGAGTCGCAGCAGCACGGCCACCAGGGCCAGGATCAGAGGCGCGTTGGGCGTCTGCGCCACCACGATCTGTCCGTTCTTGTCCTTGAACCAGAAGTCGATGAGGCTCATAACCCATGATACCACGCCGCCAGGGCCCACGATCGGGACTGCCCGCGCCCGCCCCCCCTACCCGCGAACGGCCGGCAGGACCTCTTGCAGGACCAGTGTCTTGGCATGGAGCGGCGCAAGGGCACTACGGCAGAGTCCTGGCCAGACGGAAGCCGAGATCGTCGTTGTGACAATCGGGGGGCCAGTAGCTTCGGCAGGCCGCCCGCGCACATCGCGCAGCAGCGCGCCACGAGCCACCGCGATTCACCCGATAGGACCCCGAATCGGGCCCCAGTGGATCCACCTTCGAGCCGGGGCGAGGTTCCCCATACCAGTCCCAACACCACTCCCAGACGTTTCCCACCATGTCGTGCAAACCCCAGGCGTTGGGCTGCTTCCACCGCACAGGATGGGTCTCGAACTTGGAGTTGAAGTCGTACCAGGCCACATCCTCAAGCTCCCCGGGCCGGGCTTCGCTCTTGCCCGCCCTGCAGGCGTATTCCCACTCCGCCTCCGTCGGCAGACGGAAACCGGGACAAGACACCCCCTTCCAGATGACCTCTCCCCCATTCACCACATAGGCTTCCTCCAATCCCACCCCGCGGGACAGGGCGTTGCAGTATTCAACCGCTTCCAGCCAGGACACTCTCTCGACGGGCCGACCCGACCCCTGGAGTCCCGACGGCCTGGTCCTGATCACCATCGCGAAATCCGCCTGGGTCACAGGCGCCTCGCCCAGCAAGAATCGGTGACTCAGAACCACCTCATGCTGAACCTCGTCGGGCCAGCGCCCCTCCTCGCCTTTCGGACTTCCCATCTTGAAACGTCCCGCCGGCAAGGCCACCAGCACCGGGCCGCCTCCCTGCACCTGATATCGGTCCCGCCTCTGCGGGTTCTGCTCCAACGCCACCAGGCCCCTGAGTCCTGCCGGAGAAGTTCCACGAACTCCCCGGGCAAGGCCAGACGAGCCGAATCCCCCCAAGGCCCCCGTCCAAAGTCCGGCAGCGACAACCACCATCAGCAAGAGCAACAAGAATGGCAGGACCGGGCCACGGTGCCTCGGCGCATGCTTTGGTTCGTGACCATTCGCGGCACCCAACTCCCAAGTGAAAGCCATGAGCCCTCCTCGCGATATCCAGCGAAGCGGTGCCCGGTCAACCGGACTCCTCCGCTCCCGTCCCGTCAAAGGGCATAGACCTGCTCCGGCACGAGACATTACAGAACCGAAGCGATTCCGGGAGGCTTCAAGTTCTTGGCGAGAACCATGAGAACGTGCCAGCCTGGAGGAACAGCGAACCCCACGCCGCGCAAGGAGAAGGCCACCCATGGCAGCCCGCCAACCCGGTCGCGCCCTGCTTCAGCCCCCGGCCCCGGGCGTCTTCAATCCTGCATCACAGACCAGAAGCCTGCCGGAAAGCAGATGGCGCGCGAATCAGGCCCTCGCACAACCGCAAGGCCCCAAATGAACACCTGCGACATCATCAAGCAAACCGCGCCTTCCAAACGGGCACCCGGGGGACGCGACTTCAGAACATCCAGCCAAGATGGCGGGCCACCTTGGTGCATGCCGAGCGGAGAATGGTCTTGGAATCCTTGATTTTCCAGCGGGAGTTCTGAAGAAGGACAATATTCTGGAAAGTGATGGATTCCTTTGCGGTCAACGGGTCCCCGGAGCAGGATCGAGCCAGGTCGAAGGCCTGTTGAAGCAAGTCCAAAGAGCCAAAGAACCGCTCAAAATTCATCAGGAGATACACTCGAAGCTTGGGATGGGCCCGACACTTGATCGTCGCGAAATTCTGGTGTGTGATCCCCAACCTTGGCGCCAGCTCAGGCAATGACGTCGTGGGGTGGTCCAGCCACAACAGAAGGACCTGGGCTTCCAGGCTGCTCAGGGCGTTCTCGGTGGCCGCCTCGGGGATCACCGCACGCTTGACATCGAACGGCAGGATGCTGCTGTCCTGCACATCGGCGCAGACATCGTGGATGACCGGATGCCCAGGATTCGTCTCCAAGAGCGCATCCAATGAGCACAGCGAGAAAGGCCGCCTCAGTTGAGGAGACGGACAGCCTCGCTCATGTCGTCGAACCTCGCGACCAGCAATCTTGTAGATCCATGTCAAGAACGTGCTGTCGCCCCGAAAGGTTGAAAACCCGCGCAACGCCCGCTCCGAGACGTTCTGGAAAACCTCTTCGGCACGGTGAGGGTTTGCGGTATGCTTGCGGCAATAGGACAGGAGCTTCGGCCTGGCCTCGAGGAACAAGCGTTCAAATTCCTGGATGTCAACGGCAGACTCACCCTCCGCCCCATCACTGGAGCATCTTCCGACACGCAATCCCTCGCGCTCGCGCATGCTTGAAACCATCCCCCATGCCTTCTGCCCCCCAGAACGCCAAACCAAGCAAGACACCCACAACCGATCAAGCGGCTTCGGGTCAATGGTGTCTCACTTCGAGCCATTGGGTGATGAGGCTTTCGAGAAATCTGCCCTGTTCCTCCTGCCTGCCACAATCCGTCCTGTCGACCTGTCAGAGAATCGGATGCTCGCGACGGCTCTCCATTCAAGGAGGATCCCAGTTTCGCATCATGCGGGTTGCTGGGGCGCCCTCAGAGGGCACCCCAGCAACCAACCCCACGCGGACGCTCCGTCGCCTGGCCCAGGGCCGGCTTCGCGACGGCCCAGGGCCCGGCGACTCCGCTGATTGATGACACGCCAATGGTTCGAGGGTTCAAGAGCCGAGGGTTCGAGCCCGCTGCCTACGGCAGCGACCTGGCAAGGCGGAAGCCGAGGTAGTCGTAGCGGTAGTCGGGGTCGTAGTAGTTGCGGTACGCCGCCCGCGCGAACAGCGCGTCGTAGACCACGACCCGCCGCGGAGCACCCGGTACGAGCCCGAACCAGGACCCACAGGGCCCGTCACCACACCCGACGGATAGGTGAAATCAAACCAGTCCCAGCACCACTCCCACACGTTCCCCAGCGTGTCATACAAACCCCAGGCGTTGGGCTGCTTCTGACGCACCGGGTGGGTCGTGCTCCCGGAGTTGCTGCTATACCAAGCCACGTCGTCCAGGTTCCCGTAGCGGGCACCCGTCGTCCCCGCCCGACACGCGTACTCCCACTCCGCCTCCGTCGGCAAACGGAAGCCAGGACACGACAGGCCCTTCCACGTCACGTCCTCCCCGTTCACCACGTAGGCCTCCTCCAACCCCACCCTCCGCGACAGCGCGTTGCAGAACGACACCGCCTCGAACCACGACACCTGCTCAACGGGCCGGTCCAGGTCCTGGAATCCGGATGGGTTGGCTCCCACCACCGCCGCATACTCGGCTTGGGTCACCGGCACCTCCCCCAGCAGGAAGCCACGGCTCAGCACCACCTCGTGATGGATCTCATCATCAAATCGCCCCTCTTCGCCCGCCGGGCTCCCCATCCGGAAGCGCCCCGCCGGCAGCCCCACCAGCACCGGGCCGCCTCCCTCCACCTGGAAGCGTTCCCGCCCCTGCGCGTTGCGACCCAGCGCCACCAGGCCACGAGGCGCGGAGGGCACCACCTCCGAGCGGGGCACCGAGACCACTGAGGGCCGCGGTGCCGTGGGCGAAGACCCCGTGGACAAGGCCTCCAGCACCTGCTGTGCCGTCCAGCGCGCCCGCGGGTCCTTCACCAGGCAGCCCCGCACCACCGCATCGAAGGGCGAGGGCAGGTCCGGGGCGATCGTCGGCTCCCGAGCCATCATGGCCTTGACCAGCGCCACATCGTTGGAGGCGGTGTAGGCCAGCACCCCCGTCAGGCACTGCTGCAGCATCACGCCCAAGGCCCACACGTCCACCGACGCGCCCACCATCTCGTCCAGGGTCTCCGGCGCCCGGTACAGCGGGGTTCCGCTTTGATGAACCGTGCGCACCAGGATTCCGTCCACCGGCCGCACCAGACCAAGGTCCCCCAGCTTCCAGCGCCCGTCGGCATAAAGCACGTTGTCCGGCTTGATGTCCCGATGCACCACGCCCCGCCCGTGCAACCAGGCCAAGGCCTCGGCCACGTCCCGCGCCATCCGACCCGTCTCCGCCGCGCCCAGCCGGTCGGGCCGCTTCAGGCAGTCGCCCAGCGAATGCTCGGCCAGCTCCATCGTCAGGTACAGGTAGCTCTTCCCCACCCCCGGGGCGGCCACCTCGCCAAAGGCCAGGTGGCTCAACAGCCCCGGGTGGCTCCGCGTCAAGGCCGCTCCCGCGCGCATCTCCGACAGAACCGACTTGCGCGCATCCGAGTCCCGAGGCTGCAGCAACTTCACGGCGCACTGCCCCACCACCTCGGTCCCCACCACCTCATCGGCCGCGAACACCCAACCGAACGCGCCGTTCCCACAAGAACGCGCCAGCCGATAACGCCCATCCACCAACCAACCCAAAGCCGCATCCTGGTCGAACAAAGCCGTCCCCACTCGTGTGGACACTCCAGGCCGAGGAGACACCGACACCACCGAAGTCTGTGCCAAGGCCGGCGACGACTCCTCCAGTGCCTCCAGCACCTGCTGTGCCGTCCACCGCTTCCGCGGGTCCTTCACCAGGCAGCCCCGCACCACCGCATCGAACGGCCGGGGCAGGTCCGACGCGATGGCCGGCTCCTGCGTCGCCGAGGCGTTAATCAACTCATACGCCGTAGACCCCGAATAGGGCAGGACGCCGGTCAGGGCCTCTTGTAGCGTCACTCCCAGGGACCACACGTCCGAAGCCGTTGAAACCTGCCTGGCCCAGCCCTCCGGCGACATGTACAGCGGAGTCCCGCAAAATCCGTCGGCGTCGCACAGTTCACCCTCCACGATCCGCACCAGCCCCAGGTCCCCCAGCTTCCAGCGGTTCCCCGCGCGGAACACGTTGCCCGGCTTGAGGTCGCGGTGCACCACGTTCTGCCCATGCAACCAGGCCAGCGCCTCGGCCACGTCCCGCGCTACTCCCAGGGCCTCCCCCACCGCCAGCCGACGCCCGGCCTGCAGGCGATTGGAGAGCGTCCCCTCGCACAACTCCATGACCTGGCAGAGCACACCCTCAAAGGGCCCATCCGGGACATCGAAGGCCCCGTGGAACTGCACCAACCCCGGGTGTGAAAGGCGGGCGGCGGCGTTGAAATCCCGCAGGAGGGCCTTCCGGTGCTCGAAAGTCTTCGGCCGCAGGACCTTGATGGCATACAAGGCCCTGAACTCATCATCCAACATCTGCTCGGCGGCGTACACCCAACTGGAGGACCCCTCGCCCAGGAACAAGGTCAACCGATACTTCCGGTCCAGCACCTCGCCCAGCAGACTCTCGGGCTTGAACATCGCCTTTTCCTCCACTTGAACCCCCTCCAACCTTCGAAACCCACCCGCAAGCCCCTGCCCCGGGCACGCCTCAGGCCCTGCCCGCGAAGGCCGAGCGCGGCCCCCAACGCGCACGTCACACCCGTGGAGACCCGGCCCGATGGCAGACATTACAAAGATCCACCTCATACCCGTAATGGAAGTGGGGTAGATCACCTGCTTGGAACACGGGTAGGCAGCGAGAACACAGCTATTGACGCCCACACTTGAAGGCCACTCCTGGGCCAATCCTGACCAGGATCGGTGGCCGGTAGGGATGCGGTGAGCCGGGGTGTCTGTGCCCTTCCGGTGGCACCAGGTGCTGCGAAAGGCAAACCGATGCGATTCGGGTCTGGCCCGCAGACGCCCCGAGCCGCTCTCCGCACCTTCTTACAAGCCCCGATCGTCCCGCATCCATTTCAAGAATTCGATGGTCGCGGCGATGAAGGTGTTAATCATGTCATCCAGGAGTTCCTGATGAACCCCTTGTTCCAGATCCACATTGAACTCACAGCAGACATCCGCCCGATTATCTGACTCGGAAATCCTGAGATACGTTGCAGGCCAGCGATGAGAGGAATTCCAGTTATTACAGGCATCCATGCAGGCAGCCCACTGGCTTCTATCATATTCCTTCTCCGGAAACGCCAACATGGCCAGAATTTCATCATTTTCTCCCTTGGCCATGACAAAGCACGCGAACTGTATCCCCTCCCCCGTGAACCGGAGCATGATATCACCCTCCGAATCGGTGAAGTAACGGCGCTCATACTTCTTCATGTGCGCAATGATTCTTTCATTGTTGAAGGGGCGAACCGTGCTCATGGACATACCTCCTCATTGTTCCTGGCCAACCGGGGAGTTGGGGCGAACACGCCCAACTCTGCCTGGCTGCCTATCTGTCTGACCGTCGGCCAGGCCTTTCATTACAAACTTGTCAGAAGAAACCACGATGGATCATCGCCCAGGGTAGCGCTGATCCAAGAATGCCTGCAGGTCTGCCTGAAGAGCCAATGGTGGCTTCGGCCGCGTCTGCGCCGCCGGTGGTGCCTTGCTGGCGGCATCGCGGTCTCCGTTGAGCAGACGATCCAGGTCCTCCAGGAGGCCGGGCGTCGACGTGGACTGCGGGCGCAGCCCCGAAACCACGGAGGGCCGACCCGCTGCGGGCGACACCCCGGACAGCACCCCCAACACCTGCGCGGCCGTCCAGCGGGCCCGCGGATCCTTCACCAGGCAGCCCCGCACCACCGCGTCGAACGGTGGCGGCAAGTTCGGCACAATCGTCGGGGCTCGAGCCACCAGGGCCTTGACCAAGGTCTTCTCGTTGGAGGCGGTATAGGCCAACACCCCCGTCAGGCATTCTTGCAGCACCACTCCCAAAGCCCACACGTCCACCGACGGGCCGACCAGGTCGTCCAGAACCTCCGGAGCCATGTACAGCAAGGTGCCACGGCTCTCGCTGGCGTTCACCAGGCTCCCCTCCACCGCCCGCACCAAGCCCAGGTCTCCAAGCTTCCAGCGGTCCTCCGCACGGAATACGTTGGCTGGCTTGAGGTCCCGGTGCACCGCACGCTGCCCATGCATCCAGGCCAACACCTCAGCCAGGTCCCGCGCCACGGCCAGAACCTCCTCTGGGGCCTGGCGCCGGCCTGCCCGCAGACGGTCCTGAAGAGTCCCTTCGGCCAGTTCCATGGCCAGGCACAGAGCCCCGGCGCACACCCCCTGTTGAACGTCGAAAGCGCCACGAAAACGCAGGAGACCAGGATGCGAAAGCCGGGCAGCGGCGATGAACTCATTGAGGACCAGGCGTCCCTGTTCCTGGGTCCTCGGACGCAGAAGCTTGACCGCGCAGGTCCCAATCATCTTGCCGGCGACCAGTTCCTCGGCCAGGTAGACCCAACCGAAAGAGCCCTCGCCCAGGAAGCCCACCAGCCGGTAGCGCCGATCCAGCACCTCGCCCACCAGACCTTTGGGATTGAACATCGCGTTCTCCTTCTATCAACCCCGGCCTCAAGCGATCCCGATTTCGAAGGGCGCCCCGAAGGCCCCTGCCGGGCCAGGCCCGGACGGAGCCTTCGGGGCCCGTGGGATTTCTGTCAGCAGAGGCCTGGGATGCCTGCAAGACCAGTTCCAAAGCAGCCGTCAGCCCTCAACGCCGACCCCGGCCGTCGCAGTTCGTGCAGATCCCGGTGGCGTTGCATCCGCCACAGCACGGGGCATCGCATCTGATCCCGTAGTGCAGACGATGCCGGGTTCCCCGACAGACGATACAGGAACCCGTGCCGCGGCACATTCCACAGACGGTATCACCCCTGGTGGGAACACCGCTACCGCCTTCAATTGACGGAGTCGAGAAGCCACTCCCCGGCGGAGGAGCCAAGACCTGGCCCAGACCACGGCACATCGTGCACGTGCCGGTGCGGCTGCAGACGGTACAGGGCCCCAGAGGCGACTCTCCGCTGCCCTGGCAATAGGAACAACGCCCGGTCATCTGACAACAAAAGCACGGCATCGCAGAAGAAAAGGGGTTGGGCAAGCCCATCGGAAAATCAAGGCTGGTCTGGGCACCAGTGGGTTGTCCAAGAAGAATGGCCAGGCCGATCACCACAACGGCCAGGACCCCAGAGAATCGTTTCTTGATCATCTTCGCCACCATCCTTTGAATTCAAAATCCTGGCAGCCCCGGAATACCGTGTTCTTCAGAGGCCTCCCCGCGAAATCAGGCACCCGAAGTGCTGCTTCCATGGATGACTGACCCGGGACACGAAGACCCATTACAGGATTCGCGCACAATCCTCAACCTGGCCTTCATGGCCGAGAGAGTCCCAGGGAGAGGGACTGGACTGCCCGAACCTCCGGGAGGGGGCCCGGTAAACAGAGGGGCGAAGTCTCGGACCAGGGATGGAGGGCCGAGGATTCGAGCCCCCTGCCCAGGCTGGGACCTTCAGGTGAAGCGGGCCACCGGCTCTTCGCTCTTGGTGAAGACCACCACGTGCTGAGGGCGGACCAGCGCTCCGTCCAGACGATAGCCCGGCACGACGGTGTCCTGAACCTGGTCGACCTGCTCGGGGCGCTCGGCCGGCACAGTGCCGACCACCCTCTGGGTGCGACAGTCGAAAGCTGCCTGCTCCTCCAGAAGCTCCATCCCCCGCTTCTCCAGAATCTGCCCAAGCTTGCGGTAGAGGTTGCGGAACTGCTTGCAGAAGAGCTCGCGGGTGACCTCGTGCTCGGTGGTGGCCATCATTCGCACCCAGTCCCGCAAGGGGATCAGCTCGTCGGTGTTGTTCTCCAGCCTCTGGTTGGCCCTGCGAAGCTGCTGGCCCCGCGACGCCTCATGCCGAACGAGTTGTTCCACCAACCCGGTCAGCGCCTCGAGAGCGCGCTCCAGATCCAGCTATTGACGCTCACTCTCTGTGGCCGCCTCTTGCCCACTTTCGCTGGCCGTGCCTGCGGCGTGAAGAAGGGGTCGGCCCAGAGGCCGGCCCCTTTGGGACTGGCCCCGCTTTGCGGGGCCAGTCGGTTTGGGTGGGCGTTCAGCTCAGCTCGGGGGGCAGCACCTCCGTCACCGCCTGATCCAGGCAACTCTGGTCCACCAGGTCCTTGGTCTCCAGGGCAGCCGCCATCAGGCAGTGCCACGCAAGCCGGTTGATCTGCCGGGCCAGGCCGTGGGTCAGCCGGTAGATCTCCCGGGAGACGTCACGCGGGAACAGGGCCCGGTCGCACCCGGCCCACTTCAGGTGGGCCGCCAGGTAGGGTTCGATTGCCTGCTCCTGCACGTTCTTCAGGTGGAAGCAGAACTGCAGGCGGCTGCGAACCTCCGCCAGACCGCTCTGGCGCAGCGGGGCCAGCAGTTCCTGGCGCGAGCCCAGCAACCACAGGCAGAGCGGCACTTTCGAGTCCATCTCGAAGTTGGTCAGCAAGGCCCACTTTGCCTCCTCACCTGCTTGACGCAGGCAAGGAACTGGGACTACCAGCCTCCGATCCTGGTCAGGATCCGCCCTCATGCGGCCAGCCAGAGTGGGCGTCAATACTTCAGGTGAATGGAAAGGCCAGAAGGAGGGAGGGCCTCTCTCCACAAGAATAGTCGTGTCGGACTCCCAAACATGTAATGACCCGAACAGCACCGGGTCTACCATCCAGAAGGCGGCAGCAGGGGGACAAAATCATGGAAACTCCATACGAAGCAGAGCGGACCTTCACCGAGGTCCGAGAGCTGTCGGAAGAGCTGGAGAGGATTCCCGAGGTCCCCCAAAGCCTGGAAATCCTCCCGGACGGAACCGAAGTCCTGGTCACCGGGGAACCACAGAGCGCTGCACGATTCGGCCATCTGCAGGGCGAGAATACCTTCGGCTATCTGGGCACCAGCGGCCTGGTCTGCTGTGAGGAACTCCTCCGCCAGACAGCGCAGGAGTTCACCGAAGAAGACCTTGTCCGCTACGCAGGTGACCACGGCTTGTGCACGACCGATGCTCCTCCAGAGATGAACGGAGGCACGACTCTCATGGAACAGGCCACAATCCTGAGCGACCTGGGGCTTCCCGCGCAACCAGACATCCTGGATTCAGCCGAGGACCTGGCCAGCCATCTTGAAGCCGGTCAGGGAGTCATCCTGGTGGTGAATGCCGGGGAATTGTGGAAAGACCCGGCCGCCTATGGCACCGGAGAGGCCAACCATTCCGTGTTGACCACGGGCATGGCACGCAACGTTGAAACCGGCGAGGCTGCTGGCTTCTACATCAACGACAGCGGTTCGGGCAAGACGGCAGATTTTGTTTCGGCAAGAGATCTGAAGGCGGCCTGGCTGGATTGCGGCGGCATGGTCGTGACCACCTATGGCAGCGTCTGCTGAGCAAACAGGAGGAAGCCACGTGAGGACCAGCAAGTCAGGTTTCGTGCCCTACGCACGGATCCGCAGCGACCAGAGCAATGGACCCCTGAGGCAGAGCGAGATCCCGATCCAACACGCCCTGTCACTTCCTTTGCCCACCAGACGATTCGGACCCGGTTTCGCATTGTTTGCCAGCCCGGCCCTCAGGGAGCCGGGCAAGCCGACTGTTCAGTCGCCACCCGACCGTTGGTGGGTGGTCGATGCCAAGACGGGCCACCTGACCCTCTATGCCAGGGTCGCCTCCGTGCCGTTCTGTGAAGAGCCGTTCCCCACCCTGACGCTCCCGATTCCAACGGCCACGGTGACCGAGCTCAGGGAGAGTTCGCGTCGACTGAACGGCCTGATGGACCCCATCAGCGTGGCCTTCTTCGCAGGAGAGCCTGCGCCAGCCGAGATGGTCGGGGATCTGAAAGGAATCCTGACCACGATGCTGCCAACGCCTCTGCTGCAGCAGCACCGCGCCCTGGCCCAGGACTTCTTCAGATGGATGGAGTGGGCCTGATGAAGGCCCTGGAGGAGCCTCTGGCCGGCATCCACGAGATCCTCTCTGAGCTGGCTGCCCTGGCCGACCAGGACTGGTCCCGGGTACCCACAAGAACGAGCCGGGTCCTGCCGACACCCGTATTTCAAGTGGGTGAGATCACCTGATTAGGACACGGGTATGGAAGGGAAAGAGATCCAGGGCAGGTTGAAGACCTCGACCTCCACGGATGGCCTCCCCGCATCCAGAATCCACCGCGGGTTGCTGGGGCGCCCTCAGAGGGCACCCCAGCAACCAACCCCACGCGGACGCTCCGTCGCCTGGCCCAGGGCCGGCTTCGCGACGGCCCAGGGCCCGGCGACTCCGCTGGTTGATGACATGTCGAGGGTTCGAGGGTTCAAGAGCCGAGGGTTCGGGCCCGCTGCCTACGGCAGCGACCTGGCAACGCGGAAGCCGAGGTGGCCGCTGCGGTCGCCGGGGCCGCTGTTGACGCGGGACGCCGCCCGCGCGTACTGCGCGCCGCTGCCCCACGACCCGCCGCGGCTCACCCGGTACGAGCCCGAACCAGGACCCACAGGGTCCGTCACCACACCCGACGGGTAGCTGGCATACCAGTCCCAGCACCACTCGAACACGTTCCCCAGCGTGTCATACAAACCCCAGGCGTTGGGCTGCTTCTGACGCACCGGGTGGGTCGTGCTCCCGGAGTTGCTGCTAGACCAAGCCACGTCGTCCAGGTTCCCGTAGCGGGCACCCGTCGTCCCCGCCCGACACGCGTACTCCCACTCCGCCTCCGTCGGCAAACGGAAGCCAGGGCACGACAAGCCCTTCCACTTGACCTGCTTCCCCTTCACCACGTAGGCCTCCTCCAAACCCAGTCCCCGGGACAGCGCGTTGCAGAACGACACCGCCTCAAACCACGACACCTGCTCAACGGGCGAGTCCGGGTTGCCGCCGAACCCTGAGGGGTTGGAAAGCGTGACCGCCTGGTACTCGGCCTGAGTCACCGGCACCTCCCCCAGCAGGAAACCACGGCTCAGCACCACCTCGTGCTGAATCTCATCATTGTCGCGCCCCTCCTCGCCCCCGAAGAGCGGAACCCCCTCAGGGCTCCCCATCGTGAAGCGACCCGACGGCAAGGCCACCAGCACCGAACCGAGCTTGTCCACCTGGAAACGCTCCATCCCCAGCCTGTTCCGCCCCAGCGTCACCAGGCCACGAGAGGCGGGGGCCGTCGTCGCGGGACGAGAGCCGGCCACCCAGCCCCCCGAACGCGATCCTGACAGCGCCCCCAACACCCGCGCCACCAAACCCCGAGGCGCGACCGCCGCCCCCTCGGCGCCTGGTGGCCTCGACACCACCGACGCCCGGACCTCTGCGGGCGAAGACCCCGTGGACAAGGCCTCCAGCACCTGCTGCGCCGTCCAGCGCGCCCGCGGGTCCTTCACCAGGCAGCCGCGCACCACCGCGTCGAAGGGCGGGGGCAGGTTCGGGGCGATGGTCGGCTCCTCGGTCAGTGAAAGCCGAACCAACTTCGTGACCGTAGACCCCGAATAGGGCAGGACGCCAGTCAGGGCCTCTTGTAGCGTCACTCCTAAGGACCACACGTCCGAAGCCGTCGAAACCTGGCTATCCAGGGCCTCGGGCGACATATACTGAGGCGAGCCTTTGAAGCCCGAGGCGCTCATCAGGCTTCCCTCCACCGCGCGCACCAGCCCCAGGTCCCCCAGCTTCCAACGGTTCCCCGCGCGGAACACGTTGTCCGGCTTGAGGTCGCGGTGCACCACGTTCTGCCCGTGCAACCAGGCCAGCGCCTCGGCCACTTCCCGCGCCACCTCCAGGGCCTCCTCCGCCGCCAGCCGACGCCCGGCCTGCAGGCGCTTGGAGAGCGTCCCCTCGCACAACTCCATGACCAGGCAGAGCGCCTCCTCCAAAGGCCCGTCCGATACGTCGAAGGCCACGCGAAACTGCACGAGCCCCGGGTGTGAAAGGCGGGCGGCGGCGTTGAACTCCTGCAGGACGGCCTTGCGCTGCTCGGGTGTCTCGGGCTGCAGGACCTTGATGGCATACGAGGCCCTGAACTCGTCCTCCAATATCTGCTCGGCGGAATACACCCAGCCGAAGGACCCCTTGCCCAGGAAGTCCACCAAGCGATACTTCCCGTCCAGCACCTCGCCCAGCAGATTCTCTGGCTTGATCATCGCCTTCTCCTCCACTTGAACCCGGTCCAACCTTCGAAACGCACCCGCAAGCCCCTGCCCCGGGCACGCCTCAGGCCCTGCCCGCGCAGGCCGAGCGCGGCCCCCAACGCGCACGTCACACCCGTGGAGACCCGGCCCGATGGCAGACATTACAAAGATCCACCTCATACCCGTAATGGAAGTGGGGTAGATCACCTGCTTGGAACACGGGTAGGCAGCGAGAACACAGAGAACCACGGATGATCTCGAACATTTGCTCGAACGCATTCAAGAAGCAGCAACATTCTGGCAACCAGATGGACAGCTCCTGGCATCACGAGGTTCACGTGGCCGGGTGACGATCGGGCTATGAAGATCCCTGCCTCGCTGCCCACCACCCTTCGCCGCCTCCGTCTGGACAAGGGCCTTCGCCTGGCCACCCTGGCCAGCCTGGCTGGTCTACCGCCTCAGCGCCTGTGCGATTACGAGCGCGGCGTGCGCCCGTGCACCGAATCGGGCCTTCGCCGAATCTGCCAGGCCCTGGGCGTTGGATTCGACGGCATCGTGGCCAAGACAGCCTGGGCTCCGGCCCCCGCCGGCCGGCCCGCCCGTCCGTTGGAATGCCTGGCTATGCGTTCGTTCTGCCCAGAGGCCCCCTTTCTCCCGGAGCGAACCCGGGACTTCTCCTTTCGCCTTCGCGGTGCCTGGCGCTTCAGCCCCGAGAGGATGGCTCAACTCCTGTCAATCCTGGACCGCCGCCAGGACCTGGCCGCCCTGGAGACCTTTCTCCGAGATTTCCCGGCAGACTCGTCCTGGGAAGCCCTGTTCGACCTCGAGGTGGCGGCTCTGGGAGCGGGGCCGGCCATGGTCTCCCCTGCACGGCTCGGGTTCCACCACCACCCCGTGATCGACCCGCTGTCCCGGGATTACGTGGGCCACCGCCGCAGACCGGCCCTGATTCTGCCGTGGAACGATGGCTCGGTGGTGTTCATGCCCCAGGTCGCTGTCGCCATCCCAGGCCGGTACCCGATCCTGGACTACCTTGTGGGAGTGGCGAGGGCCGGACACTCCTGCTGGTCCGCCGTAGAAGTGGACGGACCAACCCACGCCACCGACAGAGACAGGGAACGGGACGAGGTCCTGGGACTCCCCGTCCTGCGCCTGGAAGGCGGTCACCTCCAATCGCCCCGCCTGGGAGCGTCGCTCCTGGAATGGCTCCTGCAACGCCACGACCTGAGCCGATCGACCTTCAAGCCGAGCACAAGCCCCATACCCGTGTTTCAAGTTGGGTAAATCATCCACTTGAAATATGGGTAGGCGGGTATACGGACGCGCCGCTCGGATTGACCGTTGGGGCAAGCCGGCACGGCGAATAGCAACGAACACGACTCCGACCCCAACAAAGCTGTAATGACCTTCTGCAGGGCGGGTCCATGAGTGACGACACTCCAAACGCGGAGTCGGCGAGAAGACCGGCCACAGGAGCCAGGCGGACAGACGCGAAGACGCCGGGCGCACACTCGCCACCCCTGCTGCCGAGGAGACCAGGCCGGAGAAGCCCTCCGACAGAAGGAAGTTGGTTCCCACAAGCGGGTTGCCCAAGTATTCCCTGGCCGAGCCACGAGAGGAGACGAGACATGATGGACCTGACCGGTTCGCCCAAGTATTCCCGGGCCGAGCTGGAGGAACGCCGGCGCCGGGAAGAGGCGGCCGTCTGCAGGAACGCGCGAGCCAGATCCACATCATAATCCGGTTGAACCGCTGGTTCTTCCGACAAGCCGAACCCGGCCCCCCGCGCGGGGCGGTGCTGACCGTAGGCCTGCCCCCTCATTCCTACCTGGAGGTGATCCGTGATTGACCTCACCACGGCCTGGGACCGCCCTTGCCGCAACAAATTCTCCCCCATCGGATCCGAGAAATACCTCAGGGTGCGCCTGCGTCCCCGTCTGACCGGGAACGGCCTGGCAGCCCATGTGGCCCTGGCCCTGGACGTCAGCGGCTCGATGAACGGGGACCTACTGGAGGAAGCCCGCAAGGGCTGCCTGGCAGCCGCGACCCTGCTGCGCCCGCAGGACCGCCTGTCGGTCATCGCCTTCTCCACCCGCGTCCGGGAAATCCTCAAGAACCAGCCGATGGAGTCGGTCGACATGCTGGATCTGACCCGAAGAATGTATGCTCTCCAGGCGGAGGGCGTGACCCGGACTGACCAGGCCCTGAACTGGTTGGGCCAGACCCTGTGCCCGCAACAGGGACCACGATTCGCCATCCTGGCCACCGACGGCTATCCCACCGACCACACAGGGCACAACCTGGAGCGACTTGACGGCCTGACCGAGCTGGCCCAGCGCCTGGGCCAAGGCGGTATCAGCCTGTCCGCCATCGGCCTGGGGGACGCGAGGAACTTCAACGTCGCCCTGCTCAACGATTTCGTGAACCAGGGTCGGGGCACGCTGATGCAGGCCGATTCGGACGGCGAGCTGACCGACATGCTGCGCGACCACTTCCAGCAGGCCCAGGCGGTGGGTGCGGAGTACGTGCACCTGACCCTGACCCCCGAGATGCCCGGGCTTGAGCTGCGCGCCGCCTGCCAGATCGCCCCGGCCTTCCTGCCGACGGACCGCCCCGAGCTGCGCGATGGTTCGTGGCGGATTCGGGTGAACAACGTGCGCGGAGACGTGGACACGGACATGCTGTTCCACTTCCACCTGCCGGTCCCGGGTTTCGCCGAAAGGGGCGGCTCCCGGAGGGTGCTGAACGTGGCCGTGCAGGCCCCGGACCCGATTGGCCAGGCCCAGGTCGAGACCTCCATCGAGAACGTCTCCTCGCTGACTGAAGAGCAGCAACTCAACAAAGAGGTCCACGACGCCCGACTTCTGTGGGAAATGAACAACTACCAGGGGGCCATCGTCCACTCCAAGAACCTGCAGGAGACCAGCGAACTCCTGCAGGGCCTGCAAAAGACGGCCCAGCAGGCAGGGAACGCCCAGATCGCGCAGACGGCCCAGAGCCAACTGGACCAGTTGAAGGCCAGCGGCCAGATCGATCCCAACTCCAGCATGCGCATGTCCCAGAACCTGCGCAACCAGGGGGGGAAGTGATGACCTTCGGCAACGACCCCATCCCCGACGGCAGTTCCTCCCTTCTGCAGCCGGTAGGCCGGAGACCAGCGGCGGAAGAGGTGCCCAAAGCCGGTCCGCGCTCGGCGTGGGAGGAAGAGGCACCCAACCAGGCTGCCCTGGCCGACCTGGAACCACCTCGCCGAGCGACTCCTGACGAGCCTCCCCTGTGCCTGAACCAGGCGGGCTGGTTGCAGGCCGCCGCGGCCACCAACCCCGGGAAGGTGCGCTCGGGCAACGAGGACCGCTTCCTGCTGGAGACCTGGGGCGACACCTCCCCAGCCGTGGTCGCCGCCGTCTTCGACGGCATGGGAGGGCACGGGGGAGGCGACCTGGCGGCCCAGATCGCCTGCCACACCGTGCTGGACAACCTGCATCGCCATCCTTACCCGGACGGCGACGCGGCCCGCTACAAGGTGCTGTTGCGGGCCCTGGACGAGGCCGACCGGGCCATCCGCTGGCGGGGAAGCAGGGAACTCGGACGCGGCGGCATGGGCACCACCGCAGCGGTGGCCATGCTCACTCCCGACGGGGGGCTGCACCTGTACTGCGGCGACTCGCGGCTGTACCACTACCGCGACGGCCAGGTCCTCTACCGGACCAAGGACCACAGCATCATCCAGGTCCTGCTGGATTGCGGGAAGATCAAGCCCGAAGAGGTCGCCACCCACTCGATGAGGTCCCAGTTGACGACGTGCCTGGGCGGCGGGGGCGAACCAGGACACGCGGTGGTCGAGCCCGTCTGGAGCTCGCAAGACACCGGGCAACCCGCCCGCCTGGACCTGCAGCCGGGGGACGTGGTGCTGCTATGCAGCGACGGCCTGTGCGGCGAGATTCCCACCGAGGACCTGGACATGCTGGTAGCCGAGCACGGGAAGGACCCCAGCGTCCTGGTCGAGAGGTGCATCCAGGCTGCCCTGGACGCAGGAGGCCGCGACAACGTGACGGTCATCGCCCTGCGCTGGGGCAAGGAATAGGACGAGGCCTGCGCATACCCGCGTTCAAAGTGGGGTAGATCACCCACTTACAAGGCGGGTATGCGCCCCTTCGTCCAAATTCAGTCCTGCTGATGCAGGGCCAGACGGAGCCACTGCAAGGCGCTGAACGTCGCGAAGGCGGCCACGGCTAGCACCAGCAGGACGAACCTGGCGAGGCCTTCGTTGCTTTCGTGCCGAAATGCCTGACCGCTGTAGATATAGAAACTGCTGGCAACCGTGCCGCTCACCAGCCATGCCGGCAGGAACCAGGGGACCGGATTCCTGGCGACGTCGCGAAGCCATAGGAGCAGGCGGGACGAGAGATATCGGAGCCCAGCATAAGCGCAAACCACAAACGGAACGACAAACGGAATATATAAATAGTCTTGAAGATGTTTACCATCATTTTTAAAATCAACGAGTGACAGCATAAAGAAGATGCCAATGAAGAAGGCGACAACCGATATCTTCCACACAAAATCCCACGCCCACTTCTCCAATATCCTCTCCGCAGCAGACACGAGCTTTCGCAGCAACGGTATCGGCAGGGTGACCGCCAGGGTCGTTCCGAGGAAGATGAGTGCGATGCTGCCGAAACCGTTGCTGACCTGCAGGTCATAGGAGTTCATATACCGCCGACAGATATCCAGGCTGGCCAGCAACCACGCCAACACGACCCAAGGGGTCGGGTGGTCGAACAACGCCAGGACCATCTCACGCGCGGTCCGTCGGGGCGCGCGCGGAGGGGCTGAAACGACGGCAGGCGCTGAGGCACCTCCAGGCTGACCGCCAAGGAGTCGCCGCGGTTTTCGTCGATGCCGAGTTGAAACCACCGCAGGCACCGAGGCCGCGCCTGGCGCAGACGCAGACGCTGATTGTGGCGCTGGAGCGCCGGCCGGTGCCACCCCGCCGCCGGAAAGCGCCTCCAGCACCTGCTGCGCCGTCCAGCGCTTCCGCGGGTCCTTCACCAGGCAGCCGCGCACCACCGCGTCGAAGGGCGGGGGCAGGTTCGGGGCGATGGTCGGCTCCCGGTTGGCCAGGGCACCGTACAATGCCAACTCGCTGGTCGCGGTGTAGGCCAGCACCCCCGTCAGGCACTCCTGCAGCATCACGCCCAGGGACCAGACGTCGGAGACAGTCCCGACCTGACCTTCCAGGGCCTCCGGCGCCACGTACAGGGGGGTCCCCTGCCGGGTGACCGTCTGCACCAGGCTTCCATCCACCGGGCGCACCAGCCCCAGGTCCCCCAACTTCCAATGCCCGTCGGCGTAGAGGACGTTGTCCGGCTTGAGGTCCCGATGCACCGCGCCACGGCCGTGCAGCCAGACCAGCGCCTCGGCCACGTGTCGCGCCATCAGCTCGATCTCGGCGACGCTCAGGCGGCCGTTGGGCTGGCGCAGGCGTTCCCCCAGCGACCCCTCGGCCAGTTCCATCGTCAGGTAGAGATACCCGTGCAAGGGCCCCGATTCCGCCACCTTGCCAAAGGCCAGGTGGCTCAGCAGGCCCTGATGGCCGCGTGTCAAGGCCGCGCCCGCGCGCATCTCCCGCAGGACCGACGCGCGCGCATCCGAGTCCCGAGGCTGCAACAGCTTCAGGGCGCAGCGCCCCACCACCTCGTCGCCCGGAAGATCGTCGTCGCCCACCAGTTCCTCGGCCTCGAAGACCCAGCCGAAGGCCCCGTTCCCGCAGAAGCGCGCCAGCCGATAACTGCCACCCACCACTGCGCCCACCAGGCCATCCGGATCCACCATCGCCCGTCCCTCCTTCCAAACGCGTCCAGCCGCACAGACCTCACCCGCAGTCAGGCGAGCCACACCCCAAAGCATGACTCAGCAGGCCGCCCCTCGCGCTCCCCTCGGACACACCAGGACACAGTCGTACGCCCCCAGAGCCCGGCAAGCCCGGGGTCACCGCGGGTTGCTGGGGCGCCCTCAGAGGGCACCCCAGCAACCACCCCCACGCGGACGCTCCGTCGCCTGGCCCAGGGCCGGCTTCGCGACGGCCCGGGGCCCGGCGACTCCGCTGGTTGATGGCATGTCGAGGGTTCAATGGTTCAAGAGTCGAGGGTCCGGGCCCGCTGCCTACGGCAGCGACCTGGCAAGGCGGAAGCCCAGATCGCCGTAGCGGAGGCCGGGGCCGCGGGTGATGCGGTACGCCGCCCGCGCGAACCGCGCATCGCGGTCCCACGACCCGCCGCGGTAAACCCGGCGCGAGCCTGAACCAGGACCCACAGGGTCCGTCACCACACCCGACGGATAGGTGCCCTCCCAATCCCAACACCACTCCCACACGTTCCCCAGCGTGTCATACAAACCCCAGGCGTTGGGTTGCTTGCGACGCACCGAGTGGGTCGTGCTCCCGGAGTTGCTGCTATACCAAGCCACGTCGTCCAGGGCCCCGTAGCGGGCACCCGTCGTCCCCGCCCGACACGCGGACTCCCACTCCGCCTCCGTCGGCAGACGGAAGCCAGGACACGACAGGCCCTTCCACGTCACGTCCGTCCCGTTCACCACGTAGGCCTTCTCCAAGCCCACCCGCCGCGACAGCGCGTTGCAGAAGGAGACCGCCATGAACCACGACACACACTCCACCGGATGGTCCGGGTTGCCGCTGAAGTGGGATGGGTTGGAGCCCACCACCGCCGCGTACTCGGCCTGCGTCACGGGCGCCTCCCCCAACAGGAAGCCCCGGCTCAGCACCACCTCGTGTTGGGTCTCATCGCCATCACGACCTTCCTCGCCCGCCGGGCTCCCCATCCGAAAGCGCCCTGCCGGCAGGCCCACCAGCACCGGGCCGTCCCCCTCCACCTGGAAGCGCTCCCGCCCCTGCGCGTTGCGACCCAGCGCCACCAGGCCCCGGGGTGCCGAGGACACCACCTCCGAACGCGGCCGCCTCACCACCGACGCCCGGACCTCCGCGGGCGACGATCCCTCCAACGCCTCCAGCACCTGCTGCGCCGTCCAGCGCTTCCGCGGGTCCTTCACCAGGCAGCCGCGCACCACCGCGTCGAAGGGCGGGGGCAGGTTCGGGGCGATCGTCGGGTCCCGGGCCAGCACGGCCTTGACCAGCGCCACCTCGTTGGAGGCATCGTAAGCCAGCACCCCCGTCAGGCACTCCTGCAGCATTACACCCAAGGCCCACACGTCCACCGACGAGCCCACCATCTCGTCCAGGGTCTCCGGCGCCATGTACAGCGGAGTCCCACGCCCCTCGCTGGCCTTGACCAGGCTTCCCTCCACCCCCCGCACCAGCCCCAGGTCCCCCAACTTCCAGCGGTTCCCCGCGCGAAACACGTTGGCCGGCTTCACATCCCGATGCACCGCGTTCTGCCCGTGCAACCACGCCAGCACCTCGGCCAGGTCCCGCGCCACCGCCAGGACCTCCTTCGTCGTCAGGCGTTCGGGAGGCTTCAGGCGATCAAGAAGCGTCCCCTCACACAACTCCATGGCCAGGCACAGCGCGCCCGCCAGGCCCCCATCCGGAACATCGAAGGCCCCGCGAAACTGCACCAACCCCGGATGCGAAAGCCGGGCCGCTGCCGAAAACTCATTGATGAACAGGCGCCCCTGGTCCGGGGTCTTCGGGCGCAACAGCTTGACGGCACAGTTCCAGATCGCCTCGCCCGCTACCAGTTCCTCGGCTCGATACACCCAGCCAAAGGACCCCTCGCCCAGGAATTCCACCAACCGGTAGCGCCGGTCCAACACCTCACCCACCAGACCCTCGGGATTGAACAAAGCCTGAACCCTCCAATGCCCCCTGGCCCCCCAGGCTTCGCAACGCGCCGGTGGGCCCCTGCCCTCTTGCCGCGCGGCCCCGAGAATCGGGGGCACCACACCATGTAGACCCGCCCGGGCGACAGGCATTACAGACCTGAAACCGCACCGGTGCCAACCGACCAGGCCGCCGAGGCGAACCTGGGGCCCCCTCATCCGGACACGCCTCCGGAGGCTCCGCTGTTCCAGGAGTTCCCCGAGTGGCTGAAGGCAGCCGCGGCCCCCCACCGGGGGAAGGTGCACTCGGGCAACGAGGACCGCTTCCTGCTGAAGGTCTGGGCGGCGGCAACGCGGGCGACCTGGTGATCGAACCGACCTGGAACCGGGAAGGACCCGAGCAAGCCGCGTACCTGGCCCTGCAGCCCGGGGACGTCGTGTTGCTGTGCAGCGACGGCCTGTGTGGCGAGGCTCCTGCCGAGGACCTGGACCGACTGGCAGGCACCCACGGCCAGAACCCACAGGCCCTGGTCAAAGAGTGCATCCAGGCAGCCCTGGACGCAGGCGGCCACGACAACGTGACCGTCGTCGCCCTGCGCTGGGGCGAAAATGCGGAGCCCGGCAGTTCCAACCAGCCCGAAACGGGCGAGGAGGAAGCGGAACGGGAGGACGAGACGGGGGTCCGGGCAGGCCCGCAACCTGCGCGATGGGGAAGGGCTTCCCCGGGGCGTGACGCGTGTCCGCATGTCCGGGAAGGCCGGGGTTGTCTTCGGCCCCGCAGGAAGGCCCCGAGACCGGGCTCGGAGACGAAGGTCAGGGGCATGGCGCGGCCGGAAGGACCGTGATCCCACCGGTCTGGCCCGAGACGGCTGGAACCGTCCGGCCCCTGGGCTGGCCAGGTGGAAGCCGAGATCGTCGTTGCGGTTGTCGGGGGGCCAGTTGTTGCGGCAGACCGCGCGAGCCTCCTGTGCCTCGTTGTTCCACGAACCGCCCCGGTTCGAGCCCGGAAGCCTCGTCGCCCCTCGACACTGTCCGCAGATTTTCGGGCGGCAGGTGCTTGACAGCCGCAGAGAGGAACTCCTGCGTCGCCCCGGCCTCGAATCCAGCCCCACCAGAGATCCAGGGCAGGTTGAAGACCTCGGCCTTCACGGATGGCCTCCCCGCATCCAAAATCCACCGCGGGTTGCTGGGGCGCCCTCAGAGGGCACCCCAGCAACCAACCCCACGCGGACGCTCCGTCGCCCGGCCCAGGGCCGGCTTCGCGACGGCCCAGGGCCCGGCGACTCCGCTGATTGATGACATGTCGAGGGTTCGAGGGTTCAAGAGCCGAGGGTTCGGGCCCGCTGCCTACGGCAGCGACCTGGCAAGGCGGAAGCCCAGATAGTCGCCGCGGTAGTCGGGGTCGTAGATGATGCGGCTCGCCGCCCGCGCGTACTGCGCACCGTAGCCCCACGACCCGCCGCGGTCCACCCGGCCCGAGCCCGAAGCAGGGCCCACCGGGTCCGTCACCACACCCGACGGGTAGCTGGCATACCAGTCCCAGCACCACTCCCACACGTTCCCCAGCGTGTCATACAAACCCCAGGCGTTGGGCTGCTTGCGACGCACCGGGTGGGTCGTGCTCCTGGAGTTCCCATCGTACCAAGCCACGTCGTCCAGGTCCCCATAGCGGGCACCCGTCGTCCCCGCCCGGCACGCGTACTCCCACTCCGCCTCCGTCGGCAAACGGAAGCCAGGACACGACAGGCCCTTCCACGTCACCTGCGTCCCGTTCACCACGTAGGCCTTCTCCAAGCCCACCCTCCGGGACAGCGCGTTGCAGAACGACACCGCATCGAACCACGACACCTGCTCCACGGGCCGGTCCAGGTCCTGGAATCCGGATGGGTTGGCTCCCACCACCGCCGCATACTCGGCCTGGGTCACCTCCGTCTCCCCAATCAGGAAGCCACGGCTCAGCACCACCTCGTGATGGGTCTCATCGCTATCGCGCCCCTCCTCGCCCGCCGGGCTCCCCATCCGGAAGCGCCCCGCAGGCAGGCTCACCAGCACCGGGCCGCCTCCCTCCACCTGGAAGCGTTCCCGCCCCTGCGCGTTGCGACCCAGCGCCACCAGGCCACGAAGGGAAGAGCCGGGCTGCACCACAGACGGCGGCGGCGAGTCTGAACCCGGGTCTGGCTTCGGCCCGCCAAAGGCGGCCATCCAAAGGACAACTCCGAGCACCAGCCCAACCAACGTCACCGCCAGCCAGGCAGATCTGCGCGAAGACGGTGACGAGGCGGCCCCAGAATCCGGCCGACGGGCCTGGGCAGTGCTCAAGGTTGCCGCCACCGGCGAATCCACCGTCGGCGCGTCCATGGCTGCCACCGCGGACCGCGGCCGCCTCACCACCGAGGACCGAACCACCGCAGGCGACGAGCCATCCAACGCCTCCAGCACCTGCTGTGCCGTCCAGCGCAACCGCGGGTCCTTCACCAGGCAGCCCCGCACCACCGCGTCGAAAGGCGAGGGCAGGTCCGGCGCGATCGTCGGCTCCTGGGACGCCGAGGCCAGGATCAGCTCGGGTACGGTCGCACCCGAATAGACCGGGGTCCCCGTCAGGGCCTCCTGCAACAAGGCCCCCAGGGACCACACGTCGGAAGCCGTCGAGACCTTCCCGGCCAGGGCCTCCGGAGACATATACTGCGGCGAGCCCTTGAAGCCCGACGCGCTCACCAGGCTCCCCTCCACCGCCCGCACCAGCCCCAGGTCCCCCAGCTTCCAACGGTTCCCCGCGCAAAACACGTTGTCTGGCTTGAGGTCCCGGTGCACCACCCCCTGCCCGTGCAACCAGGCCAGCACCTCGGACAAATCCCGCGCCACGCCCCGCGCCTCGTCCACCGCCAGCCGACGACCGGCCTGCAGGCGCTTGGAGAGCGTCCCCTCGCACAACTCCATGACCAGACAGACCACCCCGGCCAGCTCGCCATCGGATACGTCGAAGGCACTGCGAAACTGCACCAGGCCCTGGTGAGACAGTTGACCCATGGCCTCCAGCTCTCTCCAGACGGCCTCGCGCAGATCAGGGGTCTTGGGACGCATGACCTTGATGGCGCACTGGCTGCGAGCCCGCCCCCCCACATGCATGTCAGCGGAGTACACCCAACCAAAGGTGCCTTCTCCCAGGAATTCCGCCAACCGGTACTTCCCGTCCAGCACCTTGCCCACCAACCCCTCGGGATTGAACATCGCCTTCTCCTCCAACCCTGACCCCGTGTCGCCCCAGGCTTCGAAATACGCCCAAAGCCCCCTGCCGCCCCCCCCCGGGAGCCACGGAGGTGGCATCTCGCCGATGTCGGCACCTACAGCAGGAACGCGCCAGAAAGAACATTGCAGGGGGCCGACCCGCAGGCCAGCCCCCTGCAAGCCTGGAGCGCGTCTCCAGGCAGGGTGAACAACCAGCCGACCCCGGCGTCCACCCTGCCTCCGAGCTACTCCTTACAGCTCGTTCCCCGGTCCAACCCCGAACGCAGCGTTGTCAGATCGGGGGGAGTGATCGTGACCGAGCCATCCTCGGCCACGTGCAGGTCTGCCACCCACCACGATGACTCGGTGTCCCCCGACGGGATGGCGCCGCCGTTGCCGTCAGCCCGGGTGAGCGTGCGCGAGAACTGCAAACTGTCCTCATCGGTCGTCACCGTGACGTAGCACTTGGTTGGAGTCTGACCGCCGAAGTAATCGACCGCCAAGCGATAGACTCCCGGCACCAGGGCATTGGTGGAGAAGTGCTCGGGCCCGAACCCGTCGCGGTCGTCGAAGTCCAGGGACCCCATGGAGATGGCCTTATTGCCAAAGTACGAATGTTCACCGCCGGGCGAGAAGATGTGCAGGTCGATGTCGGTGGCCTGATCCCAGGTCAGCGTAACCCCAAAAACCGACCGTGAGTTTCCCGGACTTCCGACAAACGACTCCATCGGGCGCGAGGTGGCCATGTGGTAGAAGTATCCCTCGTCGCCGACTTCGTATGTCAAGTGGGCTACGTGCGCTTGTCAAGCGCCTAACAGCCAAGATTTTCGGATCGGCTCCGGTCGAAGGAACGGTCAGGTGTTTGACCATCGGCGGGTAGCAGTCGCCTGACAGCGGTCGGCGATTTCGGACCTCGA
>Ga0334887_1000727_pt1 | contig 49463 bp, 49 predicted proteins | sample GraSluR1_MG_10_FD_207217 | JGI IMG/M metagenome (GOLD analysis project Ga0334887, IMG submission 207217) | Sludge microbial communities from methane-producing bioreactor in Wageningen University, Netherlands - Granular Sludge_18_07-R1 | ecosystem: Engineered > Bioreactor > Anaerobic >...
TTCATTTGGCTACCTCCCTTTCTTTTAGTCGTGGTGTTCCTGCACCACTGTTAAGATCCAAGAAAGATGGTAGCCTTTTAACTGTCTGTCGGGCAAGGCCGTTCTATAACATAGTCACTCAAGCCGTTCTTCCTACTCCCAGATGACGACCTTTGCTCTCTTGTCCTTCACCGCTCCGAAGTGTTTTCTGTCTTTCGTGTGGATCTCGTTGCATCCGTTCTCGAGGAAGGACGCGATGATGATGGAATCGATATAGGGGGTGCCGTGACCTCCCTTGAGAGCGGCGGCCTTTTCGACCACCGCCTTGTTGACATCAAGGACGGTGCACGTTTTTTCTATGCCTTCGACCATTTTCCTGCCCTGCTGCGGTTTGCCTATCCGTATGGTGAGGTAGAGGATCTCACCCAAGGTCAGAACGGACACACAGGGCGCGGTCTCTTTTTCCTTCAGGGCTTCCCAGTGCCCGATGATGCCCCCGTCTCCGAGCATCATCCCCATGAAGTAACCCGTGTCGAGGCCTACCATCGGTCGGCATCCCTGTCGGCGTGCCAGGACCTTACCGCATCCTCGAGGCCCCCGCTCCGCCCTATCTCGGCGGCGGCCGCCGCGACGTCGTCGTAGCCCGACCTGTCCTTGCCCGCCTGCATGACAAGGCGTATCGCCTTCTGTATGACCTGGCTCGCGCCTTCCTTCTGGGCATTGATGAAATTGATCTGATCGTCAGGCAGATAGACGGATATGTTCTTCCCCATTCCGCACCTCCTGTATTATCCTATAACATATTATATCTAATAGTCCACAACGATTACACCCGTTAGAACCGTTGGAGCCGGAATCCTTTTGTCGTCATCCCGGACTTGATCCGGGATCGAGGAAAAGCCCTGTTGCAGCGGAAACCACACAAAGGATAGTGGCCGAAGGGCGCGATATGAGGAGTGGCGTTGAGCTTCCCCCGTCGAAGGCGGGATGCGAAGGCGGCCGGGCCCTGGGGGTCTCCAGGTTCCGGCCGCAATTCTTTTGTCTTTTGTCTGTAGCGCTCAAGCGGTTGCCGCTCAAGCTGTCTGTCTTACCTGCAGTTATAGAACTCCGGTTCGCCCATGATGATCTTATCCGCCTTGTCGTGGTTGATCCTGAGCTCCGAGCGGACGTGCACCCTTCTCAAGCCCGTGACCTCCACATCGACGTCCACCGTCTGGCCCGGATAGACCGTCACGCTTTTCAGGACCTCACCGTTCCTGTCGTTGTTCCTGAAAACGAAGGTCATGGGTGCCTTTATGCCCCTGTCGATGTAGATGCTTGTCCCGAAGTACCTGTACCTGCCCTCGGGCTTCACGTAGAAGGTGTAGTAGGCCATGGACAGAGGGGTCTTTGAGTTCTTTATGCCCCAGCGGTAGTTCTTGGCCGGAGTGGCAAGCGCCGCCGCGTCGGTCGTCATCATTGTCCCGTAGTCATCGCTGTACTGCGCGTTCGTCCGCACCGACACAACGTTCCTCTTCTCGCAGGCAAACGCCGGCTGCTGGGGGACGGGCTGCTGAACCGGCTGCCGAGCGGGCCCCATGGTCTCGCAGGCACAAAGACACAACACAAGCGCAAACACCGCCAACAAAGTGAATCGTTTCATTGGAATTCCTCCTCTTCTTTTGTTCCCACCTTCGAATGTATGCTGTACATTCATTTTCCACGAATCGGCGATGTAATGCAATAGAAAACAATGGAAAGGATGGTTAGAACCGTTGGAACCGTTGGAACCGTTAGAGCCGTTGGAATCGTTGGAGCCGGTCAACAGACCGTCAAACAGCTCAAACCGTCGCTCGTCGAGCGGTTGCAACGGTTCCAGCGGTTCTAACCGTCCTTTTGCATCTCCTTCGCCTTTACCGTTTCAACTGTTCTAACCGCTCCAACGGTTCTAACGGTCTTCTTCATAGTACAGCGGACATAGTTCCGATGAGCCGGGGATGTAGTCGCGGCATACTTTGGGGCGGGTTTCGTAGATCTCGCAGAAGCAGGTCGTGCCGCTCCAGCCGAGGTAGACGCAGGTGGTCACCTTCGCGCCGGAGGGGTCGATGAGCCGGTCACCGGCCCAGATGACCTCGCCCCGGCCGAGCCGGGCGATGATGTCATGCCGTCCCTCGCGCTCCCACCTGGCGATGTCCTCGGAGGTGACGTAGGCGACCATGTCCACCTGGCAGCAATTACCGCACTGGCGGCAGGCCTTGTTGTTGTTTTTTTTCACTTCACTACCGCGCGGCCGCCTTCGGCCTCTTTCCGGCCGGATATTTTACCCAACCGCGGCCACTCATGTCATTATAACTTCTCCCGCCTCCGCGGAACCAGGGGTTTTTCCGCCCCGGAACCCCCAACAGTTCTTTTAAACCCATGCCGTCCCTGTGGTACAATCCCGGTGAGGAAGGAACGAAGGAGGAACCATTATGCCTCACACCGGAAGGATCTTTCTCCCGGTTCTCGTCCTGTTCATTTCCATCGCCCTCGTGGGCTGCGGCAAGGGCGGTGAGGAACAGACCACCGAAAAGGGCGCCGTGCAGGACACGGGCATCAGGGTGAAGGTGCGCATGGAGGATGAGCACGGGAAGAAGACCACGGTGGAAGGTTACGGCAAGGTGGCCATTCCGTCTGAGTTCCCGAAGGACATAATGATCTATCCCGGCGCGGAGATGCGCGAGGCGATCATGGCGGAGTCGGGCGACGGCTGCTTTCTCCGCCTCGAGGTCCGGGAACCCCGCGAAAAGATCCTCAACACCTACAAGGAAAAGATGGAAGCACAAGGCTGGAAGGAAACCTCGGCGTCCACCATCAGCGCCATATCTCAAAGAGACTACGCAAAGGGCAACAGGACCGTCGGCCTCGCGGTCACCGATATCGGCGGAGGCAGGATGGAGATACAGATGAACCTGAGGGTGAAATAGGTTCAAGAGTAAAGACCTTGAGACCTGCATTGCTTTGGCCCTTAACCTGAAACATGAGACTTGAAACCTGGAACGGTTCCCCTACCTTCTCCTCTTCAGATAATCCTCGACGACCACCCTGCCAAGGTCGCCGGGTCTGGCGAAGAAGACCCTGCCTGTGTTGCGCCTCGCCAGGGCGGAGGCGAATTCGGAGAGGTGCTTCGCCTCGTCGAGCATGACGATGTTCAGCGTGATGCCGGCAAGGCGGCAGTAGCGGGCCTCTTCGAGGACCCCCGCGACGGCGCGCTCGAAGCCGATGTACTGCCCGTTTTCGCTGTTCGGGGCCGTGTCGGTTATGAGGTAGGCCTGCTTGTCGCCGCGGAAGGACTGCGTCCGCGTCCTGAACCTCTTGAGGGCGCCCCTCATGTCGGTGATGGTGCCCGAGAACCTGCGGTTCGGTATCTCCCAGTAGGGGACCTCTTCGACGGTGCCGGAGAAGACGTAGATCTTCAGGGTGTCCCGGGCGCTCCTGCCGATGAGCTCCGTCAGGGCCAGCGAGATGTCCATGGCGGCGTGGAGCTTGTCTCCCTCCATGCTCCCGCTCGCGTCGATGATAAGGCCGTTCACCACGCGGGACATGACGACGGTCTCGCGGACACGGACGTCCTTTTCCTCGAAGCGGACGGGGCAGGCGCCGGGCCTCCTTTCCAGGGCGGCAAGGAGCGTCGCCTGTGTGTCTATCCGGGCGAACTCGTCGCCGAACTCGTACCTGCGCGTGACGAAGCCCTCGCTCGTGCCGAACCCTTCGTCCCCGGTGGGGTTCGGTCCCGAGGGTCCCGTGCGAACGTTCTCCATGATCCTCCTCAGGATGTGGCCCGCAAGCCGCCGGCAGCCCCTGGGGGTCAGGCGGTAGGCGCCGCCGACAACTTCGATGAGCCGCGCATCGACGAAGGCGGAGAGGGCCTCGATAACGTCCTTTTCCTCGACGTATTCCCGCGACATGTCCTCGTGGGCCACCCTCTCCTCCAGAGCGTGACGGGAGGCGTCGTTGAGGTAGCCGTCGATGAGCCCCCCTGCACCTCCGCCCCGGGAGATCTCTTCGAGAAGCTCGTCGAAGAGGTCGTCCCGCATGCGGGAGAGGCTCCTGCGGTCTTCCCGGGACGACTGTCTCTGCGCCTCCTTCCGTCGGCTCGCGGCATCCCGCACCTTCTCGAAAAAGCCGTCGGCCTGGTGGCGGCCGAGACCGGCGAGGGTCCTTACATCCTTGTTATGCATGTGGGCCATGTCGTAGAGAATCCTCTCCAGGCCGTCGTCGGAGCGAACGCACAGGCTGCAGCGCCGCCGGGCGTTCATGAGCGTCCCTTTGCCCAGGAGACCTCGCGCGGCACGTGGATGTCCGCCCCCGCGGGGGCGGTAAGCGAACCGCTGGCGATGAGGATGTTGGCGATGAACTCGGCGCAGGCGTTGAGGTATTCCCTTTGGACCCCCTTCTTCCGCCCCGCGAGCTTCGCGATCATGGCGTCGTCGGGAAAGGCCCTGCCGCCGTCCGTCCGCCCGCCTGCCCTTTCAAGCTGCCCGATGATGTCGCGGACGGCCGGGGCGCCCTGCGCTATCCTGTCCGCCCAACGGTTTCGCGGAAGGGGAATGATGTCCGTCAGCTCCCGCGCGGCCTCAGGCACCATCCATGACGGGGTCATCTCCGCCGCCATGGAGATGAGCGCCCCTCTCATGAGGTCGTCTGAGAGTTCGTCGACCCTCAGGAAGGTCTCGCCGGGGTCTTCCGGTTCGACGAGGTCCTGCCTGAGGTGCATCCTGCCCCGAAGGGCGAGCCTCACGCCGCGCGCGGCGTCCCCCACCGACGCCACCTGCGAGCCGCGCATCAACGCCGTCGAGTACGTGTGGTCGAGGGAATGCGTCGTCCCCCGAATGCTGGAGCTGCGTTCCAGCCACCTGCAGACCCTGCTTTGCCTCACAGACCTGTTGATGAGGGCAAGGAGCCACCAAGGGGCAAATGTGTCGCGCTTCGCCGAGTCTTCCGGCGGCATGTCGAAGGGGGGCCGGGGGGCTTCGATGACGGGATTGCGGCTACCACTCCGGGACGCCCTACCCATCATTATACCCAGTTCCACGTCCTCCTCGGGAAGGTCGAGATAGATGGTCTCGAGTCTGTCGATGAGCGGCCTCGGCACCTCGTTGACGTGGGAGAAACCCTCTGGGTTCCCCGTCGCCATGACGCAGAGGTCGAGGGGATACTCCCAGCCGTACTCCTCGAGGACGGTCTTCTGCTCCTCCAGGATGGGGTGAAGCAGAACCTGCACCTTCGTCCTGATGGCGGGCAGCTCATCGACGAAGAGGATCCCCCTGTTGGCGCGGAAGACCCCCGTGCCGGTAAACGTCCGGGGGTCGTCGGGGCTCATCCCCGAGGCTATCGCCTGGATGTCCTTGAGGCCGAGGAGCTTCGCCTCGTTGGTGTACTCGTTCCCCTGCACGCGGGAGAAGCGCTCCGCGCCCGTCACCCACTCGATGCCGAATTCCTTTGCCGGGTCAGAAACGGAGGCGCAGCGCGGGCAAAGCCTGTACCTGTCCCAGACCGGGTCGTCGTTGTAGGGGCAGCCCGCGATGCGCGGCACCGGCGGCAGGAGTTCCACTATCGACCGGACGAGCCGCGTCTTGCCCGTGCCCTCCTCGGAGACAAGGTAGGGGTGCGACCGGGAAAGCAGCGCCCGTATCACGTCCTCTTTCGCCCCGGCACGCCCCTCGATGAGGGGGATGACATCCTCGCCCCTTTTCATCCGGTTGAGAATGGCGTATCTTAATTGGTGGAACAGGGAAGAAGGGCGATAGCCTTCCATCAGTTCGGCTGTTTTTGTATGTGAGAAGGTAAGGACCATGACCGTGATCGATTCTTATATCATAGCGGAACATCGGAGGTTGCGCAACCCGTGAGCACCTTCGCGATGCTCCTTTCCATGCCCGCCGTCCCCGCGATCATGGCGGCCCTTATCGAGAACCCGGAGGGGATGGAGGAGTCGTCCATCGCGCTTGTCGCGAATGACGCCGGGAGGCTCGAAGAGGCCTTGAGCACCCTGGCACGGCGAGGCCTCATCGTGAGGCACGCGGGGCGTGTCTCCCTGCGGCCCGGAGGGCAAGCGTTGGAGCTCGCCCGCAAGATCGTCGCAGCCTTCGAGGAACTCAGGTCTCTCACCGAGGCATCCTTTATGATGCGCGGGATACTCACCGCCACCGAGTACTACCGGTGCCTCGTCCACAGGGACACGATGTTCGCCATCCTCACGGAAGACGGGACAGGCAGGGACCAGCTTGAAAAGGTCCTCACTGCCGACGAGGGGCAGGGATACATCGAGAACGTCGACATCGCCTACCGCGTGCGGGGCGGCCTGAAGGAAAAGTTCTTCCCCTTCATCCCCCACCACCATTACGACGATTTCGTCTTCATGCACTCCCGGGACCCGCAGGGCGGACAGACCGGGACCGGAGGCCCCGCCATATCCGTCGTGAAGGAGCGCTACCTCCTCGCCAACCACCCCCCATCCCTGGCCGAACAGGCCCGCCGCTACATGCGGGAAAACAAACCCCACATCCTGAGCAGGGTCCGCAACGAAGCCTTCGACATCATCTGGTGGTATGACAGGTACTGAAAAGACTGTTGCATTTGACTTTCGGCGGGGAATTAAGTTAGATTAGCTATTAGTCAAAAAGGTAACGGGAATATGTACAGGATAGCATATATACTTCCACAATCAGGCTGAGGAACACATCGGGAGCCCGGGTGGCTTTCCGTTGTGACCGAGTTCGCAGTTTCTCCGCCTTAACCTCACAATCTGCCTCGCCCGGGGTCCGGCGCAGAAGTCTGCGGCCGGATCTTTTGTTTCGGGGGAGGTCTTCATGCCAAACCGCCCACCAACGTGGCCGGATTTGGGTCTTGATCTCAATGTCCATGATGCGCTTTCTACAATCCCGGGCTGTGCCCGAAGGAACATGTTCTCCTGTTCCGGGAGGACCGGGCCAACCGGGAAAACGCGGCACTTCAGGCTCGTGATGAGCTGAGCGCTTGTGCTGAGATGAGGGAGGAATTATTGATGGAGATTACGATCAACGGGAAGGTTTGTGAAGGCGATGAAGGTCAGACGATCCTCGATGTAGCTCGAGCCAACGGGTTTGACATCCCGACCCTGTGTCATCTGCAGGGTCTGGCCCCGACCGGCGCCTGCCGGATTTGCGTGGTAGAGGTCGAAGGTCAGCGAAACCTGGCAGCCGCCTGTTCCACCCCGGCGACGCAGGGAATGGTCGTAAAAACCGACAGCGAGCGCGTCTTGAGCGCCCGCCGTTTCATAGTTGAGCTTTTGGTGTCGTGCCATCCTCTGGACTGCATGACCTGCGAAAAGATGGGTAACTGCGCCTTGCAGGACCTGGCTTACGAACTGAAGGTTGCCTCGCCCCGGACGAACGGGGAAAGGTATGACCATCCCGTCGACTTTTCCAACCCTTTCATAGTGCGTGACTACAACAAGTGTATCCTCTGCCTGAGATGCGTCCGTGTCTGCAAGGAATTCCAGGGGATAGAGGCCATCAAGACCATCAACCGCGGGTTCGACACAAAAATCGCCACCGCCTACGACACACCCCTGCAGGACAGCAATTGCGTCTTCTGCGGACAATGCGTGCAGGTTTGCCCCGTGGGGGCCTTGACAGAGATGAAGGCGATGGGCCTGGGACGTACCTACGAGACCCGACAGGTCCGCACAACCTGCCCGTACTGTGGTGTCGGCTGTCAGCTCAACCTTCATGTCAAGGGGGAACGGATAGTGAGGGTGACCGGTGTCGAGGACGGCCTGCCGAATCAGGGTCGTCTCTGTGTCAAGGGCCGTTTCGGATATGATTTTATATACTCCGGGGACAGGCTCACCACGCCGCTCATCCGCGATGAGGACGGGCAGTTCCGGGAGGCCTCCTGGGACGAAGCGCTTGACCTGATAGCGAGCAAGTTCAAAGGGATAATAGAGGAATCCGGTCCCGATGCCGTCGCGGGCGTCAGTTGCGCGAGGAGCATCAACGAAGATTCTTACAACATGCAGAAACTCTTCAGGGCTGTCTTCCAGACAAATAATATCGACCATTGCGCCCGGGTCTGTCACGCGCCGACGGTCGCCGGTCTCGCCGCGTCTTTCGGGTCGGGGGCCGGCACCAACTCCATCATCGAGTACAAGAACGCGAAGATGTTCTTCCTCATCGGAACGAACATGACGGAGGCCCATCCCGTTGCCTCCTATTATGTCAAGGAAGCGGTCTCGAAGGGGGCGAAACTCATCGTTGCCGACCCGCGCAAGCACGAGCTCGCGAAACGTGCCGACATATTCGCGCAGATCAAGGTTGGTTCCGACGTGGCCTTTCTGAACGGCATCATGAACGTGCTCATCAGCGAGGACCTGTACGACAGGAAGTTCGTGGAAAACCATTGCACAGGGTTTGAAGACCTCAAAACGACTGTCATGAGCTACCCTCCGGAGAAAGCGGCCGAGATATCCGGAGTGCCAGCTGAAAAGATAGTGCGGATCGCACGGGAAATGGCCGCCACAAAACCGTTGATGCTGATCTACACACTGGGTATAACGGAGCACTCCTGCGGTACGAACAACGTCATGAGCTGCGCGAACCTCCAGATGCTGCTCGGGAACATGGGGGTCGAATTCGGCGGTGTGAACCCGCTGCGCGGACAGAACAACGTGCAGGGCGCCTGCGACATGGGCGCGCTGCCGAATGTCTTCCCGGGCTATCAGAGCGTGACCGTACCGGAAAACAGGGAGAAGTTCATGAAAGCCTGGGGCGTCAAGAGCCTTCCCGATAAGCCCGGGCTGGTCATACCCGCCATGATGGAGGGACTGCTCACGAAAAAGATACGGGCGTTCTGGGTATTCGGGGAAAATCTGGCAAACGCCGAGCCGAACATCGCACACGCGGAGAAGTGCCTGGGTTCGGCGGAGTTTCTCGTTGTTCAGGACATCTTTCCCAACGAGACGACCCGGTTTGCCCATGTCATCCTGCCTTCCGCTTCCTGGTGCGAGGACGAGGGAACATTCACAAGTCTGGAAAGGCGGGTAAGTATGGTCAGGACGATCAAAAGCCCTCCCGGCATCGCGAGGCCGAACTGGTGGATATTCAAGGAAACGGCGAGGAAGATGGGGCATGACTGGGCGTCCAATAGCGGGCGGGAGATCTGCGACAACGAACTCGCTGTCCTGTGCCCGATGTTCGCCGGCATCAGGTTCTCCCGGATTGAAAAGGACGGACTGCAGTGGCCATGCCCCAACGAGGACCATCCCGGCACCACGATCGTTCACAGGGACGGGCAGTTCACGCACGGGAAGGGAATCCTCAAAGGCATCGAATGGACCCCTCCGGAAGAGGTCCCCGACAGGGATTACCCCTTTGTCCTGAGTACCGGCAGAAGGCTTTCCCAGTACCACACGAGGACCCAGACCGGGCGAAGCGGCATGGATTTCATCTACAGCCGGGAAACCGCCGATATATCCATCGATGATGCAAAGGAAAAGGGGATATCAGACGGAGACATGGTTGTCGTGGAATCGAGGCGCGGAAAAGTGACCGTGCCGGCCCGCGTCACGGACACGATCCCGAGAGGCATGCTATGGATGACGTTCCATTACCGCGACGGCAATTGCAACTGGCTTACCAACAACGCCTATGACGTTGTGACAAAGACACCTGAGTACAAGGCGTGTGCGGTAAATATCCAGAAGGCGCCATAACGATGAAGATATTGCACATGTGCCCTGTCTCTTTTCTGGGATCCGACGCGGAGGCATGGGTACCCGATCTTTTTTTGGAACAGAGCCCGAGCCTTTCGGGCACTAAATAATTCAGATGAGGTGACAGAAGTGGAAAAAGAGCTTATCGAAAGGGAACAGACCGAGAGTTGTCTTCACATGAATCTCCCACAGGGCAATTTCGGTGACGTCATGATCGTAGGCGGGGGTATCAGCGGCATACAGGCCGCGCTTGACCTCGGCACCGCGGGATTCAAGGTCTACTTTGTGGAGAAATCGCCGACCGTCGGCGGCAAGATGGCGCATCTCGACAAGACATTCCCCACCAACGACTGTTCGATGTGCATCGAATCCCCCAAGTTCGTAGAATGCAAAAGGCATCCCAATATAGAGATGCTTACCTACTCCGAGGTGGAAAAGGTCGAGGGGGAGGCGGGGGATTTCACGGTTACCGTGGTCAGGAAACCGAGGTACGTGGACGAGACCAAGTGTACCGGCTGCACTGTATGCGTTGAATACTGCCCCGTCAAGTACCCCGACCAGTTCAACCAGGGCATCTCGAACAACAAGGCCATCCACATCTACTTCGCGCAGGCTATCCCTCTCGTGACCTACGTAGACGAGAGCTGCCTCTATCTCAAGGAGGGGAAGTGCCGTATCTGCGAAGCGGCCTGCAAGACCAATGCGATAAACTTCGACCAGAAACCGGAAAGGATGACAATAAAGGTGGGAGCCATCATCCTCTCGCCCGGCATCGAGCCCTTCGACGCCCGCCTGAGGGAAGAATACCACTATGGCGACTTCGTGAACGTCGTCAACGCCCTCGACTACGAGAGGCTCCTGTGCGCCACGGGGCCCTACGAAGGCGAGATACTGCGGGCCTCCGACAAGAGGCACCCCCACAACATAGCCTGGATACACTGCGTCGGCTCCCGGCAGGTTACCGAGGGGGGCAACAGCTACTGTTCGGCGGTATGCTGCACCTACACCCAGAAGCAGGTGATCCTCACGAAGGACCATGACGACGGCGCCAGGTGCACCATATTCCACAACGACATCCGCTCCTACGGCAAGGACTTCGAGCGGTTCTACCAGAGAACGGAGAACCTCCCCGGCATCCGGTTCATCAGGAGCTACGTGTCCATAGAACGGGAAGACCCGGTGACGAAGAACGTGACGGTACGGTATTCCACCCCCGACGACGGCGTGAAGGAAGAGGAGTTCGACATGGTGGTGCTCTCCGTCGGCCTCGCTCCACCCGCCAATCTGAAAGGCATCGCGGACGCCTTCGGCATCGAGCTCAATGCCCATGGCTTCTGCAAGACAAACCCCGCCAATCCACTCCTGACCACCCGTCAGGGCATATTTGTCAGCGGCGCATTCCAGGGGCCCATGGACATACCCGAATCGGTCCTGAGCGCCAGTGGTGCCGGATCCCTTTGCGGAGAGATCCTCTCCTACAGGCGGGGCAATCTCTCGAAGGAGAGGGTCTATCCCGAAGAGCGGGACGTCTCCGCCGAGGAGCCGAAGATAGGCGTCTACGTGTGCCACTGCGGCGCCAATATCGGAAGGATAGTGAACGTGCCCGAAACTGTGGCATACTCGCTCTCTCTCCCCAACGTCGTCCATGCCGAGGAGAGCCTTTTCATCTGTTCCACCGAGGCCGCGGCGATGCTCGCGAAGGATATCGAGGAGCGGGGCCTCAACAGGGTCATAGTCGCCGCCTGCACCCCGAGGACGCACGAACCTCTCTTCAGGGACACCCTGCGCGAGGCGGGGATCAACCAGTACTACTACGACATGGCGAACATCAGGGAACATTGCTCCTGGGTCCATTCGAAGGAAAAAGAGGCGGCCACGCAGAAGGCGAAGGACATCATCAGGATGTCCGTGGCGAGGTCCTGCCACCTTGAGCCCCTTCAGGAGTTCGACCTGCCCGTCGACAAGAGGGCCCTTGTGGTGGGAGGCGGTATCTCGGGCATGACGAGCGCCCTGTCCATCGCGAAGCAGGGGCACGAGGTCTGGCTGGTGGAAAAGGAAAAGGAGCTGGGCGGGATGGTACGCAAGCTCCACTACACCCTTGAGGGGCTCGACGTTCAGGCGTTCCTCAAGGACCTTGTCGCGAAGGTCTACAGCCACCCCATGATACACGTCTACACCGGCGCCACCATCCCGGAAGCCACGGGCTATGTCGGCAACTTCACAACGAAGATAGCGTCGGGCCGCGGGACAGTCGAGATAAAGCACGGCGCCATCGTCGTCGCGATCGGCGCGGACCTCTACACACCGACGGAGTACCTCTACGGGGAAGACGACAGGGTGATGAACCACCTGGAGCTGGAGGAAAAGATCGCCGCGGGGGACGAGATGGTCCTCGGCGCGAAGAGCGCCGTCATGATACAGTGCGTCGGCTGCCGGAACGAGGAGCGCAACTACTGCAGCAGAATATGCTGCAGCGAGTCCATCAAGAACGCCCTTCTCCTGAAAGAAAGAAACCCGGACATGGATGTCTGCGTTCTCTTCCGGGACATGCGGACATACGGGTTCAAGGAGGACTATTACCGGGAGGCGGCGGGGAAAGGTGTCAGGTTCATCCGCTACGAGCCCGATAACAAGCCGCTCGTGGAACCCGGCAAGGCGGAGGATGGCCGGGACGTCCTCAAGGTAACGGCGCCGGATTACGTCCTCGAGAAAGGGATCGAGATCGATGCCGACCTTGTCGTGCTGGCGGCCGCCATCGTCCCCTCGGCGGGAAGCCAGGAGGTCTCCAAGCTCTTCAAAGTGGCCCTCGGACCCGACGGCTTCTGCCAGGAGGCCCATGTGAAGCTAAGGCCCGTCGATTTCGCCGCTGAAGGGGTCTATCTCTGCGGCACGGCCCACTACCCCAAGCTGATGTCCGAGGCGATAAGCCAGGCTTACGGGGCCGCGGGGCGCGCCCTGACGCTTCTCGCGAACGACACCGTGGTGGCCTCCGGCTCTGTCTGCGCCGTCAACGAAAAACAGTGCATGGGATGCGGCGCCTGCGCCCCGGCCTGCACGTACAACGCGATCGAGCTTCGCGAGACAAAGCAGGGAAGGAAGGCCGAGGTCATCCCCGTTCTCTGCAAGGGATGCGGCCTGTGCAACTCGAAGTGCCCGACAGGTGCCATCCAGCTCAAGCACTACACCGACGAGGAGATCTTCAGCCAGATACTCGCGGGGCTCCGCAAGGGCGCCATCGTGGAACAGAAAGATGCGGCGGTCGGCAATGCCTAACAGCGCATATCAGCGTACCGCTGGAATACAGGATAAGAGATCAGGGAGGTAAGAGAGGATGAGTTCAGAAGGCCAATTCAAACCGAAGATGCTGGGTATCATATGCAACTGGTGCTGTTACGGCGGGGCGGACCTTTGCGGGGTCTCCCGTTTCCAATACCCCACGTACATACGACTGATACGTGTGATGTGCTCCGGAAGGGTCGACCTCAAGCACATACTCCTTGCTTTTGCGAACGGAGTGGACGCGATGTTCGTCGGCGGCTGTCACATCAACGACTGCCACTACAACCCCGAAGGAAATTACGACGCCATGAGCATGGTGAACCTCTGCAAGAAGCTCCTCGAACACATCGGCATAAACCCGAAGAGGCTTCGCCTCGAATGGGTCTCAGCCGGCGAGGGGATCCGTTTCGCCAACATCATGAACGAGTTCGCCAGGGAGATAGAGGAGCTCGGGCCCCTCGGAAAGAGCGAGGGACTGGAGACGGCGGAACTGAACGCTCGGATCGAGAGGATCGCGAAGCTCGTTCCCTATATAAAACTGGAGAAGATGAAGAAGCTTGCCCTCCACAACATAAACGAGGATTACACGAAGCTTTACACATCCGACGAAATAGACGGTCTTATCCGGGAAGCACCGTCTTACTGGATCGATCCGGACAAGTGCCAGGCGTGCATGACCTGTGCCCGGAGATGCCCTGTGGACGCGATCATCAGCGCGAAGAGTCAGGTCCACGTCGTCGACCAGGACAAATGCATACGGTGCGGGACGTGCCTTACGGCCTGTCCGTCCAAATTCGGCGCCGTGACGAAGATCGTCGGCGAACCTGTTCCCCCGCCTCTTCCCGAGGAAAAGAGGGCCATCGTCAGAAAGGGGAAGGAAGGCGCCGGGGAGAGCAGCCCCGTCGCCGGGTGAAAGGCTATCCGGGAGATTGCCACGCATGTCCGACCATATAGACGCGAAAGGTCTGGGTTGCGCTGAGCCGGTCCTCCTTGCGAGGCGATCCATCGAACTCAATGACGAAACCACGATCATCGTGGATACCCGGGAATCCCTGGAGAACATTCGGGTCCTGACCACACATGCGGGGTGTTCGATTGAGATCGCCGAGGAACCGGAAAACATCTACTCGATAACGTTGAAGACAAGACCGGACACGGCGGGATACGCCCGCGAGTCCCGGCAGAGTGGCAACAAAGGGAACGACGAGTCATGACATATTCAGACCAGCCGATCCCCGGGTCCGCCGGCAAAGCGCCGGGGGAATTCACCGGTAACCGCACCGTGTGCGGTATCTGCAGCGGCACGTGCGGAATGACGCTCAAACTGGAGAACGGGCAGCTCTCCGCCATTGAAGGTGATGAAGACCACCCCGTAAGCAGGGGACATATCTGTCCCAAGGGACGCGCCCTGCCGGAAATATTCAAAACGCCGGACCGACTGCGGCACCCGGTCAGGAAAGTGGGACCCGGTACATGGGAAGAGGTATCGTGGGAGGAGGCCTTCGCGGTCCTTTCGGAAGGACTGGATGGAATACGCAGAAAATACGGCGCCGAGGCACTGGCTGTCCATGTGGGACATGCAGGGGTGGGGAAGGAGTTTCTGCCCTACGCCGAACGTTTCTGTGCCCTCTACGGCACACCCAATTTCTCGACGTGCGGCAGCCATTGCTACGAATCAAAATCAATGGCCACCATGGTCACCTTCGGCAAGATGCCGATCGGCGATTACGCGCGGAGCAAATGCATTGTCCTGTGGGGGAAGAACCCGGGTTCATCCGCCCCTTCCTTCGTCAACGAGATCGCCGAGGCAAGAAAGCGGGGATGCGCGCTCATCGTCATAGACCCGAGAAGGACAAGGCTTGCCGAAAAGGCGGACCTGCATCTCCAGTTAAGGCCGGGCACGGACGGCGCCCTGGCTCTGGGCCTTCTTCACCTGATAGTCAGGGAACACCTCTACGACAAGGATTTTGTCGAAAGATGGACGGTCGGTTTTGACGCTCTTTGTCACGCTGTTGATGCGTATCCGCCGGAGGAGGTCGAGAGGATCACGGGCATACCGGCGGGACGGGTACGAAAGGCGGCCCGGCTTTACGCGTCGGCACCGGCCGCCTGCATATCCCTGGGCGTGGCTGTTGAACTGAGCACAAACGGTTTTCAAGCGGCCCGCGGCATCGCCGCTCTACAGGCGATCACGGGCAATCTCGATATCGCCGGCGGGGCCGTCTTCCTCAATGAGGCACCGCTCTCGGACCTGCAACTGATGACGGGCAGCGGAGTGAAACAGGCTATAGGCGCCGATGAATACCCGCTGTTCCACAAGGTCTCGCGAAACGCGCAGGCAAATCTTTACGCTCGGGCCATCCTGGAGGAAAAACCGTATCCGTTGAAGGGCCTCGTCGTGGCCGGAAGCAACCCCGTGCTCACCTGGCCCAATTCACGCCGGGTACGGGAGGCGCTGTCACGGCTTGAGTTCCTTGCTGTGATCGATCCTGTCATGACGGCAACGGCAAGCGCTGCTCATATCGTCCTCCCCTGCGCGTCCTTTCTCGGGGGCCATGAATTGTGGGAGAGTTCCCATATCTCCCTCGAACCCCGGATCGGGATCGCCCCGAAGATATTTGATGACGGGGGACTCCCCACGCACTGGGAAATATGGAGAGAGCTGGCGGTCCGAATGGGCCATTCGGATGCCTTTCCCTGGAAGACGGAGGAAGAGGCCATCACCTTCAGGCTTCAGGCCCTCAAACTCACCTATGATGACTTAAGAGGCATGCCGGAAGGCTACGCCTATCACTGCTGGACGGCAAAGAAATACGAAAGGGAAGGTTTCAACACGGATTCGGGCAAGGTCGAGATCTATTCAAGCCTTTTGGAGCATCACGGTTACGACCCGGTCCCCACCTATGCTGAACCCGCTGAGAGCCCCCTTTCCACTCCGGATGTGGCCGCCATGTTTCCCCTTGTGCTCACGACGGGCGCCCGAAAGCTTGAATATCTCCATTCCCGCTTCCGTAATGTCGACTCGCTGCGGACCCGCGTACCGGATCCATACGTGGAGATCCATCCTGTCACGGCGGAAGGTCTCGGAGTGAAAGATGGCGACATGGTCCTCGTCGAAACATTAAGAGGGAGCATCAAGGTCAGGGCAAAGCGCACTCCGTCAATACTCGCCGGTGTTATCTCCATGTCTCACGGTTGGGATGAAGCCAATGCGAATGTGCTCACCGATGACGCGAGCCTCGACCCTGTCACCGGGTTCCCGGGCGGACGCTGTCTGCTTGCCCGGATCGCGGAACGCTGACGCCTCCCGATCACCCTCCGCACAATACTTGACATCTCGGAGTTCATTCAGGTACATTATCTCACAAATAACCGTAAAGACTATGTTCAGAACAACAAACATATTCATTCCATTGGGCTGAGCGGTTTACAGGGAACCCGGGCGGTTTCCCATTACAACCGTGCTCGCGGTTTCCCCGCCTTAAGTCATCAATCGCCTCCTCAAAAGGTCCGGCGTGGGTATTCGCGGCCGGATCCTTATTCTTAAGGAGGTCTTTATGTCAGATTACACACAGATGTGGTCGGATCTCGGCCTTGACCTCAAGGGCCATGACGCACTCCTGTCGGTCCTTGGCGGCGCATACCAGGACATCTTCCTTTCTCAGAAGAATCGACCCGAAGGGATGAAATACTTCGACTTCGTGATGAGCGAGGTGCATGGCCTGAGGATCAAGGAGCTTATGGACGCAAAAGCGCAGGGCCGCATCGTCGTCGGTTCCTACTGCGTCTTCGTGCCCGAGGAACTCATCCTCGCGGTGGACGGGGTGTCCGTCGGGCTCTGCGCCGGAGCGGAGTTCAACTTCGAGGGTGCCGAGGAGGTGGTCCCCAGGAACCTCTGTCCGCTGATCAAGTCCGCCTTCGGGTTCAAGCGGGGCCTCGTGTGCCCCTACCTCGAGGCGAGCGATATCGTCGTCGGCGAGAACACCTGTGACGGCAAGAAGAAGTCCTACGAGGTCTTGGGGCCCATGGTGAAGGACCTCTACATCATAGACCTGCCCCAGATGAAAAGCGACTCCGGGAGGATGCTCCTCAAGGAAGAGTACAGGAAATTCATGACAAAGCTCGAGGAGAAGAGCGGAAGGAAGATCACCGCCGAGAACCTCAAGAAGGGTATAGCGACCGTCGACGCGAAGAGGCAGGCAGTGAAGCGCCTTGCCGAACTTCGCAAGACCGATCCAGCCCCGATATCCGGCCTCGATGCGCTTCTCGTCAACCAGGTCTTCTTCTACGACGATCCGACACGTTTCACCTCTTCCGTCAACGCCCTCTGCGACGAGCTCGAAGAACGCGTCAAAAAGGGTGAAGGTGTGTTCCCGAAAGGAACGCCCCGGGTACTCATGTCCGGGTGCCCCATGGCCGTGCCGAACTGGAAGGTGCCCTTCATCGTCGAGACCAGCGGAGCCGTGATCGTCGGCGAAGAATCCTGCGTGGGCGAGCGGGGCACGCGGTGGCTCACCGGAGACGAGGGTGGCGGGGTGGCGGAGATGCTTGAGGCCATCACAGAACGGTATTTCAAGATCGATTGCGCCGTCTTCACCCCCAACCCGTCCCGCGTGGACCATGTCAGGGACATGTTCGGCAGATACAATGCCGGGGGCGTTATCCATTACAGCCTCCAGTTCTGCCATCCTTACATAGTGGAGAGCGGCCCCGTGGAGGCAAACCTGGAGGGTTCGGGCATCCCCGTGCTGCGCCTGGAGACCGATTACTCCCAGGAAGACTCGGGACAGATCAAGACCCGCGTCGAGGCATTCCTGGAGAGGATACAGGGGAAGTGAGGGCGGGAGGGCTCGACATCGGTTCCCGCACCGTCAAGTTCGTGGTCATCGAGGACGGCCGGACCGTCCTCGCACGCAAGGCCCTGACCTCTCATGACCCGCTGGAGGCCGCGCGCACGCTCATTGCCGGAATACAGTACGATGTCATCGTGGCCACGGGCTACGGTCGGCACCTTCTGAAGGAGCACCTCGACTGCCCCGTCATAAGCGAGATCAAGGCCTTTGCCCTGGGGGCGAAGGCCATCCACGCGCCGTGCAGGGTAATTCTGGACATTGGCGGGCAGGACACGAAGGCAATCTGTCTCAACGAATCCGGTGAAATGGCAAAGTTCGAAATGAATGACAAGTGCGCTGCCGGCACAGGACGTTTTCTGGAGATCATGGCGAACGCCCTCAACTATACCCTGGAAGAGTTCCCGAAGGCGGCCCTGTCGGCGGAGCACGCGGAGAAGATCAACAGCATGTGCACAGTATTTGCGGAGTCCGAGGTGATCTCACTGACCGCGAGGGGTGCCTCGCGTTCCGACGTGGCCCTGGGGATCCACAAGGCCATAGTAAGCCGCTCGACAGCGCTGCTCAAGCGCATCGCACCCTCCGGGGAGGTTTTCTTTGCGGGCGGAGTGGCGCTGAACGAATGTATCAGGGCCCTCATCGCCGAGGACCTCAACCGGCCTGTCGTCGTGCCGCCGGACCCGCAAGGCGTCGGCGCCTTCGGCGCGGCGCTCCATGCGCAGAAAGTCGGGGCAGCGACAGGTGGAAACAATGAGACGGTCTTGAGATGACAGGGGGAGGAACAGGCATGAGCAGAACCGTTGAGCCTCTCATCAACGACGAATATACCGGTGGGCCGCCCACGAAGAGGGTCCTTGCCCATCTCCAGGAGAAACGCAGAACGGGAATGAAGATCGCCGGCGTTTACTGCGGATACGCTCCGACGGAGCTGATCCTGGCCATGGGCATTGCGCCTGCCACGCTCTGCGCCTTTTCCAACGCTACCATAGAGGCAGCGGAAACGGTCCTTCCCGCCAACCTCTGCCCCCTCATAAAATCGAGCTACGGCTTCATCATCACCGACACATGCCCCTTCTACGGTTTGTCCGACGCCGTGATAGGGGAGACGACCTGCGACGGCAAGAAGAAGATGTTCGAATTGATAACGGATCTGAAGCCCACCTGGATCATGGACCTGCCACAGGTCCCGGACCAGGAGGAAGCCGTAGCCAACTGGGCGGCAATGATCCGTAAGCTCCAGAGGTTCCTGGAAACCACCTTCGGGGCCCACGCCACGGACGACGCTATCGAGGCGGCGATCAGGGACATAAACCGCAGGAACGCGATGATGCGGGAGGTCTTCGAGTTCCCGGCGGGGAGGCCCACCGTTGTGGGCTGGCAGGAGATCTACGACCTCACCTTTCTGGCCCAGGGCTCATCGGGGAAGGAGATGGAGCCCATCCTCGCCGAGGCCCTGTGGAAGCTAGAACAACGCCGTGACAATGGATACGCATACAGACCCGCGGACACGCCCCGCGTAATGGTAACCGGCTGTCCTGTCGGGGGGGATGCCGAAAAGGTTTTCAGGATCATCGAGGAGGCGGGCGGCGTGATCGTCGCCCTCGATGCCTGTTCGGGGTTCAAGCCCTACATGACGGACACCGCGGAAGGGACGGGCGACCCGGTGCGGGCGCTGGCCGAGCGTTACCTCAAGATACCCTGTTCCTGCATGACCCCCAACGCGCGGCGCCTGACCGAAATGACCCGCCTCATAGAGAAGTTCAGGCCCGATGCCGTCATCGACATCGTTCTCCAGGCGTGCCATTCCTTCAACATCGAATCCCACAAGGTGGGGGAGCACGTTGGGAGGTACCACGGCCTGCCGTTCCTCAAGATCGTGACGGATTTTTCGCTCAGCGACGTGGAACAGGTGCGCACACGCGTGGAGGCCCTGCTGGAGTCCTGCTGAAGGATGGGGCAGGCTATTGTCAATCCCCGCAGTATGAAATGGAACTGCGGTGCAGAAATACCACACAAGGAGGTTCAGATATCCATGTTTAAGAATTTGAGACCCATGTTTCTCGTTGCGGCCCTTGCGGTCTTTTTCATTGCTTCCGGCGCCTTAGCCGCCGACGTTCCCACCCTGAAGGTGGGCTACATCTTCACCACCCATCACACCCCGTTCATCGTCGCCGCCCAAAAAGGCGAGGCCTTCAAGGATATGGGCGTCTACCTGAGGCCCGTCGTTGCGAAGGACAGGTATGAACTGGTGGCAGGGGGTAAGCCGATAGCCGTATTTCAGCTCATCGTCACGAAGAGCGGGAGCGAAACGGCCGCACTCTTCGCGCGCAACCAGCTCGACCTGGGTATGGCATCGGTCACGGCCATCATGGCCGGGATCGACAAGAAAACACCAATGAAGATCTTGAGCCCCCTGCAAACGGAAGGGATGGGGCTCGTGGTACCGAAGGATTCTCCCCTCAAGGACTGGAACTCCTTCCTGGAACACCTCAAGAGTACGAAGAAGCCCGTGAAGATCGGGTATCACTCACCCACGAGTGCACCCCGGATCGTCCTTGAGGGAGCGCTCAAGCAGGCCGGGATCAAGGTCACGGAGGATCCCAACGAGCAGTCGGCACAGGTTCTCCTTGCCGACCTGAAGGAGACGACGAACATGATCCCCGCCCTGGCAAGCAAACAGGTCGATGCGATCGTGGGGCCCTCCCCCTTTCCCGAAGTGGCCGTCAACCGTGGCGTGGGCAGGATCATCGTCGATTTGCGCGACCTGCCCCCGAAGGGTTACTGGCACGACTTTCCCTGCTGCATCACCGTGGCGAGCGATCAGACGATCGTCACGCATCCCGAGGTGGTGCAGAAATTCGTGGAGCTCATGGCGAAGACCAATGCCTGGTGCAACAAGAACAAGCTCGAGGCCGGCACCCTGACGGCACAGTGGATCGGCCTTCCCGCCGACACGGCGAAGTCCTCCATGCTCGTTTTCCTGCCGAAGTTCACGCAAAGCTGGATGAAGAATGCGGACAAGCTCATGTCCATCCTCAACGGTATGGGCAACTTCAAGGGACAGTTGAAAGGGAAGACCATCGAGGAGGTCAAGCCCATCCTCTTCGACACCCGTTTCATCGATAAAGTAAAGATGTAGTATGGTGAAGACGATATTCGTCAGGGCCGCAGTCTACCTCCTGATGCCCTGTCTCTTTCTCGCATCCTGGGCCTTCATGGCCCGGCACCTTGACAACGAGGTCATCCTGCCCGGCATCGGGCAGGTGGCCGAGTTGTTCACGCAGCCGACGGAGAGCCTCATCGCCATGGGGTCTCTTGTCAGGAACGTCGCCATCAGCCTCGTCAGGGTGCTCGCAGGCTACCTTCTGGCGGTGTTTCTTGCCGTCCCTCTGGGGATCCTCATGGGCTACTACGGGACCGTCTTCAGGCTCCTCAACGGTTTTGTAGCCCTCTTCCGGCCCATCCCGCCGCTCGCCTGGGTACCCCTTGTCCTTGCCTGGTTCGGGGTGGCAAGCCTGGCAACGCTCTTTAACGTCGAGAGGGGGACGGCATACCTCTATCTCAACAATCTCAAGTTCTCCATGGTGTTTATCATCTTCATCGGGGCCTTCTACCCCATCCTGACAAGCACCATCCACGGCGTTTCGAGCGTGCGGAGCACGCTCCTCGATTCCGCCCGGGTGCTCGGGGCGAGCGAAAGGGACATATTCCGGAAGATCCTGCTGCCCGCCTCATCGCCGTCCATAGTCAACGGCATGCGGATCGGGCTGGGGGTCGCGTGGATGTGCCTTGTCTCGGCGGAGATGCTTCCCGGGAGCCTATCCGGTGTCGGCTACCTTATCACCCACGCCTACACGCTGGCGAGGACGGACATCGTGATCGCCGGCATGATCAGCATCGCCGTGATCGGAGCGTTTCTCGACCTCTTCTTCCGCATCGTCGAAAAGCGCAAGTTCGCGTGGACGAGACTGACACGATGACGGACGCCCCCATTCTCCGCATCGAAGCCCTGCGCAAGGACTTCAAAACAAAGAACGGTACGGGCGTGGAGGCGGTGGCAGAGGTGACCTTCGACATCCCCGAGAACGATTTCGTGTGCATTGTCGGGCCGTCGGGGTGCGGAAAGTCGACCCTGCTGAGGATGATCGCGGGCCTCGAAACAGCGACCGCGGGCAGCATAGACTACCGGGGCGAGACGATATCCCGGCCCCGCAAGGAGATCGGGATGGTCTTTCAGGAATACTCGCTCCTGCCATGGCGCCACGTCCTCGACAACGTCGCGCTGGGTCCTGAGTTTCTGGGCACGCCGCGAACCGAGCGGGAGGCGAAGGCCATGGAGTACCTGCGCCTTGTCGGAATGGAGGATTTCTCGCGCGCCTTTCCACACGAGCTTTCGGGCGGCATGAGGCAGCGCGTAGCCATCGTCCGCGCCCTTGCCAACGACCCCGATATCCTTCTCATGGACGAACCCTTCGGCGCCCTCGACGCCCACACGCGCATCCTCCTCCAGAAGGAACTCCTTCGCATCTGGGAGCACCATCGCAAAACGATCCTCTTCGTGACGCACGGCGTCGACGAGGCCATCTACCTCGCCGACCGCATCCTGGTCATGTCCGCGCGCCCCGGCAGGATACTCGACGTCATCGACGTCGCCATGGAGCGGCCCCGGCACCGCTCCCACCCCTCCTACGGCCCCCTCGCCGAGAGGATCCTCACCATCCTCGAACAGGAGGCCGCCGCATCCTTTCGCGACACAGCCGCGGCTCAACACGGAGAAGAATAGACAGCAGTCCCAGGTCTCAGGTTTCAGGTCTCAGGTTCAAGGCAAAAAATACTGTGATGCAAAGAACCAGGCACAGTTTCGAGTTTCAGGTGATAGTAAGAGAATTCGAAGTCTTTTGCTTGAGACCTGAAACCTGGAACCTGAAACGGTTTTTCTTCGTGAGACTTTCTTTTTGCTTCCCTGGCGATTCTGGATTAAACTAGCGGCGGGCGTGTCCGGCGGATGCGCACGATCACAGGAAGGCAGGTAAAAGCTATGGCAAGGCATTCCCATCTTTTCGTCGAGGACTTCGACGGCTTTCTCGGTTACGGCATGGACAGGAAGACCGACGAGAACACAGTGCGGGTCTACCTCCAGAAATTCTCAGATGACGACCTCATGAAGACCATCCTCCAGAGGATGTCCGACGATGACCTCACAGAGGTCTTCGAGGTAATCGGCAAGATGCTCAAAAAACACCTCACCGAACCCGAGTACCACGAACTCTTTTTGAAAGAAGACAGGTGATGGGAGAAGATCTTCTCTTCCCATAACCCATAACCCATTACCTATCGCCTGTCTTCTTCAACTCTTCCGCCAACGTCCTCGCTTCTTCCTTCGTCAGCTCCAGGCGGGACTTGCCGCCGCCGGGGTGGGCTGTGGTGAGGGTTACGGTGTTGCCGCAAGGGGTAATCTCCCATTTTTTGCCGTCCGGGAACCTCAAGGGCTCCACGAGGAACTCCTCAGGACGGAACTCGGCGATCTGGATGAGGACGCCGAAGGCGTCGCGAGGGTGGATGAAAAGCTCCTTCCAGTCGCCCTCGGTGCTGTAACCGAAGGTGGGAACACCCTTCGCATCGAGGTATTCTTTCGCCTTCACGATGTCCAGGGTCTGGAAGCACAGGTGATGGACACCCTCGCGGTCGGCCAGAAACCTGTCGAGGAAACTCCCCGGGCCCGTGGGCGTTATCATCTCGATCCTCGTCAGGTCGCCGGCCGAGAAGACCTGCCCCAGGTACTTCATATCCTCGATCGCGGACCACGTGCACGGGACAAGGCCAAGGACATCGCAGAAGAATTCCTTCGCCCTTTCCAGGTCCTTCACCGCGAGAGATATATGGTCGATCCTTTCAAGCATGGCAGCCTCACTGTAACCCCGAGGTCGATTGGGATGGGGAAGCGGTATTCGCGTCTCCCTATGTTACGCACGGAAGCGTCTTCAAGGCAAGGAAATGTTTAAAGAAGCGGGCTGGTTGTCCGATAACCCTCACAGGGACCGGCACAGTGCCCGTACCAAAGGAGGTCCAGGCAATTGCCCCGAAACACCGGCAGGAGTCGAAAGTACATTCTTGCGGTTCTTGCTCTGTTCACCATCATTCCATCCCTGATCTGCCCGGTCATCGACGCCGCCGAGAGGCAGCCGCGATCGATTCGGGTCGTCATGGACAACAATTACCCTCCTTTCGCCTTCTCTGACGTCAAGGGAAGGCTGCGGGGGATACTTGTCGACCAATGGGCGCTCTGGGAGAAGAAGACGGGGATCAGGGCCGAGCTTTACGGCATGGACTGGGCCCTGGCCCTCGCAAGCATGGAGGAGGGTGCCTTCGACGTCATCGACACCATCTTCTTCAACGAGAAGCGGGCGCAGATATTCGATTTTACCAAACCCTACCAGGAGATCGAGGTGCCCATCTTCTTTCATCAGGATATATCGGGGATAACGGACGTCCGGTCCTTGCGAGGTTTTCCCGTGGCTGTGAAGAAGGGTGACACCGCCGTGGATTTCCTGAAGGCCCGGGGCGTCAATAACCTTGTCGAATACGCGAGCTACGAGGCCATCATCCGCGCCGCCAGGGACCTGAGTGTCGGCGTCTTTGTCGTCGACAGATCCCCCGCGCTCTACTACCTGTACAAGGAGAGAATCCACGGGCAATTCAAATCCTCCCGGCCCCTCTACAAAGGGGCCTTCCATCGCGCCGTAAGGAAAGGCGAATCCGCCCTCCTCGGTATTGTGGAGGAAGGTTTTGCCAGGATAACGGCAGAGGAACACCGGGCAATAGACCAGAAATGGCACGGTTCCCGGGAGTTGCCGACACGTTACCTCCGGTACGCGGCCCTCGCCGCCGGACTCGTTGCAGCCATCCTTTTCGGCCTCGCAATGTGGAACCGGGCATTGCGCCGGGCCGTCCGCCGCAAGACGGCGGAACTGAAGAAGGAAATGAGCTTGAGCGAAGAAAGGGCCGAGGCCCTCCGGGAAAGCGAGGAACGCTTCGCCCTTTTCCTGGAACACTGCCCCATCCTGGTCTTCCTGAAAGATGAGGACAATCGCGCCGTCGCCCTGAGCCGAAGCTTCGAAAGACTTCTCGGACGCCCTCTAAGCGATATGCTGGGAAAGACGTCGGAGGACCTCTTTCCACCGGAGTTCGCCCGGAACATCCGTGCCGACGACGAAGAGGTCCTGCGCACGGGAAAACTCCGAACCGTCGAGGAGGTATTCGAGGGACACAGCTACGTAACCTGCAAGTTCCCCCTGTACCGGCCCGACAGGACCGCCCTGCTCGGGGGCTTCACCATTGAGATCACGGACCGCAAAAGGTTCGAAGAGGCCCTGAGGAAGAGCGAACAGCAATACAGGGACGTGGTGAACAACGCCAACAGCATCATCCTGCGCTGGGACAGGGCCGGCACTATCCTCTTCATGAACCCCTTCGGCCTTGCATTCTTCGGGTACCGGGAGGAGGAGCTGATTGGAAGGAACGTGGTCGGAACCATCGTCCCTGAACTTGAATCGACAAGCTCCCGGGACCTCGCGTCCCTCATGGATGAGATACAGCGGAATCCCGATGCCTTCAAAAGCAACGAGAATGAGAACATCAGGAAGGACGGGGAACGCGTCTGGGTCTCCTGGACGAACAAGGCCGTCGCGAACGAGGCGGGTGAGTGTATGGAGATACTGAGCATCGGCAAGGACGTGACGGAGAAGAGACTCCTTGAGACACAGCTCCTCCAGGCGCAGAAGATGGAGGCCATCGGGACTCTTGCCGGCGGCATCGCCCATGACTTCAACAACCTGCTCATGGGCATCATGGGCTACACGTCGGTCATGCTCCTCACGGCGAACCCGGAGGAGCCGAATTACGAAAAGCTGAAGAGCATCGAACAGCAGATCAGGAACGGCGCCGACCTCACAAGGCAGCTTCTCGGTTTTGCCCGGCGCGGGAAGTACGAGGTAAAACCGACGGACCTGAGGAACCTCATCGAGCGCTGCGTCGACATGTTCGGGCACACCAACAGGGGGATCACGATACACGAAAGGTTTTCTGAAGACCTCTTCGCCGCCGAGGTGGACCGCAGCCAGATTGAACAGGTCTTCCTTAACCTTTTCGTCAACGCTTCGCAGGCTATGCCGCTCGGCGGCGACCTCTTTGTTGATGCGCGAAATGCCTCGTTCCAAGACACCCGGATCGTCCCGAAGGAAGGGCTCTACGTCAGGATATCCGTTACCGACACGGGCGTCGGCATGGATGAGGCAACGAAGGCGCGCATATTCGACCCCTTCTTCACGACCAAGGACCTCGGCATGGGGTCCGGCCTTGGCCTGGCATCGGCGTACGGGATTGTAAGGAACCATCAGGGGGCCATAACCGTCGACAGCAAACCCGGTAAAGGTACCCGGTTCGACATCTACATACCGGCTTCACAGAAACCCGTGAAGAAGGAGGAGCCTCACGCCGCCCACGTGGTGCGGGGAGCGGGAACGGTGCTTCTCATCGAAGACCAGCCGGCGGTAGCCGAGACGGCACAGGAGATGCTGGAGGCCCTGGGCTACGACGTCCACGTGGCGGGAAGCGGCAGTGATGCCCTCAGACTCTTTGCCAGGCACAGGGAAGAAGTGAGTCTCGTGATCCTCGATATGATCATGCCGGGATTGAGCGGAGGCGAAACCTACGACAGGCTGAAAGAGATGGACCCGGGCATCAAGGTTATCCTCTCCAGCGGATACAGCATAGAAGGCCAGGCGGCAAAGATACTCGAAAGGGGCTGCAATGCCTTCATCCAGAAACCCTTCACCGTCACCGAACTATCGGAAAAACTGAAGGAAGTCCTTGACAGGGGCTAGTTAAGGATATTGAAGCTTGCCGGGATCTTGCGCTTGCATATGGGGCAGACCGGCTCGATGAGTGTGTACGTCTTCCCGAAAACGTCGATGCTCTTGAAAAATACTCCAGGAGCATCGCAGAGATTCTTTTCACTGAAGATCTTGCCGCATTCACACACGGGGTATTCCTGGCGTATCGTCGTACCCCTGAATGCCTGATCAGCGTATCTGGTAACCAATTTTTGTTCTTCCGTCGTCATGGTTTTAATATAATCTCCTTGTCCCTTTTTGGCAACCCTGCCCCTGATGCCGCGGCATTCCCGGCGCTGTTTCAAACGCGCCGTCCTATAGATATGTTCGGTGTGGGGGAGAGAAACTTAAAGAAGACAGTTGCGGGTTGCGGGAAAAAAGACGGTGAAAGTCGGCGGGCGTCAACACGGCTGACCTGTCAGGGTCTCAACGCTTCGTCGTTTCGGCGAGGGGAGGATCTAAAAGGCCTGCCGGGATACGGGCGGGAGGGTGTGCATTCCTGTGGAATTTTCCGGGGAATCCATATATCATATCCTTGCCATTCAAGACACGTTATCGACAAGAGATCAGGATGCCGCCAGGGAGGGCGCATGAGCGGAGTTTTCGGCGTAGTATCAAAGAAAAATTGCGCGAGCAGCCTGCTCTACGGTACTGACTATCACTCCCATATGGGAACGGAATATGGGGGGATGGCCGTGCTGGGAGACCGGTTCCACCGCAGCATACACGACATCAGCAAGTCTCAGTTCAAATCGAAGTTCTTCGAGGAATACAAGGAAATGAAGGGCGATTCGGGCATCGGGGTCATCAGCGACCGGGATACCCAACCCCTTATCATAGGCTCCAAGTTCGGCACCTTCGCCATCGTTTCCTCGGGTATCGTGGAAAACACGGGCGAGCTCGCCAAGGAGCTTCTCGACAGCGGCGAGACATTCAGCGAGATGTCCGGCGGCCGCATCAACTCCGTCGAGCTCATCGCGAAGCTCATCACCCAGGGAAAAACCCTCATCGAGGGCATCAGGGGCGTCTACGAACGCATCGAAGGCTCCGCCTCCATTCTGCTGCTCAAGGAAGATGGGTTGTACGCGGCCAGAGACTGCCTGGGACGAACACCCCTTGTCATTGGCGAGAAGGACGGCGACTGGGCCGTGGCTACCGAGGATTGCTCCTTCCTGAACCTGGGGTTCCGGAGGGTCAGGTTCATCGAACCCGGGGAGATCGTGAGCATCCGCCCCTCGGGTATTCAGAGCGAGCATGCGGGCGGGGACCGGAACCAGATATGCGCCTTCCTCTGGATATACACGGGGTATCCCGCCTCCAGTTATGAAGGGATCAATGTGGAAGTGGTCCGCGAGCGCTCGGGAAGAGCTCTCGCCAGGGGCGACAACGTCGATGCCGACCTCGTTGCCGGAGTCCCCGACTCGGGCGTCGGCCATGCCATCGGCTACTCCATGGAATCAGGACTCCCCTACCGCAGACCGCTCGTCAAGTACACACCGGGGTATGGCAGGAGCTACACGCCCCCCTCGCAGGAGATACGGGACCTCGTGGCCACCATGAAGCTCATACCCGTCCGGGACGTCATCGCGGGCAACCGCATCGTCCTGTGCGAGGACTCCATCGTGCGGGGCACGCAGCTCAAGAACTTCACCGTCGTCAAGCTCTGGGATTCGGGCGCGAAGGAGATACACATCCGGCCGGCCTGTCCGCCCCTCATGTACCACTGCAAATTCGCCCTCTCCACCCGGTCCGTCGACGAGCTCGTCGCTCGCCGCGCCATAAATGCCCTTGAAGGCAGGCGCACGGACAATATCGCCGAATATCTCGATGAAACCTCGGAAAAATACCGAAAGATGGTCGACTGGATCGCGCGGGAAATAAACGTCACCACGCTCAAGTTCCAGAAGATCGACGATATGATAGAGGCCATCGGCCTGCCCCGGGAGAAGCTCTGTCTGCACTGCTGGATCGGGGAGGGCAGCCCGGCCTGCTGTACGCGATAGACGGTTCACGCGAGGTGACATGAGGGGAGACGAACTCTTTCGGCGGCTTGCCGTGCGGGAACCATTCACCGGCATGCATCCTTCCGTGGGGGCCTTCTTCCGGGACTACCTTTCCGGCGAGAAGGCGGTTCGCTTCGGGGACCGCTTCGTCATCAATACCCACTTCCCTCCTTTTCCGAGCGGAGCCTTCGACAACCTCGCCGAGCACTTCGGCGCTCTCGGGCAGCGGGACAATCGCAGACTCTATTCCGTAACCTTCGGCGTCACCAACCGCTGCGGGTACCGCTGCTGGCACTGCTACAATGCCGGCAGGCAGCAGCAGGACATGACCCTTGACGAAGTGCGGCGCATCGCCCGCCAGCTTTCCGATCTCGGCAGCGTGATGGTCACCCTGTCGGGGGGCGAACCGCTCCTCAGGAAGGACCTCGAAAAGATAGCGGGCCTTTTCGATGACAGGTCCTGCCTTATGCTCAATACCACCGGATCGGGCCTGACGCAGAAGCGAGCAAACACCCTCAAGAAGGCAGGTCTTTTTGCTGTCGGCGTCAGCGTCGACTCCCTCGACCCCGAAGAGCATGACAGGAAACGCGGAAAAAGGGGCGCTTTCCGCACGGCCCTTCGCGCCCTCACGCTCGCATCTGATGCCGGTCTCTATCCCTACATCGTTACGGTGGCCAGCCGGGAGCTCCTCGCGCAGGGGAACTTCACGAGGTTCATGGAGTTCGCCGGTGCCTCCCACGCGCGGGAGGTCCACCTCCTCGAGCCCTGCCCCACGGGAAGGCTTGCGGGCAGAGACGACATCGTGCTCGGGTCCGCCGAGCGCAAACGGATACTTGAGTACCAGCGGGACGTGGCGGCGCGGGCGGATCTGCCCGTACTCTCCACCTTTCTCTATCTCGAGTCCCCGAAAGCATTCGGCTGCGGAGCCGGACTCACCTACCTTTACATCGACGGCAGCGGCGAGGTATGCCCCTGTAATCTCATACCACTGAGTTTCGGGAACGCCATCAGGGAACCCCTCGTGGAGATACTCGATCGCATGGGAAGATATTTCGCAAAACCCCGGATATCCTGCGCGGGACACACGCTGGCAGGACACATCCCCGCAGGGCCGATGCCGGTGCCGCGGGAAATCTCAGAAAGCGTGTGCTCCGAGAACCTCCCCCGCAGGCACAGACTGCCCCGGTTCTTCACCGTGAAGGCAGGGGCGACGGCGACCGTCGGCAGTGCCGAGCTCAAGGATGCTTACGACAGGATCTTCAACGATTACGACCGGCACTGGCTCAGCGAAGCAAGCAAGCCGGTCCGGAAGCTTATCGGGAAGATAGGGCACTTCCCGGCACGAACGATATTCGAGGCAGGGTGCGGAAGCGGGTACGCCACGGCCCTGCTCGCGGAGAAGTTCGGCCCAAACTGCCTGATAACGGCCGCCGATATATCACGGGAGATGATCGGCCTCGCCCGGAAGCGCGTCCGCGACGCTGGCCACGGCAACGTCAGGTTCGTCCGGCAGGATGCCCTGAAAGCCCTTGCGCGTCCTGGCCCTTTCGATGTTGTCTTCTCAAGCTGGGTCCTGGGATACATCCCGCTCAAGCCCTTCCTTGAGACCGTCTCGACATCGCTCGTCGAGGGGGGATATCTCGCCTTCGTCGTCCACCGGCAGAACTCTCCAGCCCGGGAACTGGAGATATTCCGCGAACTCGTCGCGGAGGACCCCTCGGTGTTGAAGAAGCGTGTCCACTTCGATTTTCCCGATGACGGCCACCACGTTAAGAGGCTCCTCGCGGAAGCGGCCCTTGTCCCCGACGAGTTGTCCGAGGGTCGCGTCACGTTCAGGTGCGGCTCTCCCGAGGGAGTCATGGAGCATCTCATAGGGTCCGGCGCGGGAACTGCCTTTTACGACGCCCTGGACCCGCTCCGCAGACAGGAGATGGAAGACCGGTTCAAGAGGGTGCTCGGCCGCAGAACGGGAAGGAAAGGCACCTGCAACGTGTCGCATGAATACGTCCTGTGCGTCGCGCATAAGCCCGATTGAGCCTGCGGGACGCGTGGCGCGAAGAGGAGGGAAACCATGAAGAACATCATCGCCGTCGACATAGGGGGAACCAACAGCCGCTTCGCCCATTTCACCGTTGAACGCAGCGGGAACCTGTCATGCGTCGGCAGGCTGACACTGAAGACCGCGAGTGCCCCGTCCCTCGACGACCTCATCATGAAGGCCCTCGGCCTCGGGTCCATACCGGCCGGAGCGTCCTGGGATATCGCGGTCCTTGCCGTTCCGGGGGCTGTCAAGGAGAACACCTGCGCCTCGCTGGCTAACGTCCCCTGGGGCGTGGACGTCTCGGGCCTCCGCGCGCGCTTTGCCGGCACGAGGATATTCCTCATCAACGACTTCGTCGCGCAGGCCTTCGCCTGCCCCCTGGTGAAGAAACTGGAGACGCAGACGGTGCAGACGGGAATGCCCGAACCCGGCGCGGCCATGGCGGTGGTGGGCGCCGGAACGGGCCTCGGGCACTGTGCCCTCCTGACCACGGACGGGGGAGGCTTCCTGCCCCTGCCTTCGGAGGCCGGTCACGCCGCATTCCCCTTCTACGGGAAGACGGAAACGGCATACCGTGATTTCCTCATGGAAAGGACGGGCGCGGAGTATCCCTATGGCGACATCGTCGTTAGCGGACCGGGCCTCACGCACCTGCATGCATTCCTGACAGGACGGGAACTGTCCCCGAAAGACATCGTCGCCGAGATCGCCCCGGAGTCGGAAACGACCGTCCTCTTCGCACGCTTCTACGCCCGAGCCTGCCGCAATTACGCGCTGACGGTCCTCGCGCTGGGAGGGCTCTTCATCGCCGGGGGCGTCGCCATAAAGAACCCTTTCCTCGTCGTGAACGACCATTTCAGGGAGGAATTCACCGAATCCGGGCACTACGGCCCGATGCTCGGGCAGATCCCCGTATCCCTCATAGTGAGCGAGGACAGCGGCCTGTGGGGGGCGGCGCATTATGGAATGATCAAAGGCAAGGGCGGGTAACGAACGGGTAACAGGTAATAGGTCATGGGTCATGGGAAAAGAAGAAGGGCCAGGGGCGGGTAATAGCTGACTGGCGGGAAAGATAGCTTCAAGTTTCAGGTTTCAAGGGAAAGACAAATGCCAAAGGAGGGTGCTGATGGCGGGTGGTAGAGAGATCAAGGCGAAGGGGATGAACGTGAAGAGGTTCATCGAGGAAAAGGCCGCGGAGATACAGACGGCCGTTGGCAAGGGTGTGGCGATCAACGCCCTGTCGGGCGGGGTCGACTCATCGGTGGTCACCATGCTCGGCCACAAGGCGCTGGGTGAGAGGCTGAAAACCTATTTCATCGACACCGGCCTGATGCGGAAGGACGAGCCGCAGCGGATACAGGCGATCTTCAGGGGTCTTGGCGTCACCATAGAGATCGTCGACGCGAAGGCGAAGTTCTTCAAGGCGCTTAAAGGGTTGACGGACCCGGAGGAAAAACGCGAGGCCATCACCCAGACGTTCTACAAGGATGTCTTCGGTAAGCTCGTTACCAGGAGCAAGGCGAAGTATCTCCTCCAGGGAACGATCCTCACGGACATCGACGAAACGGTCGCGGGCATCAAGAGGCAGCACAATGTCTTCGAACAGCTGGGCATAGACCCGAAGAAGGCCTTCGGCTACCATATCCTGGAACCCCTCGTGCAGCTGCGGAAGGACGGTGTCAGAAAGGTCGGGGCGGCCCTCGGTCTTCCCGCTTCCATGTACAGGAGGATACCTTTCCCGGGCCCGGCGCTCGCCGCCCGCGTCGTCGGGGAGGTCACACCGGAAAAGGTGGAGATCGTGAGGCTCGCGACGGTCGTCGTCGAGGAGGAGCTCGCGAAGGTGAAGGCCTTCCAGTACCTGGCGATCCTTCACGAGGACAGGATGACAGGCATGCGCGACGGCAGGAGGGATTTCGGCCGCCAGATCGAGGTCAGGTGCTGGGATTCCGTGGACGCGCGCAAGGCCACGCCGACAAACCTCCCTTACTCGAAGCTCACACGGATAGCTTCGAGGATCTGCAAGGAAGTGCCCGGCGTCGTGAGCGTGACATACAACATCGCAACAAAACCGCCTTCAACGATAGAGGCGATATAGAGAAAAAGTTCCAGGTTCAAGGATTCAAGGGCGAAAAGAAGGAGCGGATGATCAATCGGGGATTTGTTATCAGGCGGATGAAACTCGAGGATGTTGAGGTTGCCGTGGAATGGGCGGCCGAGGAGGGGTGGAACCCGGGACTCACCGACGCCGCCTGTTTTCACCATGCGGACCCCGATGGTTTTTTCATCGGAGAGGCCGACGGGCGACCGGTAGGGTGCATCTCGGCCGTGTCCTACGGGGATTCCTTTGGTTTCATAGGCTTCTACATCGTCAGGAAGGAGCTGCGCGGGAAATGGTATGGCGTTGAGCTCGGAAGGCGCGCGATGAGCCATCTTGGCGATCGAAACATCGGCATCGACGGTGTGGTGGCAAAGATCGGGAACTATGAGAAGTTCGGTTTCACGCTCGCCCACAGGAACATCCGGTTTAAGGGCCTGGGAAGAGGGGCATCGAACCCCGCTGGCATCGTCGATCTCACAACCCTCCCCTTCAATGCCGTCGTCTCCTACGATTCGGGCATCTTCCCCGCGCGACGGGCAAGGCTCCTCGAAAAGTGGATCATCCGCCCCGACGGGGCGGCCCTGGGTCTTGCCGAAGACGACAGAATCAAAGGCTACGGTGTCATACGCCCCTGCAGGACGGGGTTCAAAATAGGTCCTCTTTTCGCCGATTCTCCCGATATCGCCGAACGATTGTTCGACGCGCTGACAGGAAACGTGCCGGAGCGGGCGCCGGTTTTCCTGGACATCCCGGCAAACAATCCCGCTGCGGTCGCCTTCGCGCGGGACCACGGTATGACACCCGTGTTCGAAACAGGCAGGATGTACAGCAGGGAGGCTCCCGCCGTTCCCACGGAGAAGGTCTTCGGCATCACGAGTTTCGAGCTCGGCTGAGGGAGCCGGACATCCCTTACCAATTCCCTCGAAAAGCGGCTATACTTGAATTAGGCAGAGATCATACGCAAAGGGGATACGCGAGAGTATCCTGGCACCGCCAGGCATGCAAAAGGGGGTGTGCTGATGTATACGCGACTGATTCTGGTCAACTTCGGGCCGGGGATGCATTCAACGGGGGAGATGGTTGCCGACACGTTTGCCCCCATTTACAGGACGATGAGGGGATTCAAGGGGGCCACATTCTTTGCCGACCGTGAAACGGGAGAATGCGGCGCGTTGAGCCTCTGGGAATCGAAGGAAGATGCGGAAGCCGCCACAGTGAGCCTGTGGCCGAAGCTGCAGCAGGTCGCAGGCGGCCTGCTCAAAGGGCCTCCCCTGGTGCGGACCTTTGAGCTGTACGAACCGAAGGAACTGCCGCCCGAATAACACTTGACAGAAGAAGAAGACGTGCTATTACTGTACTATATAGGGCGGATAGGCCCAGGCAACGAGTAAATGAAGGGATTATCTGAGTCGAAGGAGCCCAACTTCGAACCTCTTCATTGAAAGTCGAAAACAGGATTCAAACGCGCGTGAACCTGTCGCAGCCTGGATATCCACCCTCTTTTTTTGCGGCTTTCACGGTCCCTGCAGATCAAGGGCCCCGGGGTGACGGCCAGGGGCGCCGCCCGGTACCCATCACCATGCCATGCGCGGGCCGCTGACAGCCTCGGGGGGGGGAGCATCAGATCAAACGGGGGTGGCCTTTGACACCCAGGTGCTTTTATGTTAACTTTGTTCATGTCCGACACGTCGACAAACCGTTTCCGTTCCGTCTTTCATCTTCCCGTGGACATTCCCGGGCTCGCCTTCAAGAAAGCTCTTTAATACCGGATATTGGGCGCATCACCGGGGCAGGAGGCCGCAAGTTCTCTTTCCTCTGATGCTGACCATGACGCCTTCAGGGCATCTGATACGATGGGCAGAGGGAACAACGGGACGGACAAAGACATGATCGGGATGATGAAGGGAACCTCCTTCATTAAAGAACATACAGGGGGTGACGTTATGAAGACCGGCGAGATCTACATAACAGAGCACGACATGAACAGACTTCGGGCATTGATCGAGATATACGGCGGGAGGGATACGCCTTATCTGGACCGCCTGGAGGAGGAACTCGATAGGGCGAAGGTGGTGGGCCCCAGGGAGGTCCCCGCCGACGTCGTCACGATGAACTCTGTCGTCCGCATCAGGGACCTCGATACCGGCGAGGAGAAGTCTTTTGCCCTGGTATTCCCCAACAAGGCCGCCCTGGGTGAAAAAACCGTCTCCATCCTGGCGCCCATCGGGACCGCCCTCATCGGTTGCCGCGAAGGTGACAGCCTCGACTGGGAGGTTCCGGCAGGGACAAGGAGAATGCAGATAACCCAAATCGTCTATCAACCCGAAAGGATCGGCAACTATGACCTGTAGCCGAAGTGGAAAACGCCCCCGGCCTATGCTACATTCTTCCCGAAGGAGATGGTATGGATGCGGAATCTGCCATATGTAACCTGGACGTAGTCCTCTTTGATTTCGGCGGCGTACTCGCCGACGAAGGGTTTGCGAACGGCCTCAAGGCTATCGCGCAGAAGCACGGGCGCGACGAAATGGAGTTCATCAAACTCGCCCGCGACCTCATCCACAGCACAGGCTACATTACAGGCCACGGCCGAGAACCCGCATACTGGCAGGCGATCCGCAGGGCGACAGGGATCACCGGCGACGATTCCATCCTTCGCAACGAGATCCTCTCCCGGTTCACCCCCCGGCCCTGGATGCTCAACATCGTCAAGAGACTACGAACGGGGGGTATCCGCGTCGTCATCCTCAGCGATCAGACCAACTGGCTCGACGAACTCAACGAACTGCACCGCTTCTTCAAGCACTTCAACATCGTCTACAACAGTTATCATATCGGCAAGAGCAAGGCCGACCCCACACATTTCACCGATACCGTCTCAAATCTCCGGGCCGTCCCGGAGCGCATGCTCTTCATCGACGACGACGAAGGCCACTGTGAAAGAGCCCGCCTGGCAGGCATGAACGCCATCCGCTTCACCGGCCGTGAGCAATTCCTGGCAGACCTATCCCAATACTGCCCCGGCGACTGGACAGACCAAAGAGAAGACCCGGTCTGAAAGACTTGTCTCACGCCCGCTTCGCTTGAGAGAGGAGCACAAGCGACGAACGGGCGAGAGATAATGTCTTTGTCTTTCGCCTACCCGGCCTGTTCTATCGCCACCGCTACCGAGACGGTCGCGCCGACCATGGGGTTGTTGCCCATGCCGAGGAATCCCATCATCTCGACGTGTGCCGGGACCGATGACGAGCCCGCGAACTGCGCGTCCGAATGCATCCGGCCCATCGTGTCCGTCATGCCGTATGATGCCGGACCCGCTGCCATGTTGTCGGGGTGGAGCGTCCGGCCCGTCCCGCCTCCCGACGCTACGGAGAAGTACTTCCGGCCGGCTTCATTGCATTCCTTCTTGTACGTGCCGGCGACGGGATGCTGGAAACGTGTGGGGTTCGTCGAGTTTCCGGTAATGGAGACATCCACCTTCTCGTGCTGCATGATGGCCACACCTTCCCTCACGTCATCGGCACCGTAACACCTCACCGTTGCCCTTTCGCCCTTTGAATAAGGCCGGCTTTCCACGATCTCCAGCTTTCCCGAATGGTAGTCGAACTTCGTCCGCACGTATGTGAACCCGTTTATCCGGGAAATGATCTGGGCCGCGTCCTTTCCGAGACCATTGAGGACGACCTGCAGGGGCTCATTTCTGACCTTGTTCGCCGACCTGGCGATACCGATGGCCCCTTCCGCGGCGGCAAAGGATTCATGTCCCGCGACGAAGGCAAAACATTTCGTATCCTCCCTCAGAAGCATGGCAGCAAGGTTCCCGTGTCCCAGTCCCACCTTCCGGTCATCGGCGACGGAACCGGGAATACAGAAGGCCTGCAGGCCCTCGCCTATTGCCTCGGCGGCATCCGCCGCCTTTACGCGGCCCTTCTTTATCGCGATGGCCGCGCCAACAATGTACGCCCACCCGGCGTTCTCGAAACATATCGGCTGCGTTTCCTTCGCTATCTTGTAAGGATCTATGCCCTTCGCGTCACAGATAGCCTTCGCGTCCTCTATCGACTTTATCCCGTATTTACTCAACACGGCGTTGATCTGCCCGATCCTTCTATCGTAGTTCTCGAAAAGTGCCATATCGTCATCCCTCCTTATTCATGCCTGGGGTCGATGAGCTTCACCGCTTCGTCGACCCTTCCGTACTTCCCGGAAGCCTTCTGAAGGGCCTCGTTGGCGTCCATGCCCTTCGCTATCATCTCCATCATCCTACCCAGACTCACGAATTCGTACCCGATTATCTCGTTGTTCTCGTCGAGGGCTATCTTTCGTACGTAACCCTCGGTCATCTCAAGGTACCGGGGTCCTTTTGCCACGGTGCCGTACATGGTGGCCACCTGGCTGCGCAGGCCCTTCCCCAGGTCCTCGAGCCCGGCGCCTATCGCGAGTCCGCCCTCGGAGAATGCCGACTGACTCCTGCCGTAAACGATCTGAAGGAAAAGCTCCCTCATCGCCGTGTTGATCGCGTCGCACACGAGATCGGTGTTCAGCGCCTCGAGTATGGTCTTGCCCGGCAGTATCTCGGCGGCCATGGCAGCCGAATGGGTCATGCCCGAACACCCGAGGGCCTCAACCAGCGCCTCCTCGATGATCCCGTCCTTGACGTTGAGCGTCAACTTGCACGTCCCCTGCTGGGGTGCGCACCAGCCTATACCATGCGTAAACGCGCATATATCCTTAATTTCCTTTACCTGTGTCCACTTGCCTTCCTGGGGTATCGGCGCAGGGCCGTGGTTCGCCCCTTTTGTTACGGAGCACATCTTCTCAACTTCCTGAGAGTACATCATGAGCGTATATCCTCCTTGGTTGGTTTTTTGCGGTGTGTCGTGTCGGGTACAACCGGTAAAACGTGGCTATATTATACTACCTCGGGGATGCAGATGTCATGGGGGAAACGGGTTAAAACCGTTGGAATCGTTGGAACCGTTGGAACCGATACGACGGTTAGAACCGTTGGGGCCGTTAGAACCGTTAGAATGGAAAAGACAAGGCAGGAACAATCTCAAGCAGTTGGAAAGAAAAGAACCAGCAAGGTCATTCAGCTGTAGAAAGCGTTGCCGGTTCTTCTATTCTAACGGTTCTAACTGTTCCAACGGTTCCAACGGTCTTTTTCAGTATTCTTTTGTCTTCTTCCTCTTCTTCTCGATCCGGGCTTCTTTTTCCTGTTCGTAGATGTCCTCGGTGAGGGTGGCGACGCGTTCGCGCCAGCGGGGGTCGTTCTTGTTCAGCTCAACCTCTTCGTAGAAGTCCGATATGCTGTGATTCAGGAGCTTGTAAGGGTTGTCGTCGGACTCTATGTCAAAGAAGGTGTGCCGCAGTTCATGGCGCAATATCTTGACCCTGTCGAGGTCAGTGATGTTGTCCCAGCATTTCTTGTCGAGAGTGATGATGTAATCGTACCCTTCGATGACATCGACACCGTCTTTGGTGAGGTGGCGCATGAGGTCGTTCGTCTTTATGATCCGTGCGAGGACAACCATGCCGCCCGATTTTCTCTTTTTCAGGTCGAAGAGCACCTTTATCTTTGCATTCACCAATTCTGGAAAATCCTGTGACCTCACCTCTTTGAGCAGGGCAAGAGCATGATCGTTCACCTCGTCGTAGCGCAATCCCATAGTGCCTCCTGAAAAAGATGCGAATTTTAAGCGGACGGGGAAGATTACCATGAGGGGCCGTTAAAAAGCAAGGGGCCGAGCCTTACGGGTACCCATCCTTGACATGAAACGGGCGGAACCGGTATAACGAACATGGCGGGCGTGAGGAGCCGGCAAAAGGAGGTCATGATGGGTCGTTTGAGAACGCGGGGCAGGACAGGTATTCCAAGGGCCTCGATGGCATGTCTCATCCTTCTCGCCGCCCTGTGCCTTGCCGCGTGCTCCACCCCCGACACCCTTACGGAGCGTGAGGGGTTCGTCGAGGTCACCGGGGGCAAGGTATGGTACCGTATCGTCGGCTCCGGCAGAGCCACTCCCGTCGTTGTCCTCCACGGCGGGCCGGGCGCCGCAAGCGACTACCTCAAACCCCTTGAAAAGCTCGCCGCGGACAGGCCGGTCATCTTCTACGACCAGCTCGGCTGCGGCAGGTCGGACCGTCCGGCCATGAAGTCGCTCTGGCGCATCGAAAGGTTCGTCGAGGAGCTCTCACAGCTGCGCGCGGCGCTTAAGCTCGAGGAGATCCACCTCTACGGGCACTCCTGGGGGACAATGCTCGCCGTGGATTACATGCTGACGAAACCTTCCGGCGTAAAGAGCCTTATCCTCGCGAGTCCGTGCCTCAGCGCAAAGCGATGGGTCGAAGACGCGGATCTCCTCATCGCGCAGCTTCCGCCCGAGACGCAGGAGGTGATCCGCCGCCACGAGAAAGCGGGCACCACGGACTCGAAGGAATACGACGCGGCTGTTACGGAATACCTCAAACGGCACCTGTGTCGCATCGGCCCCTGGCCGGAGGACCTGACACGGTCACTTGCCGCATCCAACATGGATATTTACAAGCAGATGTGGGGACCGAGCGAATTTCGACCCACGGGCGACCTCAAGACATACGACAGGGTTGACCGGCTCCGCGAGATCACGGTGCCAACCCTCTTCACCGCGGGCCGCCACGACGAGGCGACCCCCGGCGCGACAACCTGGTACAGCTCCAACCTTCCCGACTCCACCCTCAGGATCTTCGAAAAAAGCTCCCACCTGGCAATGTTCGAGGAACAGGAAGAATATCTGATGACGTTAAGGGAGTTTATGAAAAGAACAGAAGGCAGGTGATAGGTTATAGGCTATAGGCTATGGGCTATGGGGAAAGGCCACTCCCATCCTTCTGTGTCCATCACCCATGACCTATGACCCATTACCTGTCTTCATTTTCTATACCAGTTCTTCCCCGTTTCCTTCACGTAGATCCGGGTGATGGTGCCGCAGTCGTCGCAGACGTCGGCATAGAACGGCTCGGTGCCGATAACCACGAATTTGGTCTTGTAGGCGAGCCCTATCCTGCCCGAATCCGCCGTCTGGTCGACCCTCACGCCACCGGAAATGTTGGCTCCTCCGCAGTGAGGGCATTTCCCGTTCTTCTCGTCCATCGCGCCTCCGCTCTTACCGTCGAGTCCCCTGATGCGGGGAGCTGAAACAGCCTAGAACGTCGGTTAAGGCATGTCAAGCCCGACACAGTGAAAACTCCTTTAAAGCTCCTCCATCGCACATGATAGGGCCTTGTTCTTCTTGAGAAGGTTGAGTCCCTGTCTGATCTTGTTCATCAGTTCCTCATCATTGAGGATGGCGATCGTTTCGTCTCGGTCTTCCCGTTCGTCCAGTTGCTCTCGTTTCATTCCTCCTCTCCCCCTTCATCGTTCCTCAGACTATGGTGTCTTATATCGCCGGCAACCGCCTCCTCGAGGATGAGAACCTCGTTCCCCTTTCTCTTTTCCATACGCCTCAGGAGACCTTCAATGTTCTCGACCAGCTGGGCTGCCGTGATCTTGCCGGCGGTGTATTCTTCTTTCTGTGACGCGATGGAGGAGGCAAGATCGACGGCAACTATCTTTTGGGCGAAAAAGAGGTCGTAGACGGCGACGGCGGCCGCCGAGCACGCGATGGACGTCGTGATGACGATGACGATCCCTTTCAATCCGAGACCCCTATTGTCAATTCCGCCCGTCGGCACAGGTTCCTTCCTTTCCCCCGGTTTCCTCCGCGGCGCTCTTTATCATGATCCTGACGTTGAGAAGCTTCGCCGCTGTGGCAACGTTGGCACCCCCTTTCCCGACAAAGAAACCGCAATACCGGGGATCGACCCTCACGATGGCCTCCCGAGCTCCCCGTGAATAGAGTACCTCCACCACCTTGTCCGCCGGAGCCGGAACAAGGGAGTTGACTATGTACTCCTCAATGTCCGCGCTGTAACGGACAATGGTGATGGTATCCGGTGTGTACTCCTTCACCCTGTCGAGGTAGGGCAGCGATGCCATGAGCGGGTCCACTTCTCCGAGGCCCTCGACGGAAACCTTGGCGAATTGACCGTTGACCACGCTTGCCGCCCTTCGCACCCGAACCCTGCCGTCGCGTATGATGGGCGACAGGGCCTCCTCCGTGATCCGGCGAAAATACTGCGGCGACCTCTGGCTCAGAAAGATCCTGCCCTTTCCCATCATGAACACCGCGGCCACCGCTTCCTCCCCCTGCCTGTACTCCCTGCCGGCAAACCGCTTCGGAAGGTATGCCAGAAGGTCGGTCCCCGTCACAAGAACAAGGTAGGCATCCCTGTCGGCAAGGTCCTTCACGATAGCGCAGCGCACAAGGCGCCCTATCCTGATCGTCGTCATCGTCATCTCCCCCCTGAGATATACTGACTGCCCAGAAGTATTACTTTCAGAAGAGGAAAAAGGGACCAAAAAAAGTAGGCGGGCAATGGGTAACGGGGAACGATGGCTCCAACGGTTCTAACGGCTCTAACGGTTCCAACCCGTTTCTCTTCCTGTTACCCGTAACCCATCACCCATGACCCGCTTTTCGTAACCTTGAAACTACGGGGTCTTCCCTATATACTGTTCGTCAAATATCCGCGCGAGGTGAACGAGATGGAATGCACGATAGAGAAGAACAAGGCGGCCTGCGCCTGTACCTACGATACCTGCGGGCGCAAGGGGAAATGCTGCGAATGCGTCGCCTACCACCGGGCCAAGAAACAGCTCCCCGGCTGTTTCTTTTCAAAGGAAGGCGAGGCCTCCTACGACCGGTCCTACAGGCGGTTTGTGATGGAAAATAGCTAGAAAGACCGTTTTAAGTTTTACGTTTTAAGTTTTACGTTTCAGGTGAGAGAATCCATGTCCTGGGGTTGAAACGAATTGTGTCGGTCTTGAAGTGGCAGTCAGGTGCAACGATCCGGCGCAACCCGTCCAGACAGAAGATCTGACTCTTTTCGCTTTTAACTTAAAACCTAACACGTAAAACGGTCTTTTCTATTCTTCCAGCTCCTCGATCACTTCCTGGGCCTTTATGCGGACTTCTTTTATCTTGTGGGCCATGGCGGCGATGGAGATCTTCCGCTTCGCGTCCTCCTTCTGGCGCGGCGGGAACGATGTGTAGAGTTCCCGGAGCTTGTCGAGGGTGGCACCACACACTTCGGCGTCCTTCAGGTCCAGAAAGAGGATGAGCGTCGGCGCATCGTCGGGCAGGCCGTATTTCGCCATGTATTTCTCGGCTTGTTTTGCGAAGGCCTCCGAACCGTAGGCGTTATGCAGTCTGGCGAAGAGCTTGTCGTGCTCGGGGGTTCCCTTGTCGCCCTTGAAGAGCCTGCTGAGGGCGTCCTTCACCCTTCCCTGCTGCCATCGGTCCTTCGGGGCTTCCTTCTTCTTTCCCGCCCCTTTCTCCTGCCTTCCGTAAAAAGTGCTCCTGTCCCGGCGGCGGTCCAGTTCCCGCCAATCGGGTCTTTCATCGTCGTAATCTCCCATCGCTACCTCATCCAGGGTTTTTTCTTCATTATACCCCTTCCCCACCCAAATTCCACACCTTTCTAAAACAAGGTATACCGTTCGAAGAGCACGCCCAGAAACCCTTCACAGGCTGTTAATGAAGTCCTCTTCGCCGTCATCCCGGACCTAATCCGGGACCCGGAGGCTCTTCTATCCCCTCGTATTTCCTGGATTCCGGCCTTCGCCGGAATGACGAATGCGAGAAGGCCCTCGAATTCTCACCCGGCTCTAACGGCTCTAACGGCTCTAACGGTTCTAACGGTTTCTAAATTTCTTGACAAATCCGAGAGCGCCATGATGAGATTGTCTGAAACGAGAGTCAAGGAGCGGCCATGTTCGTATGGCTTTTTCACCGAATAAGCGGTGTTTCCCTTATTGTTCTTTTCGGCGTCAAGATACTCACCAGCTACTTCCTCTTTACACAGGACAAGAAACCCGATTGGGCGCTGAGCCTCCACCGTCAGCCCGTTCTCGACGTGCTCATTCTCGTTCTCTTCACCTTCCACAGCATCTACGGCGTCCGCACGATCGTCATGGACCTCGGCTACAGGAACGAAAAGAGGCTCTTCGTCGCCTCCAACGTGGTTGCCGCTGTCGTTTCGGCGGCCCTCGTGTACCTCTATCTCGTGATCTCATGATGACCGTTTCCCACGATGTGCTCATAGTCGGCGGAGGACTCGCGGGATTGCGGGCGGCAGTGGGGCTTTGCGACAGGTACGATGTGGCCCTCCTCTCCAAGGTCCATCCCATCCGGTCCCATTCGATCGCGGCGCAGGGCGGCATCAACGCAGCACTGGCTAATAACCCCGACAGCAGGGACGACACGTGGGAGAAGCACGCCTTCGACACGATCAAGGGCAGCGACTACCTTGCCGACCAGGATGCCGTCGAGGTCATGTGCCGCGAGGCGCCGGGCATCGTCTACGAAATGGAACATTGGGGCTGTCCCTTTAGCCGCTTTCCCGACGGCTCAATAGCCCAGCGGCCCTTCGGGGGAGCGGGGTACCCGAGGACCTGTTACTCCACGGACCTCACGGGCCACGTGCTCCTCAACACCCTCTATGAACGTGCGGTCATGAAGGGTGTCAGGGTCTACCCCGAATGGTACGTGACGGCCCTCGCGACCGATGACGGAGTCTGCCATGGCGTGGCGGCCTTCGACCTCATGAACGGCGAGATCGTGCCCATCACCGCGAAGGCGACGGTCTTCGCCACGGGCGGGTACGGCCGGGTCTACTTCTATTCAACGAACGCCCTCATCAACACGGGAAGCGGCATCGGCATCGCCTACAAGGCGGGCGTGCCCTTGAAGGATATGGAGTTCGTGCAGTTCCACCCCACGGGGCTCATCGGCACAAACATTCTCATGACGGAGGCCTGTCGCGGGGAAGGCGGCTACCTTGTCAACAACAGGGGCGAGCGCTTCATGGAGAGATACGCCCCGAAGGCGATGGAACTAGCGCCGAGGGACATCGTATCGCGAAGCATCCAGACGGAGATCAATGAAGGCAGGGGCTTCGATCACCCGCTCGGCACGTACATCAAGCTCGACCTCACGCACCTGGGAGAGAAGAAGGTCCTTGCCAAACTCCCGGGCATACGGAAGATCTGCATCGATTTCATCGGTATCGATCCCATCCGGGAACCCATACCCATCATGCCCTGCCAGCACTATTCCATGGGAGGCATCGATACGAACGCGAGAACCGGGACCGAGGTACGGGGGTTCTTTGCCGCCGGCGAATGTGCATGTGTCAGCGTCCACGGGGGCAACAGGCTCGGAGGGAATTCCCTCCTGGAGACGATCGTCTTCGGAAAGATAGCCGCCGGCGAGGTCGATGAATACCTCACGCGCGAGGCGGTGTCGCCGAAGCGGGAGACAGTCCTTCGCGCCGCACGGGAGACGGACGGGAAGATAGCCGCCCTCGCCGCGGGAGGAAAAGAGAAGGCCTTTTCCCTTCACGGCGAGCTCGCGAGGACAATGAGCGCCAACGTGGGGATCTTCCGTGAACGGGCGGAGATGGAAAGGGCCCTCGAAGAGATCGGCCGCATCAGGGAACGCTACCGGGAGGTCGGGGTGTCGTCTCCCGACAGGCACATGAACTATGAGCTCATGAACGCCCTCGAACTTGAATACATGATCGAGGTGGCCCACACGATAGCCCGCGGAGCGCTCCTGAGGGAGGAGAGCCGCGGGGCGCATTCCCGCAGGGACTTCCCGAAGCGCGACGACGAGAAGTGGCTCAAGCACACCATCGCCCGCACGACCGGTGACGGGACCTGCAACACCTCCTTCCGGGACGTCACCATCACCCGGTACCAGCCCATGGAGAGGGTCTATTGATAACCGCCGCCGCGTATACCTTCAAAATACTCCGCAGTGACAGGAAAAAGCCGAGCGAACGCCCGCGCTTCCAAACGTACAGGGTAAAGGTGATCCCGGGACTCACGGTCCTTACCGTGCTCATGAGGATCCGCGACGAGATCGACGGCACCCTGTCCTTTCGTTCATCCTGCAGATCCGCCGTCTGCGGTTCCTGCGCCATGGTCATCAACGGCAGGATCGACCTCGCCTGCAGGACACAGGTGGCCTCCTTCGGCACGAATACGATCATCCTCGAACCACTTCCCAACATGGAGATCATAAAGGATCTCATCGTGGACATGGCACCCTTCTGGCGCATGTACGAGAAGGTGAGGCCCTGGCTCATACGGCAGACGGAAGATCCGGAGAAGGAGATAGAGCAGAGCGAGGAGGAAAGAAACCGCATCGATCAATTTGTTAACTGCATCCTCTGCGCCTCCTGCTATGGCGCCTGCCCGGTCATAGCGCGCAATCCCGGGTACCTGGGCCCGGCGGCGCTGGCCAAACTGGAGCGTTTTGTCCTCGACTCCCGGGACGAGAGGCCCGGGGACTTCCTCGACACCGTGAACGATGAAGAGGGAGTGTGGGGCTGTGACACGGTGCTTCGGTGCATCGAGGCCTGCCCGAAGGACGTGCGCCCCACCGATTCCATCGTGGGCCTGAGGAAGGCCCTTGTAAAAAAGAAGGTTAAGAAGCTCCTGGGGATGAAGAAATGAAACTCGACCATTCCGTGGTGACGCGAAGGACATTCCTCAACGTCCTCTTCGGAGGATGGGCCGCCGCCGTCGCCTTGGGCGGCCTCTGGGCCCTCCTGAAGTTCTCTTTCCCCACACTCGGGAAAGAGCCTGACTTCGTCATCCTCAAGAGGGCCGACTTCGAGGACATACCCGTCAACTCCGTGAAGCCCTTCGCCTGGGGAGGCAAACTCGGCCTCTACTACAAGAAAGAGAACGGGACCGTAAAGGCCCTCAAGGGCGTCTGCACCCACATGGAATGCAACATCACCTACAAGCCGGATGAAAAGAGGTTCTACTGCGCCTGCCACAAGGGGTGGTTCGACGAGAACGGCAGGAACATCGAGGGGCCTCCGCCCAGGCCTCTCGAGATCTTCGATATCACCATCGAGGGCGACAGGCTCATCATAGCGAAAAAGGGTGTGAAGGTTGAGCTGCCGAAGGCTTAAAGACTGGTTCGGAGAACGATACGACACAGATGCCCTGGGGGCCCTTGCCCGCTTGAAGACCGTGCCGTCCCACCGGTTCGATGCCTGGTACCTCGCCGGAGGGCTCACACTCTTCCTCTTCGTCTTCCAGTTCATAACAGGGATGGCCCTCGCCCTGTACTACATCCCCCATGCGGAGCACGCCCACAAGAGCATCATCGACATTGTCACCAAGCTCAACATGGGATGGCTTTTCCGTTCCCTCCATCACTGGGGGGCACAGCTCGCCATACTCGTCCTCTTCATTCACGTCTTCAGCACACTCCTTCTCAAGGCCTACCGGAAACCGCGGGAGCTGGTCTGGTTCACCGGTTTCGTGATGCTCGCCATATCCATCTTCTTCGGTCTCAGCGGGTACTTTCTCCTCTGGGACGAGAGGGCCTTCGCCGCGGTGCGCGTGGCAACAGGCGGAGCGGGCGGCCTTCCCCTCGTCGGCGGCTTGATAAAGGGTTTCCTGCGCGGCGGGATTGATGTGACGGGCGAGACGCTGACACGCTTCTACGCATTCCACGTCGCCATCCTGCCCCTTGTCACCATCGTCGTGACGGGGCTCCACATCCTCCTCGTCCAACTCCATGGAATGAGCGTCCCTCTCTCGCAGGAAGAGAAGCAAGGAAGACCCGAACCCTTCTTCCCCAACCTCTTTTACAAGGACCTCATCGTGTGGCTCATCTGTCTCGGGGTCCTCGTCACCCTTGCCGTCGTCTTTCCGCCCGAGATCGGCAGGAAGGCGGACCCCCTCGCGCCGGCGCCGGAGAATATCAAGCCCGAATGGTATTTCCTCTTTCTCTTCCAGACGCTCAAGCTCTTTCCCGGCGAGATGCTGGGCATGAACGGCGAGACAATCGCCATCACGCTCATTTCCGCGGCCATACTCTTCTTCTTTCTCATCCCCATCTTCGACAGGAGGTCGGCAGCGGGCCGGAGAAGCCCTCTTTTCACGTGGATCGGCGCGTTCTATCTTATCTATTTCACGGTCATGACCATCATCGGTTTTCTAACATAGGGGTGACGGCAATGCTCAGGGCGTTTCTCATCGTCGTCTTCTTCTTCCTCATCGGGGAAACGGTGCTCTGCGGCGGCGCCGAGCCGAAGGTCGAGGCCTTCCCTTCGGCGCCGTACGACAGGCACATCATCTACCAGGCCCTTGTCCTTTTCTGGATAGGCATAATGGGCCTTGTCGTCATCATCGCGATGAAGCTGAGGGAAATAAGACGCGTCCGGAAAATGGGCATCGACGAAGAGGAAGAGGACGCTCCTTTCCTTGACTAAGCAGGCTCAAACCTTTATTATGTAGCATCAATCCTATGCAGACGATTGTCCGTAACTCCCTCATCTCCCGCCGGGGGCTCCAACAAATCCTCAGCCTTCCCGAGGAGGATGTCGTTTATGTGTCCCTCCTCGAGATTCTCGCGAAGTTCCAGGACATAAAGCAGTTCGCAAGCGAGATACACACCGAGATCCATCTCATCAAGCCCATTCTCAAGATACTCGGCTATGCCTATGAATCGAAACCGAAGTATTTCAATGATTCCATCAAAGGTCCCGATGTAGCCCTCTTCGCGACCGAGGCCGACCGGGACAGGACGTCTCCCCTGTGGGGAACGCCGGAATATTACATGAACACGATGGGTGTCCTTCTTCTTAAGCGCTTCGGGAGAAACCTGGAAGAGGGGATCAGCGGTTTCTATCTCGAGTTTGAGAACCGCATTCCCCTGTACCAGCTTTTCTATTTCCTGAAGAACACGAAGACCCCCTGGGGCATCCTCACCAACGGCAAACAGTGGATGCTCATGAAGAAACCCCTGGCCTGCGAGACGCGGGTATTCTCCGTGGACCTCGAGGAAGCCATCGAGACGAACGACAGGGACACGCTCCATCTTTTCTGCAAGGTCTTCTCCGTCAACGGGCTGTCGACAGTTCTCCCCGAGTTCCAGGAAACCGAGCGGCAGTCCCTCGTCGACAGGCTTATGGAGAAGAAGGCATCCCTGCGCAACGCAACGACGGGCTTCAAGAAGAAAACAGAGGTCTTTCCCAGGATCGTCGGAGGTCTTTCCGATTTCTTTGCCGAAGATGTCTTTGCCGCGACGAGGGCATACCTGACAGAGAACGACGTGTATGTCGCGAAGAGGACCACGCCTCCCGACGTTGTCGACGAATTCAACATCGCCGACATCACATCATATCTTCTCAATAAGCAAGGCTCTTCCCCCGTCATAGATCCCGAAAGGATATTCCTCCAGGCGAGGCCGGAAGGCTTGACGAAAGACGACCTTCTGGAGATGAAGATACTCGATATGACACCCGGCTTCGGCAATGTCGCGACACAACTCGTGGACGGCATCGCCTATCTCTCCTTCATCCTTCCCTATCGTGACAGGAACACCTTCGTGGCACAGTGGGAGAATGAGAAAACGCTCAAGCGGTATATCCTTCAGCGGATTCTCCACGGGATCGAGAAATCGCATGTCGCATGCGATATCCTGCAGTACGCGATGAAACACCGTTATGGCGTTGAAGCCGCCAACCATCGGTTCGGTAACCCCCTTATCGGGATGTCGCTCGCCGACATCGCGCCCCACGTAGACACACGGAACCAAATGGGGCTCTTCTCGAAGAACCCTCTCGACGTCCTCAAGGACGTGAGGTCAATGTACCGCCATTATTTCTCCCTTTCCGACAAGATCAAGGAAGACATGGTCGTAAAGGAGGAGCTGGCTTCACGGCTCGGCACCTACTATAAACGCATACGGGACCTCATGGACCTCATAACGGCCACCTATTTCAGCAAGGCCGTCGACGAGCGGAAGATCCAGGAGACTCTCGCCATGCTCGATTCGGAGGATGCATCCTGGAGCTCCCTCGTGTCCCGCGACTGGTTTGTCGAGGCAAAGCGCATCGCCAGGCGCAACGGTTTCTTTCACCTCGAGATCGAGTTTCCCTTCCTCGTCGACGGAGCCTTCGATTACATCTTCGTCCAGCCTTCGCTCACCCACATATGGGAAGAGCCCTTCCCGCTCCCCGAGGTCACGAAGGCCCACATCAAGCGGGGGATGACCTACCTCAAGCCCGAAGGTACGATGGTCCTCATTCTCGATCGCCCCGACGAAGGTCTCCTTGCCGAGCTCTCCCGCTCCAAACGCTACGACACCCAGGCGGAAGAAAGCCTCATACTCCTCAGAAAGAAAAAAATGGCTTGAACCGCTTGACAGGCTGTTGACAAAGTGATTTCTGAAGACGATTCGTGCTCTTTCGTCATTCCGGCGAAGGCCGGAATCCAGGAAAAACGAGGGGTTAGAAAAACATCTGGATTCCGGCCTTCGCCGGAATGACGGAGAAAATGAGTTTATCAACAGCCTGTCAAGCCATTCAAGCTACTCAAGCGGTTGCTATGATAGAAGTCAACAGTTAATGTCTACCAGCTCTCTTTTTCCTTCACCTCACATCTCTCTCACACGAGGCCGATGACAGATCCACACTGTCGGCGGCCGAAGTGCCCTTCC